>Ga0058701_10000500_pt1 | contig 27175 bp, 29 predicted proteins | sample AgamicOrMae_FD_97039 | JGI IMG/M metagenome (GOLD analysis project Ga0058701, IMG submission 97039) | Agave microbial communities from Guanajuato, Mexico - Or.Ma.e | ecosystem: Host-associated > Plants > Phyllosphere > Phylloplane/Leaf | place: Guanajuato, Mexico | collected 2012-06-04 | reverse complement strand
TCTGGTCTATAGGGGCAGCGTCCTCTGGATAGACACGTGGCATAGTGAATTTTGATTATGTATCGCGGTCAGGCTAGGAACCTGTTTCGGCGCCAAAAGGGGAATCTGACCGATAAATTGATTCTTATGGCTCGAATATGAATCCTCAGTGGAGCTATTAGAAGGGTTAAAGGACTGCTGAGATAGTATCAATCAAAGTTGATAAATACGAACTTCAGGTGTGAGAGTGCACATAGTCTAGCCTGCATATGTTCGCACCGAGCAGAGGCGGGCGCATATAATGATCTGCCAGCGCAGGTTTGGTATCTCGAAGGGGGACGATCTCGGAAGAGAGGCTTCCAATTATCGGCGTCCTCTTGCCTTTATTTCTAGTGTCACGAAATCATCGGACAAATGAGCAAGTATCAGATGTGAAATGGTAGCTAATTGTTGCGCTACTTTACCTCAACTCTCGATCACACTCCTCCGTGGCTCTGAATAGTCAGCATGATTAGCTGTATGGTGGAACAACATCGACAGATTGCTTGCAGATTTCCGCTGCCCAATCAACAATCGGCGGCCAGAGACTGCAAGGACACCAATGGGCTCACAGTTCTCAAGATGGAAACTCACTCCAACTATTTCCCCCCTTTCTCAATTTGTAATAGCACGCGCAGACACAACCAGTTAGGTAGTGTCTGCCAAGCTCTCCCAGTCGCTCAATGCTCTTCTGCTACATATTCAGTGCCCACTCAAGACGCTAGAAGGTTCCGAGTTCGATGGGTAGCCACTTGAGACTGTCTCTCTCACCAAGCCTCTCTCTTTGGCTTTTTGGCTCTTTGGATTGGTGGACTGAAATCAATATGTGGAACGTGCTGGTTGGATATTCTGTGCTACTCGCCCTCCATATAATGCTCTAAAAATTGGTGTCTCACCTGCTTTGCGCTAATTCGGACCCTTGACTGCGCTTAGCTACCGCCTGTTGTGATGTGACACCAGTTGCTTTTAATGGTGCACATTGGCCGCTGAAAGAGCGATCTCTCAAGCTGTAGGGCGAAAGTGAAACAACAATACTTGGCCTGGAAGCACGTGCAAAAGGGACTAAAGCTTAGCTGGATACTAGCTAGTGACTAGAGACAGTTAAACGAGCAAACGAGCAGACACTCAGACATGGCGCGTAAATTTTCAATACTGTAGTTAGTGGAACGGGCAATATCATGCTCGTGATTCTATTTCTAAAACCAGCGCCACCGAGTGCACTCGTCTGGTTGGATAGTGTATAGTGGATATTAGTGGTACACAGTGTGTGCGGGTAATGCAGAAATAGAAGAAGGAGAACCAGAGTTATGATAATGCCAATGGCAATGGGCCTTGCTGTTACTGTTGCGAGTAGCTTTTTTCGGCACGCTTTATGGCCCTATTATGCGCGAGAGCGATAATTCTGCCATAACACATCGGCACAGCCAGAAAGACAACGACTCTCTCTCTCTCTCCTAAGGGCCATCCGAGCTTAACACACCAAGCTAGCTCCTCTCCTGCTTCCTTCTCTTCCTCCTCCTCCTTCGGACTGCCGCCTACTCCGGCCTCGGCTGCACCAAGCTTCTCCAAGTCGAGCTACGGCCAGGCAGACCTGCGAAGACGGCCGATCACTAGGCAGTGCCTATTACGGGCACTGGCTGCTGGCCAAGAGCGTCCGAGCGGCTCGCTTGCCATCGAGCAGTGGACCAGGAACGAGCCAGACCCAAGGGCACCGAACGCGTTTCGACATTGCTCTAATATTGAACAAAGAGCGCTCAGGCATCCGGCATTGGACTGCCTAGTGGAATAGGAACTAGGCGAGGAGAGTTAGTTAGCTGTAGTTCTTTGAATAGTTTCACAATCACAGTCCAAGAGTTGACTCGCGACCAGCAAGCGGGCCACTATTTAGGCTTACGGTGTGCTACATGAAAGGCTGGTGTAGACAGAATGAGAGGATGGATTGAGTTCGAGGAAGAGATTGAATAAAAATTCGAAAACAAACTTTGAAAGTCGCCCTTGTCGTCGAGCCAAGATCAACGACGGTGAAGAAATTTCAAACTGGCTAGTATTGGACGCCGAGTTAGAGCTTGCGCCCCCCAACCACGAGAGGTAGTTGTTTGTTTGTTTGTGTGAACGTTTGTTACATAGATAGATATATATATAAATATATTGCCAGGACCGTGCGTTGGTCCTTCCAGTTGGCCTGCTAGCTTGATGCGATAGCTCGCTTCGCAATAGATCCCCGCAAGTGCATTGCAGGCGAGATTTCGAGAGGATCCCAGTCCGTAAGAGTCAGCTGCTCGGCAGCAAAGGATGTTGGAGTGAATTCGTCTGAGTTTCTTGGCGTCTTCGTGGCCCTTGTGGTGTTGTGCAATTGAATGAGAGCCATAAGCTCGTCGTCAACTGGCGCTCTTGAACACTTATCACCGTCACACAAACCGTCAAGAACCCTCGCCTGTGGCGCAACTGCAAACCGTAGAACACGAGCACGATAAGGCGCACAAGTCGCCGGGCAACAAGTGCCTCTAGTCTCTGGCAATTTGAAGGAAACTGAGCCTCGTGCCATAATACGCCGGCTCACAACTGCGTCAACCTTTCCCTCAGGTTAAGACCTTCAGTCAGTCTTGCTGGGCCAATAATTATCCTCGGCTAGAGGAAAAAGAAGCCACACAGTCATAGCGAGACGAGTGACAGACTGGGCAAGCGGAGAGTCAACCAGATATAAGGAATAAGCTCTTGAAGTGGATGCTTGTTGTTGTTGTTGGCGCGTGAATCAATCTTTTTATTCGAACTGAGTTGTGGCTTCTTCTTGTCGCCGGCGAAGTTTGTCGTAGTCGCCGTTTTGAGGAAAAACAGAGTGACAATAATCGAATCGGAAGCAGAAGAAGTCGCGTCAGTGTGTGAAAATATCCATCGGGAGGTCGATCAAACACTCTAGTCAATTTTCTAGTTGTTATCAGCGGCAAAAGAGTATCTCAAACAGATAGATAAACCAGCTCAAGATGCCATACAACAAGTTGCCACGCCTCAGAGATCCCTTGAAGCGGGACTTTGTGCATCAAACGAAGGACAAATTCATGGAACAGTACAAGAAAGAACAGGATAAGGAGAAATTTTATGATGAGGATGTGAAACTAGTCGAAAACATGGCCTTCCTGTTGCAAAGATGTCTCATATCTAAGCGCAAGAATGTGGAAGATTCGTACGAAATGCTATATCAAATGTTGAAATGGCGCAAAGAGCATCGTCTGAGAGAGGCTTGTGATCAAGATTTTCCTCTGGAGTACTTCAAATGCGGAGCAGCCTTCCTCTATGAGCCCGACAAGTTTGGCAACAGAACCCTGTACATTAGATCGGCTCTGTTGAGATCGGTGCCCGAAATGAAGGAGTCGCTGAAGGAATTTATCGCCTATTTGATGTACCAAATTGACGATTGTGTAAATGGAGACTCGTGGGCGGTCATATTTGACCTAACTAACACAGGCTGGAACAATTACGACATCGACCTACTGATGCACTTTCTCACCCTCTTGAAGGAGTACTTTCCCGTAAACGTGGACTACGTGCTAGCCATCAACTTTCCCTGGGTCCTAAGCGCGGCCTGGACCCTGGCCAAACGGCTGATTCCGCCCGAGCGACGTGATGTGGTTGTCTTTATCAACGACCAGGAGGTGGAAAAGTTTATAGATAGAGAAAATCTGCCCGATTTCCTGGGCGGCACATGCACGCGAGAGCACCAATTAGCGCCCAAAGGTTGTCCCTCAATTGTTGAGTACCTCACGACACTAAAGGAGCCACGGTCGTCGCATAAACGGGTGCGCGAAATCATCAAAACATTGGGTGACGTTTTGTCCAAAGAGCATGTGGCCAGCCTGTTCAAGCAACTTGAACTCCATGACAATTGCTGACAAGTTGCAGTGAACACCACATTGGGACGTGTTTTTGAATTAAAAAAGTCATTCCAGTATCATGTGCCTGTCGCATTGTGCCGGCACGAGCTTGGCGACTTTGAATGATGCGCCAAGCTTTTGTTGCTATGTAGATGTAGCTTAGTGGAAAGAGAGAAATGAGGCAGCCGGCTGGCAAACAATTTGCAAATTGTTGTCAGTGTGCTACCTGTTTTCAGCTGATTAGTTCTTCACTTGTCCAACAAAAGTCGACGACTTTCAAGGGCAATTTGTCGTTCCGATCAAAGTCAGCTTTGTCCCCGGCTGACGAGAAGAAATTCCCAGACATTAGACAAGAGAAAAGGGATAAAAAATGATAATAATGAATATAATAAAGAACTCCAAGCGTGAAGCTCATTGGAGCTGTTCGAGCCTCCCATTGTTCCGCAATCTCTTTCACTTCGGATGGCTCACGATTACGTCAATCTGAGCCAAACTCTGAGGCACGAGAGCGCCTCCCCGCCCAATGCATGTTACGCATTCAGATCATTCGTCGTGGGCCCAATCACATTTTCTGTCTTCAGCCTCAGTTTCACTCCGTTGCAACATTCATCATCATTCCGCAGTTTTTCTTATCAAATCATTACTTTCACACAACAACAACATCAACAACAACATAGTTTGAATCATCAATCAGAACGGGGAAAACTTTTTGCAGTGTCCTCGTGTGCTCCAAGAGAGTTGTGTGTGACTGCAAGGAAATTCTCAGCAGTAAACATTTCGAGATCGATTGATTGGGCGGCAAATTTCGCAAGCAAAAGATCTAATTGCGCTAATATCACACTAAAATAGGGGGAGAGAAAAATCTTGTGTTTGCATGTGTGGGCCAAGTGGAAGTGGCCGAAGAGCGAGCGGTGTCAAGATATAAGTGGAAAAACATCGCCCAGTTGAGTCACTCTCACAGGGGGCCTGGTGGGCGATCTGCTTTCGTGTTAAGTCAAGAGTTTGGGCGCGTTCACCATTGGAAGCCTTTGGATCCAGTGGAGCTAAGCCGGGCCGAGTCGAGTGTTGAGCTTGGGGTGGGCCTGTTGGGGCCGCCATTAGACCATTGGCGCAGCAGAGGGTGAGAGTTTTTGTTTGCTCTCAGTCCACCAGAGGTGGCATTTCGGGCCGGCTTGTTGTGCAGCTTATGCGCCCATTGGAGTGGCCTTTTTGCTTTCCAGAGGAAGAGGCGAGTAGATGTGTTTGTTGGGCCCGCAACAAGTGGCTCTGGCGTCAGGCCCGTTGCAATGCTGAATTTGGAGCCACCTCGGCGAGACGCATTCCACAGTTGGTCTAGGAGCGAAAAAACACACTTGCACAGGCAGGGAAAGAGAGAGAGAGAGAGAGAGAGAGGGCGAGAAAGCCCACTAGTTGCAGAATAATAACATAGCACAGAAGCATAATAGAGAACTCAACTGAGTATAGCTAAAATAGAAACTGGCAAATTGAAAAACAAGCAGGCCCAATTGCTGCACACTAGCGCCAATGAAATAGCTCTGAAGCGCAACGAAATAGAAGAGCACAGGGATCTGAAGTAGCTCTAGTTGCATTCAATTGTTCTATTTCAATCTTTATCCATCTGCCTCTTTGTCTCCCAAATCGATCACACTGAGCCTCTAATTGATTTTCATTCCACTAGAGTTTGCATTTCAACTCAATTGAAGATGGCCGAAATGGAGGGCCTCCCTCAGGCGCCATCAATGAACAGTAGTGGCCAAGAGCAGAAGATCAAAAAGGACTTCTTCCAACAGCAGAAGGATGCTGGAGGTCCAATTTCAAGCAGCACCAAGCAACAGCATCAAGGCGCCAACGGGCCTAGTCCCTACATGAATGTGGCCCAAAAGGCCAAGCTAATTCTGCCCAGCGCCCTATGGATCCTGCTCATCATAGCGGGCGTGTGTTTTCTCACCCTCTTGGCCTCACTCAACAGAACTCTGGGCACTCTGGACACTCTGGTTGAGCTTGAGGAGGAACGGTCGCAGGATTTGCACAAGCAAAACCTGGCCCTCCTTGCCCAACAGAGAAGGGGCTCCAGCTTGGGTCAGGCCGCCGAGTCACACAACGACAACCACCACAACCAACATCACAAACACAACCACCGCAACCACGACGAGCCATTTGGGCGCAGGAGTTGGCCCGAAAGAGGCGACAAGTTGAACAGGGCGCGCAACGATGACTCGGGACCAAGCGGCCCCAGTGGCTTGCTGGATCTCCAGTTTGGCGATGAAATGGCCACAGGGCCCTCGTTTGGGCCCGGCTGGTTCGCGCTGCCCGATTGGACCTCGCTGGAGCCGGCCAGAAGGCGGCCACAGTCCAGCTTCGGCAACCCTAAGCTACAGAGTGGCCACAATGGGCCGGCCGACGATGATCAGATTGTGATCGTGGCCTCGATCGAGAGCGACAACCAGCGAGGCGGCGGCGGCGAGCCAATGGAGGCTGGCTCGGCCATTTCCTCAATGATGGACGCAGTGATGAGACAATTTGTTCCATCTGGCGAGCTGATGGAAACGAAATTGAAACCACAAGCAGGCCCCAAGCAGGAGGACGAGCGCCCCGTGGGCAGTCTGATCTCGGCCCACATAGAAAACCTGAACATAAACCTGGGCGCCCAGGCGGATGAAGAACCTGAGGGCAAGCTCGAGGAGGAGGACGAGCCCAGGAGGAGGAAGGGCAAGAGGAGGGAGGATCACTCGGACTCGCTGAGCGCCCAGCCATTGGCCAGCCCCGAGAGCATGGCTGAGGAGATGTTGGCCAAACTGTTGGGCCCGAGTCAGTCTGCGCTCAAGAGTGAGCCCATGCCACCCATGCCGCTGATCTCGGCCTTCCTTCCCGGCCTGCAACCGGAACTGGCGGTGGGCCCGCCGCCAAGCTCGCCCCTCTGGAGCCTGCTGGCCGGCGCTGCGCCCCCCGGCGGTCTGTCGCCCGCACTCAGACTGTCACCCCCAAAGCAGCCGGGCCACAAGCACCCGCACCGGCACCACCACCACCACCACCAGCTGCGTGTGCCCGCGCTCGCCGACGAGCCTCTTCCCATCGTGGTGGCCGCCCTGGGCGAGGAACAGTCTCTGCCCGCCGCCAACAGGCCGCCCAAACAGCACCGTTTCGAGCCCTACGAGATCGCCCTGCCCCCCATGGTGCACTCGCCCCTGAGCGGCCCAGTCTTGGCCAAGCCCAACGACGCGGCCGAACCTCCAAAGAGTCTCCACCTGTTGACCGGTCTGGCCGGCCCCGACGAACCGGTGGCGCCCGGCTCCAGCGACAAGGAGCGCCAAGAGCAGTGGAATTCGCTGTCGAGCGACCTGGCCGACTCGCTGCTGCAGAGTCTCCTCCTTCCGGCCCAAATGGCCGTCGGTCTGCCTCCGCCGCCGCCGCCGCCGCTCCACTCGAGGAAGACCGGGGCCGGCCAGACGACGGCGAGCCCCGAAGAGCCCGAAACGCTGGTCATTGTGGACGGAAAGCCGCTCGAGCAGGAAGAGGCCAACAAGCTGCTCTCCAAGGTGTTCGGGTCCAGCCCCGCCGGAAGTGGCGGCAAGCTGGCCAGGCCGCTGGAGACGCCCGCCAGCGCCGAGGCGGCGCTCGACCAAATCGGCACCATGCTCAACCTGATGCTGGGCATTCCGCCCACCGGCCAGCAGAGGCCCACAACGGCCACCCCGGCCGCCAGCGAGTCTCTGCTCGCAACCACCGGCGAGCAAACCCCGAGGTCGAGCGGCGAGCCCGCCGAGACGGCCGACGGCAAGACGGCCGCCTCGACGCCGGCGCTAGTCTCGCCGAGCACGGCCAGTCCCATGAGCTGGGAGAAAGTGTCCATCTTTCCCTCGTTCGAGCTGGCCCGCGAGACCAAGACCCCGTCGAGCAGCCCCGAGGAGCAGCAATCCCAATCCAAAGCTCTGGAATCGGGCGCCGAGACTGTGCCCAGTTTGGAGCTTGCGGCCGCCAGCTCCAGAGTGCAGTCCCCCGACGACTCACTCTTCACCTCGGCCCAGTTCCAGGCGAGCGCCGGAGACAGTCACAGCCAGACCAACAGCAACAACAACGAGCGCAAAGACAGCAACTCAAACTCCAAAACTAGTCCCTCGAGCAATGGTAAGTAGGAGGCAATTTGATGTCCTGCCATTAAATTGCAACGCTTAATCGTCGCCACATTTCACCCGACGCTGAGCCTTAGCAGAAATGCAATTTCCCTCAGAAAAGTATCCCAACTGCTTACGCGAAATCCGATATCCCCCGCCCTTCCTCCATCTGTCTCACTTGCCCGCTTGCCTGTCCAAAATCGCGCCACCTGAACGAACCAAAACAATGCCACGCCTTTTCCCACTTGCCACTCTGCCACCTCCGCCGCTCCATGCTTACCGCACTTCTGCCTTCCCGAACTGAACCTCTGCTCAAACTGCTTGCAAAAAATTGCCCCAAAATCGCCCCAAAACATCCGCCCAAATGCCACCCACACTGCCCCGCTTGCTTTCCCCAATTCCGCCCAATTCTCCTCCCCGCCGAGCAGCCACCTCGTCGGCCGCCGCCAGAAACAGCTCCAGCCCCACGGGCCCCAAGGAGTCTATGGTCTGCGAGTGCCACAAGGTGGGCCCTGCGGCCGCCAACTCCACCAGCTCGAGCGGCAGACCGGCGGCCGCCCAAGCGGGCGCCTCGGGCCAGTCTTCGCGAAATGAGAGCTCTTCGGAGCGGCAGTCGGCCGAGCGCAAGCCTCAGGGATCCTCGGCCGGCGGCTCGAGCGGCTCTTCGGGCCGAGCCGGCGGCCAGTCCGAGCGGGCCGACTCGGCGGGCCACGCTGCCCAGCCGGTGGGCCACGTGGCCGTCGACTCCAGAGGCTCGCCGCCGAGCGCCTTCGTGGCCACCATCGAGGCCGGCCAGTCGCCCTCTGTGCCGGTGGGCGCCTACCAATCGGGCGGCAAGTCCAACGCGACCTCGGTGCCCGCCGCTGGGGCGCAATCTGGCGCCGCGCAGAAGGCGCCCACTGGCACGGGCGACGTGCTGCGCGCCCGGCCCGGCTCCCTGTTGTCCGCCGTAAACAACCGCACCAACAACCTGATCCCGCGCCTTATCACCGGCTTGAACGACACCAACGCGCCCACCTTTCCCTCTTTCAAACTTCAGTTGCCCCAATCACTCACTAGTCCCAAACTTTCCCCACAGACGACGAGCCAAAGCTCCACCAAGGCAACACCAACCCAAAACTAGACTTCCCATCCGAACAGCTCATCTCGCTGGGCGCCCAACTGCCCAATCATCCGATGGAGTCCCTCTTGAGTCAAATGGCTGAGGGGACAGACTCTGTGAGCCCTCACCATGAACTGGACGTGCCGTTCGAGCTTTTCGATTGGAACGAAGACAAGCCGGACGACGAGTGGGCATAGCTGCACGATCGCTGTGTGCCCGCAAACTCCCTCCCTCACACTCTGTCTAGAACGCTGGACAACTCGGCCAGAATGGTGCACCTGAATCTCACTCACCCACCAATCTAGTGAAAGCAACACAAAACACCTTCTCCCTAGCAGGACCACTCCCCTTCATGCAATTTGAGCCTCCTTAAAAGAGGCTGGAAATTGTGAAAAAAGCGGGGCACCTCCACCACTATCTAAACACCCAATCTAATCTAACTCGTCAAGTTCTAACTGGTCACTGTTCGAAGACTGAATCTAATTGAGACTGACCCTGAATGGGACTGAACCCAATTGACACTAATCCTGAAACAATTCCAACCGAATGATGCAACCGAAAATTTTCAAACAAAAATATCCACTCGCCCAACAGACGTTTCCAGCACGGAAACCAAACAGGTAACTGGCCCCAGTCTACCAACAACTAGCCGCCGGGTCACAATCACCGCCGGAAGTCCGTCCTCGTCCAGCGCAACAAAGGCGGACATTTCCGTGACAAGCCCAGGCCCGTCGGCCAAGGCGAGCAGCACCACAACGACAAGACCGCCAAAGGAGACCTCTGGCAAGACCAGCACCACTGAGTCGAGCCGGCCGAGCCCAAGCAGTGCGTCGGCGGGCGAAAAGACGTCCCAAACGGCGCCCACATTCAAGCCTCGCGACGCCACAGAGCGACCACTGAAGACATTCCTCCAGAGGGCCGACGACTTTCTCGAAAGGAGCCTGATGGGTTTCAGACACATGTTCTAGCCGCCCACTAGACACCGACTGGCAACTGGTCGAATTGGATAGTTATTCCACAGGAGCAAATGATTCCAAGCGCCACGGACAGACCAGAGTGAACTTGTAGCTGGAATTGGAATAAACTACACCCAAACCTCGTCGTCGGTTGCCATCATTTTGCGGAAATGCAAGCCGTATGAAGTGAGCTCCACTCGTCTGTCCGCCCTTGTGTCTGTATGTTTGGAAAATTCGGGCAGCCGCCTCTCCTCTCGACTTTCACGGCACCCAAACATCGCCGGTCTATAAATAGCTCCGATCGCAGTGGATGTGTTCCATCTTTGTAGGTTTATGAAAGAAACAGTTGTGAATAAAATAAAGGTCAGATGGGATCCAGTTAAGGTTCTTTCGGAAAGCACGTGAAAAATTCACCCTTGTTAATTATCATCGGAACTCTCTTGTCTCGAGCTGAAACAGTTTGCCTGAGCAAATTCCAAACAGAGATGCGTTATTTCTCGCCAAAAAAATGTGCCAATTTTCTGGCATTGGCCACCATCTTGCTCCTGCTCATCTTGGACACTGTGTCGGGCCGCCAGAAAAAGTTGGAGTTGGTACAGAAGAAGGAATGCACCGTTTCCAGTGGCAAGGAACTGTTGACTGACGAGTTCTGGGACAGTAAAGAAAGAGCCAGAGAGTTCACCGGTCAATTGTATAGAAGATGGATGAAATATCATTCAAGTAGTCCCATGAAGCGCCTAGACTTTACGACATTGATCTACGAGCTGCAATCTTGTGAGCAGCTCAAACTTAATGCCGCAATCCAACAGTTTGACGAGCTCACTGTTGACCACTCGGAGGATTTCACCATACCCGAGTCGCACCTAATCCAGGCGATAAATGCAGCCATAGAGGCGAGCGCCCAATGCACCATGAACGTGAACAACATTTTGAACAGGAAATATATACTGCCCATTGTAAAAGATAAAGTTGTTGACGTTCTGGAATGGGTGCTCGTGTTTAGAGAGGCCGTCGAGAAGCACGGCTGCATGAGAAAAGCCATAGCCGAATCCATTGCCTCAATGATGGAATCTCGCACCACTAAGAAGGCGACCGCCAACAAGGACCACTTGTTTTCATGAACTAGACACGTAGACGACCTGTGAAAATAACCAAGAAGACGTAAAGTTCAAGACAAAGAGGGAAAGACCTCGTTTATTTGTCACACAATAGTAACCAGTTTGACTCCGATTAGTTGACTAATTCCTTATCGGGCCGATGCGGTTCTAACATTGATTAGATATTTACAACAATGTGTCAGCAGGTGCTTCTTAGCCTCCTGGGGCTGTTCCGTTTTGCTCGATCTATGTCCTCCATTTGATGAATCAGAGGCTGTTATCATATGCTGTTGGTCGCGAGTGTAAATGTCCAAACCATATTGGCCGTCCTCCAGGAATTTGATGGCTATATAGACAATATCGCCCTCGATGAAAATTTTGATCCACTTGGACAACTGGCGCTCGTCGTGGCCATTCTTGTGCAAAGAGGCCATGAAATCCAATAATGGCCTGGTCATTCGGAATTGGATCTCGAGGAAGCGGTCGTCTAGCGTATTGGGCTGAGTTGCCCTGCTGGTGGAAACTGGGTGATCACAATGCTTGGGCCCGACTAGATTGTTGCCTTGGATGGACTTGGTGTTGATGTTGTTGTTGCTGCTGTTATGACTACTAAGTAGGGTTATGAGTCCATTCTCGTGAGTCAGAGGGATGATTCCAAACAGACGGGTTGCCTTCATGGGCCCATACTCGCCACTCGCGCAATCGGGCAAAGGTATCATGACGGTGCGTAGATTTTTCGCTATAATCTTGAACTTGCAGACACTCTTGAACTTCATGGGCTCTCCAGTGATATATTGTGTCGGGGTGGTCGAGTTTGCGAAGATGTCCAAAATGTAGGCCCCATTCTCTGGAACATGGACACGAAAGGAGATTATATTCGACAGTGTGTTGTCGCCATCCTTTCCAGATTCAACAGTTTGCATGACGAACCTCTTGAGACTAATTCCATCATAATGTTCCTCGTCCGAGTTGAAGTATTTCAAATTATAGTGAAATATTAGCTTAGGAATCATGTGTGTTGGCATGCCAATTCTAATTGTTGTCGCTCCAGACGAGTTGGTGTACAGCACCGATCTAATGTCCGGCTGAGGGAAATAGAGACCATATTTGAAGAAGAGAGAACGAACGAATGGAAGTTGCTCGAATTCGGCCAACGTGATTGGCCTGTTTGATTTGGTCAGAAGTTGCCACTCGCTAGCCAGGGGAAAGAATTCATAAATGAACTCATCTGGATCGGTCAAAAAGTAGTGGTCGTCGTACTCGTAGCGCAAACTGTCGTTGTTTGTGCCGTTGTTTGCATTTCCCGTTTGGGCTCGCTTTTGGGCGGAGATATTGGCGCTGTTGTTGGTGGTGGTGCTGCTGCTGTGGTTAAGCTGATGGAGTTGTTGCTTGGCTGGCGACGATGGTGAACAATTGGACGAGGACGAGGAGGAGCTTGTGGAGAAGGCGGGCGATCCTAGTCTGTCGCTCAGTTGGTGGTGGTTGCTGTTACGCTGGTTGTGGCGCCGCCGGTGCTCCTTCGACGAGCCGGACGACGATGATACGGCATCAGCCACCTGTGGCGGCGGCGGACTTGCCGTTAAGCCGGTGTGATTGGAAGCGCGCCTGTCCAAATGGTGTTCCTGTTGCTTCTTGTTGGCGGCACTCTTGTGCGAGCCAGACGCCGCCGATGGTGATGAATTTTTATCTGCCCATTGGATCGTGATTGCATGTTGCCGGCGGGTTGTTGTGTTTTACGCGCGGTTGTTGTTGTTGTTGTTGTTGTTTTTTGCGGAGCGATAACGAGAAAGTGGCCCCGATTGTTCGGGTGTGTTAGAGCATGAAAGTTGCATGCGATCCGCACAGATGCACCAGATTGAGCCAATCGATTTCGGGCGGCAGATTGAAATGGAGCAGCAAGACGAAGCTGACGAGCCAGCTTCCTGTCGGACGGCACCAATACTCACCTTGCATGACGGCCACACTGACCAGGTGGCGCGCGCCCCAATTGCACTGCACGAAGCGCCACGCTCCGGCCACATAGACCGCATTCCAGGAGTTCCTGAAACGGTTGCCTTCGAATTTGACGCCCGGCTGGTAGCCGGCCGACTTGCTGTAGCCCTTGATCACAACACAGTGCAAACCGGCATAGCTAGAGGATGGCATTGGAGATGGATTTAGAAACAGAGGTTAGCTTGCTTGGTGTTGCATGAGAGAGAGATTAGCCCTGTTGGCTCGGCTCCATTTCGGTTGCCGATTTTTGTTTGCCATTTCTCGTTAATTGAGAGCAAAGAAGGCCCCTCCAATTGGATTGGCATGTGGGCTGAGGCAGCCATTTTTGGGCTCGAAATGTGAAACGGTCCTTCGAATTGATCGAAAGGTTCGCCATTTTCCTCTGACAGCTATCCATTGCAAACTGTTCAGCTGGTTCAAATCGGCGAGCTGCCAAGAGTCGAAATGCCAAATCTTTGCCAAGCTTGTTCTTCGCTTGTGATGGCGCTCGGCAGTTGAGAGTATCTCGTTGGGAGCATTTCGTCGTCGAGCTAGAGGAGCGGGCGCAAAGGAAACGGGCTCGCAAGTGTTCCCTTCGTTTGCACGCCATTCACTTGCTGTTGGACAGGAGGAAGAAACTCGCTTGGCACTGCGCCTGTGCTGGTGTGTCTTGGCCGATTGGGCTTGGAAATGGCGAGCGGGCAAAATTCGAGGCGAGATTTGAAGAGGGAAAGACAACGAGCACGTGTGACTGCCGATTCTCACCATCGAGCGAGATAATTGGCCCGCTTCGAGCTAGGGCGTGAAAACTTTCTAGCACTAAAAATGTGCCCTCTTCACACTGTCTGCGCTCACTAAGGAGGACCACCTCTGGCCCAACGAGAGACGAAACGGATGCAATCGCTTTGATTCATTCCAGCGTGCTGAATGATAATTGGCAAGCCTGTCGGCCTGTTGGGCTGGTGATGGCGTAGCGCTTTGGTGGGTGGTTTGGTTTGGTTTGATTTGGTTGCTGGGAAATGGGCAAAATTTGCAAATTAAATTCAGCCAAAAGCGTCGCCGTGTGCAAAAAGTTATGGCACTGGTGAACCAGCTGCAACTAGTCTGTCGGTGTGTCCGTGTTACTCGCCCAGTCTGACTGTCTCTCGTGAGTTGCATGCAGTCGATCGGTTCGCTTGGTTGCAATTGTTGACGATTGATGGACGAATGAGACGGACGAGAACCAGCTCTAGAGACTGTACCACTTGGGCAAGGGCTGAATTTGGCCGCAACTCTCACTCCTCGTCAGAGGTTCTCTTCTGTGATGCCAGTTGGCCAGAAAGGCAAAAGATAAGACGGATAAAAGGGCAATAAATCACCGTCTTGATTAACAAGCGTGAGAGGGCGCAAAACAAATGATTGTTTTCATCCCATTGGAAGGCGAACGCTTGGAGCTTGGCGGCGAACAGCTCGAAATTGGAGGCAAGAGAAGAGGAATTGTCTTTCGTTTGCTTGTCGCTTGCTTGTTAAGCTTTAGATGAGAAAAGAGAAAATAGAATGAGCCCTTCTTGTGCCTTTTTATCGTCATCAAACGACATCATCTGCAACAGAAACTACAGAAACAACAGCAACAACAACAGCACAGCCAACTCGTCCGCTCGGAGACACAATTGCCGGTTTGCAATCCGTTTCAAAGTTGGAGTGTGTGTGTGTGTGTTTTCTTTCTCCTTTTCGATTAGTCGCATTGCCAACGATTGTGTTGGCCGCCATTGATAGTGGATGCATTTCGTTGGCAGAGAGGCAGCCCTAAGGAGAAGTTGGAATTGCCTTGAGAAGAGAGTTATTCCAATCAAACAGACACTCTTGTCGAAGGGGCGGCCTGTTGCATGCAGCCAACGAGAGCGCACAAGCTCATGCCTGTGGGCGAAAGCGGCCCGTTCAAGAGAGTGCATCCATACACATGGATTTATATATATGTGTGTGTGGATATGGAAGAAGGTGGAGATTAAGACAATGGTTGGCGAGCCTTCGGAGAGCACATGCTCGGCGCCGAAACGAACTTCTGGCGCTTGGTAGACGGCCAACAATTGTTGTCGATTGGGCCACGAAGTGTAATCCTGAGGGCTGCACTCGGGCCGACTGGCAGCCAGAGAGTGCAGCTGCAGTTTTGCACGAGCGATCACTGCAGTCGGGCCGAGATAAGACTCTGGCCCGAGTCCGGCCTGCAAGGTGGCGCCTCGGCCAGCCGGACGGAAGGAAATTGATGTGAACGAGCGGTGGGGGCAATCTCGTGCGAACAACTGCAGGCGGTCAAGACCAAACGCGAGGACACTTTACATCTCCTTGTCGTTGTCTAATTAATTTATTCAATGCACACTCGAGCCACTCGCAAACTGGAAGTGGCCGCCTCTCAGTGCTCGGCCGAGTGGGCAGCCATTTGGCCGGCGGAACGATTCCTTCAGCCCACCGATTGGCTCACCAGACGAGAGCTCTTCCACCTCTGCCTCTTCTCATCTGCCTGCGACTCATTGAGCAGGGCCACAGGGGAAAGAGTTGCATAAACCGACGACACAAGGTCACCATTAGGAGTTCAGCAAGAGCGTTTGCAACTCCAGCTAAGCGACACCCTTCAGACTGTGATCGCCCATCGCAATTTGTCCACAGGTCCGTTGGTTTTGTTGGTCGCGTGGGCGCCCAGCGAAGGGTGGAAAAGTGTTCCAAGCGAGAGAGGTGGCGCCCAAACTGCGTCAGACGCAAGCTCGGGTGGCTTATGGGCAAATTAGCCGAGTGTTCCTGTGCAGAGTTATCGGCCATCATCTTGGATTTGAGATAAGCTGAGCGAAAATAAACACACTCCTCTCGGTGGCATTTCTCTCGCCTTTTCGGGCTGAGCGGCCAAGAGAGTGAGAGAGAGCACGAGGGGCAAACTCGTACTCGAGTGGCGAATTTGTCACGTCGACGAGAGAGAGATATTTCCGCCGATTGGAGGGCGTTTCCAGCCGATCGGAGTGCAAGAAATGGAGAGAGAAATAGAGGTTAGGCTCGGCCAACTAAGGCCAAGATCGAACGAGAGGAACGAGAGATCGGCCGGAGGGGTCGAAATGGGGGAGAAAAAATGGCTCCAAATCGACAAGGTTAAATTGGACGTAAAAGTGGCCCATCTTTGCGAGCGGCCATAAGTCATAGAGTGGCAAAAGGGCCAGACGAGAGAGACAGAGAGAAGGGCAAGAGTGGAGGAGACTCTCTCTCTATGGCTGGCCAGCGTCTGTGTGCTTTCCTGGCTTCTTTCTGTCTATCTGGGACTCTTGGCTTGCCCGTGTGACAGGCGGCGGCAGAGCAAATGAATTTGTCCATCTGGCTTGCTGCTCGTCCATCAGACCAAAGCACACACACACACTCATGGACACACTTGGCCCTCTTCTGGCCAGACGAGGGCAGTTTAATTCGCGCTTTTCTCTTTCAATCATCAACAAGATGGACCACAATCGAGTGGCTGGAATGAAATGGTTTCTTTTTATTTCCCCTCCACCAGAGTTTGCCTCTGTCTCTCTCTCTCTTTCTGGCACTCTATCGAGCCAGCAGAGCAACTCTGGAGCCGAAAGATCGATAATTTACTCTCGAAAATGATTTACTTTGTTGGTTTTGGCAGCCAAACAGGCGGCAAGCATTGCCTTTGCCTTAGGACAGCCTCTGTCTGTCGTATATTTTTCCTCCTCTCCCCTACTTTCCTTTCTCTCAGTCCTCCTTTCTCCCCTGAAAAGACAATTTTTGCTTTTACGACACGTCAAGACTTAGAGAGCGAGCGCAAGGGCGAAGAATAAGCAAACAACCTGTTGGCCTGCTGGCGCGCACCCTTCAAGACACTGGCTGGAAACTTTTCTACCGCCGCCGCCGCCTGATTGAAGGGCCCTGAGAGTGAGTGAGCGGCCCTTTCGGCCAGCAAATGGAGGCAAACTGGCGCTGGCTCAGCAGAGGAGGCCATCTCTTTTTGGCCACTCTTTAGGCGGCCCGCTTGGTGGGCAAACAGGCACGACGAGGAGGACAAAACGGCCACTCTCGCGGCCTGGCAAGTGGCCAACAGACGCCGCCAAGAGACGAGCCAGGATGAATGAGCGAACGTCCGGCGAGGAGGGCCAATTAGGCGGGCGAGCCTTGCGGGAGGAGAGCGCATTTGCATATTTTCCTCTGGGATAGGCTAGCAGAGGGCGGCCGGCAAGAGAGGCGCCGCGAGAGGAGACACCGCCGTTTAGAGCGGCGGCCAGAATGTGATGTGTGCACCTGAATAATAATAATAATTGTAAACAAGTGCACAGGAACAAGCCGCGCGCGGGCCGCCTTCAATGCACAGTGGCGGGCGCCGCTCCAGTGCTTTAGTGAGCAGAAATTTGCACACATAAAATTGGGCCGCTCTCGCCCACTTCGGCGCCATCCGAGTATCTGGCCGCTCCACTGCACTCGCGCTCACCCACCGACGACGCTCCTCATCAACGCCCATCCCTCGGCCAGCCCAGGCCGACAATTGGGCCAAGTTGGGCGCCACCTCTCCAGGCGAACTCTTTTAGATTTCGCCAAACGACCAGCATTGCAGCCAGCGCACGCTAACAACTAGTGCCAGCTAAGTTAAACGAAATGGAGCGCCATGCAAATGGAGTTTTTGCCCTCTTTGCAAGCCACTCTTGTGCCCTCTTCCTGCCAGTTTGATCTAATTGATTATGTTTCTATTTGTTTTGGCCACAGGGACCAAGAAACCTTTCGGCGAGCTGGCAATTGGAGCAGCCGACTTGCTGACACTCGCGCTCTCGTGCAGTTTCATTTTTTCTCCTCGGCCTTGCTGGCAGCGCCTTAGATCGCCAGCGCCAGATAATGGTCCAGGTAATCGGCCGCCAAGACAGCTCAATCGAAAAGGCCAGAGTTTGGGCTCGAGAGAGACTTGCGAGTTGCCAGTTGAGAGAGATTAATTGAAAAGGACAAATCAGCGCCGAGCGAACGCGCTCAACAGGCCCACCAGAGACTAGCCTAATTGGGCCTTCAGTGGGCTCTGTTTGGTTGTGTTGGAGAGCAAAGAGCTCGCGAGAAGTGCCAACTTGTGGCCTGTGTTTGCGCTTCGAAGGCTCACCGCTTAGCCCGTTTGGAAAGTTAGCTAGCTAGTTAGCAGTTGAATTTGGGCAAACAAAAAGTGACACTTGCTGGCCGACTTGCGCAAGCACAAGGACACACAATCGCCAATCGGCGCCCAACTTCTCGTCCCTCTTCCTGGCCGCTGGAAGGGCGACGTGCGAAGCGGCCGGTGGTCCATTTGTTTCTCTGAACGGGGCGCCTGTTTCGGGCTTTCCGCTGGCAAGCCTTCGAGCGGGTTGCAAGCGTGCAAGCGTGCAAGTGTCCTGGTCTGAAACTCTGCAGCGAGCTGGAGGCGAAAGATGGCTCGATTGATAGGGCCAGAGATAAGGTCAGGCCGCTTGGAGGGTGGCCCGCGAGCTGGCGAGAGTACTTTGTAGCGGCCGAGTGGCCAGCTGAATGGCGTGATCTGGCTCCAGTGTGGCCAGAATGCCAGAGAGCCAGAATATCAGAGTGCCAGAATGCAGGACCATGAGGGCACAGGCCAGAGCTTAGCAGTGCAGGAGGTTGGGGGCGCGCGAATCTCGTGCCTGTTTTGTCTCTCCTGCCCCTCTCATTAAAGGCCACTAAGAGTTGGCGCTAATCCTCTGCACTCTGCTGGAAGGGCCGAGCTCGAGCTCCAAGTTGACGAACACTAAGCCAGTTGGCCAGTGCCCACTGGCTCTCCAGCGTCTGTGGCACGCGCTGGCCGGACGCGATTAGGCCGATAAAGCATCCACTTGTTGCATCGAGAGATTTATTTCTCTGCCTTTTGCTCTGTTTGTTTGGAGCAGATTTTGCTAGAAACCAGCTGAACACTTCAGCTGGCTGCTTTCACTCGCCCCACACAAAGCGCCATTGCTCGAGAATCATGAGCTGACTCTCAAAGTGGAGATTATGGCCACTCTTTAGATCTGATACCAGCCAGCCAGACCGTTTGAGCTGAGGCAAGAGCAAGAGGACGCATCCGGCGCTGGGCTGCACCCATTTTTGCGCGCTGTCAAGCCCATTCATCAGCCTGATGAAGGCTCTTGCGCTGGACCGCTGCACTGTGGCCAGCCGCTGAGAAGGAGTGCTCTAGTTGGCCGACGTTGCGGGCCAGACACTGGTTGGCAACACTCAGCTGAGACTGTCGCCCGTCTTGCAAGACGAGGTGGAGCAGCGGCCACTGCTAAGCAGCAAGCGAGGAGTGAGAGGAATTTTTTCCTCAAAAATGTTTCCCTTTCATGTACAGATTTCAAGAGTCTGGCAAAACTCTTGAAACACTCTCTTGAAAAAGTTTTACACATCCTCAAACGGACTTACCTGCACAGACGCTTGAAGAGCACGTGATAACTTTCGGAGCCCTGTTTAATGCCGCGCAACAAACCGAAGGGCGTGTCAGGCTTGATGGACGAGTCGAAGTGCATGGTGTTGAGATTTTTCACCGTTATCCAGCGGAAAATGGCGCGCACCTTTTCTATGTCGGTGAAACAGTGTCTGGTCAAGTGGTGCACCAGTTCGGTGAACGTCTGCTGGTCCTCGCGGGCAATGTTTATCGCCCGGGCGTCGATCTCCTTGAACAGCTCGTCCGGCTGCTCGCAGTTGTACAGCTGCCACTTGCCCACCTTGGGCGGCTCGGGCGGCGGCGGCTGCGCGCTCACCAGAGGCCCGGAAGTGTCGCCCGCCGCCTGACCAAGTCTCTCATGGTGTCTGGCACCCGGCGCTTCCGGCGGCTCGCCCACCAGCAGCTCTTGGGCTCTGCGCTGCTGAGGGCGGCCCGAGGCGCCCGTGTGGCGCTCGTGACTGTCTCTGGAGGGCGCCTGCTGGTCGAGGGCGGCGGCGGCGCGGCCGAACTGGAGCGAGTCGCCCAGCTGGTTGGCCAGCGACTCGAGGGCCTCGAACTGTTCCAAGTCGGAGCCGATCTTGCGCTGCATTTTTGAGATATTCCAGGTGAAATAAATGTGCATTTCGGGTTAGTTTTTGCAATTTTGGGCCAATTTTTCCAACAGGTCGATCTGTGGCCTGGGCTAGTCTGCGGCCGAAAGAAGGCAGAAGTAGAAAAAAGAGCAAAAGGAGTGCTGCTCTGCCAAAGACAAATGACTTCGATTGCACACTGGCAGAGGGCAAGAGCCACACTGACAGCCTCGAAGCACACCTCTCGGCGGCTCACAATCAATTTGGGATCACTTCTCATTCCTTTTCTTCTTCTCGCCTTTCTTTGCGCCATTTCGCGCTCCGCCGGCCAAACTAATGGACGACTAGATGCGGCCACTCGTCGGGGGCGCTTGTGGCGGCCGTTTATGTCTCGCCGCTCTTGTCTGGCCGTCGTTGCGTTTCAATTTCTGAACACTTTTTGCAGATTTATCTCGCAGCCCGCAGCTCGCGTCTGGCGCGCCGCATGGGCCATTGTTATTGGCGCCGCCTTGCCAGCAATCTGGCCGCCCAGCACCTCGTCCGCGACTCCATCTGGCTAGCTAATTGAAGGGGCGGCCGGAAATAAACTCGCGCGCCCGTTACACTGAGACAGCGGCGCTGCTCTGCGCCCATGCTAATGGACAATGGTCGAGAGGGCGCAGACTGGCCAGCGAGCCGGCCGGCAGACTGGGCGCAAATTGATCGCCATTGTCAAGCGTCCGGGCTGCTTGGGGGCGATTTCCGATTTTTGCATTCGCGAGCTCGGCGCCACCATTAGTCTGGGACGCGCCAAACTGCATTGGGCCGCCGCCTGTCTGCAGGCGGCCTCCAATGGGCGTCCATCCGGCTCGAGTCCATCTGAGCGGAGCTTTCCTGGAAGCGCCGCTCGTCCTCGTAAAGTGGCCGCAACAGCTCAATTGAACTTGGCTCATCTCTGGCCAACTGGACGCGCCAATGGCCGCCTGTGGACGCCTGTGGACGCCGCCTCATGATAATGAAGCCGCAGGATTGGTCTGGCCGCGAGTGTGGCGCTTGCGGCCAATCTGCATTGCACGAGCGCCGCACACAATTGCCCGTAGACTAGCGTTCGAGGAAAAGTGCCGTCCGGCAGTGCCGGATTGGCTCGGGGATTTTGGCCGAAACCCGGCACTGCCGGACGGCAACCCGGCACTTTTTTGGGGGAATTCCCGCACACGAAAAGCGCCGGCCGGCGCAGTTTTTGCCGGACGGCATCTGGCACAAGTCGAGCCGGCCGGCACCCCCAGCTATACGAGGCCTATTGCAAGCACTGTTGATGCGTGGCATGCCAGGTTGCCGTCCGGCATGCCGGGTTAGAGCCGTGGGGATTTTTACCCCAAAAAAGTGCCGGGTTGCCGTCCGGCAGTGCCGGGTTTCGGCCAAAATCCCCGAGCCAATCCGGCACTGCCGGACGGCACTTTTCCTCGAACCCTACCGTAGACACACACTGCCTGTGCCCACAGACAATTGGGCTGAGCTCGGCAAGAGCTGGGGAAGAGTGCCCGCCAAGGCCAATTGGAGGAGATAAAAATGCAAAGAGCAAATTAAAGAAAACAAACAAGAAAGAAAACTCACCTTTTGTTCCTCCTTGAACTCCTGCAACTTCAGCCCGATCAGAGTCAACATTTCGCGGCTCTGCTTCTCCACCAACTCGGCCGTGGCCTGTCTCTCGAACTCTTTCAATTTCCTCTTCAAAGTCTCCTTCTTTCTATCCAATTTGATGGTCATCGTTTTCTCCAAATTCATCCGCTCCAGCTCGATCATCTGCTGCTCGTGCGTTGCCCCCAAATGCGGGCCAACCTTTTCCTGATCAACCACCTGTTGCTGTTGCTGCAACTGGGACTGCAATTGCGTCTCGGCTGCTGGCTGCTGGGCGCTCGCCTTTCGTGCTGCCGCGGCGGCCGCCGCAGCCGCCAAACTGCCTGCCAGCTGCCTGTGTCTGTCCGCCGGGGCCGCCTGCTCGTCGCCCGGGGCGGCCGCCCTAGTTGCTCGCTGGCCATTGTTTCTGCAACTTCCGGCTGGGTGGCCCGCAAGGCTGGCGCTCTCGACGGACTGGCGCCGGTGACTAGAGTTTGCGGGCTTGCCCGTGCAGTTTGGAAAGATTAGATTATCCTCCTGCGTGCTGGCCACTCTCTTGGGCGGCCCGTTTGGCATTGCTTTAGGGTCTGCGGCTTGGACGTTGGCGCTGGAGTTGAGGCTGGCGCAGTTCAGAGACAATTGGTGTTGATACTTTTTCAATAATTTCTCCAACTCGGCTTGCCACTCGGCGCGAATTTGCTCACGAATCACCTTCTCCTCTTTGCGCCATTTGATCTCGAAGGCTCTGAACAGTTGCTCCTCCTCTTCCCTGTGGCGCATCTCGAGCAACTTTTGCTTCGGCTCCAAATACTCCAGCCGTCTGGTGAGGAACTTGGAGATCTCCTTGTCCACTTGCGAGTGCTTGTAGATGGCCTGCAGCCTCGTCTGGCGCATCGCGTGCTGAATGTGCAACGCCTGCGAGTCCACACTGCTGCCAAGCTTGCAATTTCCGTTTCCGTTTGCGGCCCCATTGTTCTGGTGCATCAGCTGCAGGGCTGCCTGCTGGTGTTCGGGCGCCAAATTGGCCGTGTACACTATGCCGCCCGGAGACAGTCCCACGGGCCCGATGAGCGCCGGCTGGTCGAACACCTTGGGTGCGTTCAGGGCCGCCCTGATGCCCACCGACTGGTTGTCCAGCTTGCCAGCCGGTGTCTTGGGGCAGTGCCGGTGGCAGTAGACCTCGAGATCGTTCGACGAGTGCTGGTTGTTGAAGTAGGTCTTCAGGGTGAGCTTGGTGCCGCACTCGAAACACTTGAAACAGTTCTGGTGGTAGAAGGAAAAGTCTTTGAGGGGGCCCACCTTGTCCATCTGGTAGACGGTCTTCTTGCAGCGCAGACAGCGGTGCTCGTAGGAGCTGCGGTTGTAGCGGCGCGCCAGCAGCATGGTGGCCGTGCTGCCCGGCCCAAGAGCGCCCTCAGCTTCCGCCTCAGCGCCCCCCTGAGCCGGCCCACTTCCGCTTCCGGCGAGGCCCAGGGGCGAGCTCGGTGAGTGGGCGTGGTGGGGCACGCCGAAGGGGTCGAGGTGCTGGTTTTGGCTGACCAGAATTTGGTCCAGATTGTGTCTGAAGGTGGGCGAGAGTTGGCGCTGCACAGTCTGGCCGCGGTGCTGCTGCTGGTGCAAGTGCAACTGTTGCTGCTGCTGGTTGCCCGCGGCCGCAAGCATCAGGAGCTCGCGGTTCTCCTGGCGCTCGCCGTTGTAGTCGTAGTAGTTGTACTTGACCAGGATGGGCGACTTGGGGCCCGGCTCAGCCCGGCCGTTGGTCGGCTTGGCGCGCCGCTCGGCCAGCTGCTGCGGCTGGCCCTCGATGGAGTCGTCTGTGCCGTACGACTCGGACGAGGAGCGCGGCGACGACGGCGACAAAGACATGGGGCAGCTCACCTGGTGCTTGTGTGACATGATCTCTAGGAACTTGGCCTCTTGGGCTTGAGGATTCTACTGGAAAACTTGACGTAAACTTGCAGCTTCTTGCAAATCTTCTTGCTTCGAAACTCAAAAGTGCTTTTCCCTCTGGCCAAATTCTTGCCTCTTTCTCTCTTGAGATTCTTCTTGCCTTTTCCCTGCGCAATTCTTCTCTTTTCTTCTCAAAACTCCTGCTTCTTTCCCCCTAAGGACCCTTGTCTCTTCCTCTGACAAAGAATTTCCTCCAAAATTTCCTCCAAAAGTCTTGCAAATTGGCTCGGCCAAAGCCGCCCGTTCCTCCACAGACTGTCTGCCTGCTGCTCAGGGCCAAGCTCAGGCTCCAATCTGGCTTCTTTTCGGCCCTTCAAGAGGCGAAAAAGTGCTGAAGTGTGCTCGCTGCTGGCCACTTGTTGAGTTCGCGGCCAAGCCTCATCGGAACTTGTCGCAAGCGAGCCGCAAACAAGCCTCACTCACCACAGACGAGCCTCACTCACCACAACCACTGTCATCCTGCCCACAGAAGCCGCCACTGGCCAATTATGCGCTCAAACTTTCGGCCGGCCACCACAGTCTCTCTCTCTTGTTGCTCGCCACTGCTTCAGTTGATTTATCTTCCTCCTGTTAATCACAACAAACAAACGTCCACTCTTGTCCTGCTCGCTTAGCGTCCAAGTCTCTCTTGTTTGGGGAACAATTTGCTTCTTTTCCTCGCGCCGAACGACAACGAGAACACGCAAGCTAATTTCCAAACAAATGCCTCTCTCTCTCACTCTGCACACAATCCTCTCGGTTTGCTTATGGGTAGTCCTCACTTTTGGCAAGAGCAAAGCTGGCCAAGGTAAGCCGAAGCCAAGTGTCAATGCGCGAGTCTGTCTGCCGTGTTGACGCGCCAAAAGGCAACTGGCGGGCCTCTGGCAAGCTCTCAGCACCAGAGAACACTGTTCACCCAACTCTGCAACTCTTTGCCACCCGAAAAGGCACTAAGCTCACTTGCTCAATTACTTGCATCTCACTGCCAGACAGACAGACAGACTCTGCATGACTCACGTGTGTGCGTGCAGGCCGCAACTCTGCACCTGTGCTGCCCCTCTATGCGTGTTCCTGCGCAAAGTGGGCTCTGCTCTTCTCCATCTCTCTTTCTCTCTCTGTTTCTCTGCTCGGCCTCATGAATGGAACTGCGCCGAGATGGCAAAAGAGTCAATCATTTCGATATTGAGCGATTGTCATTTGAAGTGGAAGTTAGGCCGCAGACAGAGGTGGAAGTGGGGGAAATTCTGCACTCTCCAGAGCGGCAAACGAGACGACGAGGGGAAGCTGTTGCGAAATTTCAAGATTTGCCCCCAGCCTCTTGGGCTGCCTTTTATCCACTGCCTCTCGTGGCCCGCTTGCACACCCCTGGCTTCTGTGGCGCAATCGCACTAAGGGGCGAGCTTGGCCTTGCCGATTGGATCCTCCTCCTCCCGCCTACTAGCCGCTCTGCTGCCCGTCGGCGGCCCAGCTCGATCGTGGCCAGATCGCAGACGCGCGCACTCGCTCACTGCACTTTGCACTACACTGCACTTTGCACTGCACTGCACTTCAGTGGTCTGCTGGAAATTATCAGACTGGCTCTCTTATTGTCGATCTGCTTCTGCCGCCGCTCCTTTGCCGCCGGTGCAAATGTCAAGTTTGAAGACAGCGGTCTTGGCTTCCTCTCGAGCTTCTTCTCTGTGCGGCCACCTGGGACAAGCTCCACTCTGCCAGCTCGACGCGGTTTTCCTCCCCTCTGGCCAACACGCAACACACGACACAACAACAACGACAACAAATCCCAGGCCCAAAAGTGACCACACTTGCGCCGAGCACACACTCATACACACACACACACACACACACACACTTACACGCTCAGTCTGATTGTTGGAACAGTGAATTTGATACAGAAAAAAGGGCCGGCCAGGAAGAAGCCGCAAGACAACAAAAGGCTGCTTGGCATCTTTTTCAGCCGCTCTCTCTGTCTCTCTCTCTCTCCGACTCTCTGTCGGCCGTTCAGCTGCAACTCGTCGCGATCTTTGCCCAGTTCGTGGTCGCCGCTCTTGCCTAGTCTAATCTGGCCGTCGTCGACAATTTGCGCTGCTCGTTGCAGCCTGTTGCGCGCAACCCACAACAAGAGTCCACCTCCTCATGGTGCAACTAGAGCAGAGGTGCAGCCAGTCCACAGCAAGCCAGTCGGGCGGCACACAACACAGAAAGCCAACTGGATGCGCGCTTTTCCCCCTCGGAAAGGCCGCGGCTGCGCACTGGACGCGCTTCACTTTCGCACACACTCCGCCTTGGCAAAAGAGTCACACACAAGCACAACAACAACAACAACCACAACATCGCCTAGCCAACCAGCTTGGCGCTCCCCGACAAACCGGACGACTGTCTGTGGCACGAGCACGCGAACCAGTCGGCCAAATTCGGCGCCAAATTATCTATGCAGCTAGTCTACCTGGCGCCCAACTTTGGTCCAGCTCAAGCGGGGCCAAACAAATCGCGCCCGCTGCATCACTTGGGCACCCTAGAGCATGACACTAAATCGATTGCTTCTCCAAAGCTTCTCCCAAGGGAGCTTCTTGGGCTAGAAAATCCTGACAAAGGAGGAGCTCCGCTTCTCGTGCACCTCTTGGCAGCGCCCAAGAAAAACTCGATTCAATTTCCTTTGGATGGAACATTTTAGATGATAAAACAGACACAAAGAGAACAGGAAGAGCAACACAAGCACTCCCTCAAGCTACTTCAATTTCCCCTCTCCGTATGTCTGTCTGTCTGTTCGTTTGTGTCTGTGTGAAAAGTGCAACAGTTTAGAGTGTGGTTTTTAATTCCTGCTGCCATGTGAGAACTTTGGTTGGAGGAAAAACTGACCGTACAAAACAGAGACAATTTGGCGCCAAGTCACTGCATCAAATTGAAGCACCACTCACTCTCTTGAGACTCGCTCCTCTTCCACACTCACCTACTCATGGCTTTCTGATTCTAAAAACAGGCCCACTCCAAGAGGGCAAAGTCGGAGCTAAGAAATCCTCTCATCCTACTCCCAACTCTCCACTGGCCGAGTGGCGCAAATGAGTTCGTCTGCCAGTCCAACCCCTCACATACTTGCACTAATTTCTCCAACTTCCAACACTGGTCGCTACGTTTTCATCCCTTTGTCTTGTATTGTATCAAACGACAGACACCTGTTTTGGTCTCTTGTGGCAAAGCGACTGAGCGCTCATTGGAGAAGCGAGCCCACAATGATTCCTCCCTTTTTTTCTCGCCCAGAAAACCCCATCAACTTAGAGCATTGTCGCGAGGCGTGTAAGATGATGTAGCAATTGGTAGTTATTTTTAATTATAGTCTCTAATCTAGCAGACATCACGTCAAGCCTTGTCCCTTCAAAGTGGAGAGGAAACCCCCTAATCTCCCTTGTTGTTGTTCGTTGTGGTGCCGCTTTTGTCGCGTATCGACCAGAACCTAGCTCTAAAATCCTCACTACAAGTCATGAATGCCGAGCTAACATCGGAATGGGCAATGAAACGCACCGAATTGCTGTGGTTCAACTGTAACGGATCCAAATGGCGC
>Ga0058701_10000499_pt1 | contig 27187 bp, 22 predicted proteins | sample AgamicOrMae_FD_97039 | JGI IMG/M metagenome (GOLD analysis project Ga0058701, IMG submission 97039) | Agave microbial communities from Guanajuato, Mexico - Or.Ma.e | ecosystem: Host-associated > Plants > Phyllosphere > Phylloplane/Leaf | place: Guanajuato, Mexico | collected 2012-06-04 | reverse complement strand
CCCGAGTATCGCCTGAGCCGCTTGTGGTACCAGTGTTGCCTATGTTAACGCGGGATCCAGAGTCCGGATTACCGCGCTGTCCGGACTAACGCATGTCCGGATTAGCGGGAGAGCACTGTACTTATAGCACGACCAAAACTGGACAATACCTTTTGGACTGATAGCACCAGCTAGTAGACGAAGCTCTGTGCGTCGTCTGCTTACTGCGCCTCAAAAAGCGCGTATTATACATGAGTGCGTACTATACATGGAGGATAATTTTTTTCCTACTTTTTAGCCTCAAAAACCCAGGGGCGTACTATATACGGGTGCGTACTATAGCAGGGAGAATACGGTAGTACGCGAGGACTCGATGTGGGAGGTGGGGTCAATGCCCAGGTACGTAGTATTTTAGCATTGCTTTTTTACTACAGTTTGGCGGTTTTACGGAGTTTGCGTATTCGAACTAGACGTGAACAAGAATGGATTCCGACCCTCCAGTACCCGGCTGGGCTGAGTTTGAAAAATCCGGCCGGGTAGCGGAAGATCGGGCAGGCTCACCTTGTAAGCAGTACTGCGCCGTTTGCTGCCCGTCGCGGCGGCGGGTTCCAGGCCGGCCCGGTGGGTATTAGGATACCCGCGGGTATTCGGAAACAGGGTGGGTATGAGGTAACCGGCGGGTAGCAACCAGCGCAGTACCGTTCAGGTGCCGATTTTTTTCGGCGGCAGCTACTGTCGCCCAGAAGCAAGCGGTATCTGGCAAGGCGGCAGTGTTAGCAAAGCACAGGGCATTTCCGAGCGGAGCGACAACGGAGCGAGGCACAAGGCTTCGGGGTTGTAGGACTCAAATCCTCATAATGTGATGAAGGCCTAGCCAGGTGGAACACAAAGTTGGAAGAACTAACCTTTCCAAATTACAGGGTTTGTAGAGACTCCAGATCAGTTTTCACTGGACTAATGTCGGTCCTTCTTTTCAGTGCTTTGAAGACGAACATATTTTGAGCTGAGCTCTAGCGCATGAGGAGATCGCTAACTGCAGGTGTACCGAATCCGATTAGACACGCATATCCTAAGCGGTGAAAGTTAATATTGCCGTTATTTATTTTCTTACATTTGTGTTAGCGAAGGGGATTTGCGAGCCGAGAAATTCCTGCTCTGGGTATCTCCACGTTGTCCACTTTGTAAAGACGTTTTTCACAAGTTGACAGTGTGTTTCAGCTGCAAGCAACATTCACACCCTACTGTCCCAAAGACGGCAAGCTAACAGGTCATAGTGAAGACACGAGCAAAGCTAATTTTGAAACGTTCATGAAGGGTATTCGAGATCTTTGAGTATATTGCCGCGTTGTAAGTCTCAGTCAGAATGAAATTTAACCTGTCATTTGGGTGTACCAGCAGTCAATAAAGTATTGCGCGCTCCAATTTTTTTGCACCTCTGTAACTTTGAAACGGAGAGATATACGCATGAAAAGCACGAAATAAAATCGTTCGATCTTCAAGAGATCTATGAATTTGATTTTAGCTTTTTTGTCGTATCTCGCTTCGTTCCAAAGTTACGGAAGTTTAAAAAAATTGGAGCGCGCAATACAAATTTGACTGATGGTGCAATAACCTGTTTCAGTGTGCCCTCATGGGGATGCATATTTCAACAATATTTAAGCTGTATAAGTTTGTTGTTAATTGAATTTCTTTTTAGTCTGTAAAAAAATGTTTCAACATGTGCGTTGTAATTTTTTTTTTGTTCGGAGGAGACATTGTCTTCTGTGTCTCATTAGAATTTACGACTGTTGAATTTAGTTTTTGATCGCTGGTTTTCTACCGTTTCCGGTTTTAGCTTTTGTTTTTTTTTACAAACCTTACTTTTGTATATATGAAATGTTGTTTCTGTATAAACGTGTATTACAATGTAAATAAGAAATATACACACCTCTAAACTGTATAACTTTTGTTTATTTGTTTGCGGAAGATTTAAATTCTTGTTCAATTTACGAGTTGTGTTAATAACAAAGCGAACTCAAATTTCGAAAACAAAAGGGCACAAAAGTTGAAGTAATCATCTTTTGAATCACCAGTTTTGATCCCAACTGTACGGTCGAGGACATAGCGCATAAATGGCTGACAAGTGATTGCTTTTTTGTTCTTTTGATTTTAGGTTGGCAACACAATTGGAATCGACTGAAACGCGTGGGCAACTCCCTATCTAAATATTTTAGCAGTACCAACACAAATTGGAAAACAATCAAATTACTTGTCAGCCGTTTATGTCCTCGGTTGTAAAAAAAAGCACCCCCCCCAAAAAAAAAATCCCAGGCAGGCGTATGAAACATAACTGTAAAAGTTCAAATTCGTTCTCACCCATTTTTCCTTGACCAAAAGTCTTAACCGTATAAAACCGATATGGCTATTAGAAATTGATCTTGAGGCCAACTGTTTTTATTAGTTGTTGTTTGCCTCCATTATGAAAAGAGTTCGGTGTTCCGTTATTAAAAAAAGAGTGGGCGAAGAGAGAGAAAGAGAGCCCCCCAACGTCGTCCCTGATCTTTATCAGTAACCTCTTAGGCAATCAGCAAACGCCGATATTTCCAAGTGACTCGACCGAAAAATCAAGAATTTATCTGACCCCTAATCAATCATAAGTTTAAATGGTGTAATTCTTGGCCTCTGTAATTAATTAGAGGACGGATATTACCCCAAAGTTTGTCCGGTATTTCGAGAGGGTGGAGTGCAACGGTTTTTGTAGCTTTCATTTGTTTTGCGCAATCGGCTCTTTTATCGAGAGGTCTGCCTCGTCGCGCGTCACATCACCACCCGCGAACTGGCAAACAAAGTTATCAAAGCTCCGGGTGAATGATGCTGACTCGAAAATTTTCTGTCGGATGAAAGTGCCCGTCTGGGAGATTATTTGTCCCAAGCGATATTTTCGCCCATTTCAAATATGAAGATAACGTCAATGTGACGTATCTTTTCTGTCGGGAACTTTCTAGGCCCACTGCAAGCGCACGTTGGCATCGGCACGCAATACGCCGGTTTTATTACGTCGGCCTACTTGAACACTGACCGCCAGTGTCAATCGTGTCAATAATACTGTAATGCGAGTACAGTCAACAACAAACTTTTTGATTAAGGATCGATAAGGTGGGCGTGCCATTAGCGATGCGTGGTCAGAAACGGAGAAAACAAAAATAACAGTAGGAAGGTAGAAGGGGAGAGGTGTCTAAAAAATTAAAAGAATATCAACTGTGGCTTCTAGTCACCAAAGAAAAGCGGTGAGCCTAAAACCACGTGCCCGGGTAGGCTTTCGAAGCGCCTGAGTGAAGATGTAACTTAAAATATCTTGAGCTATTTAAATATCACTTACCGGTACGGAAAAGGGGGGAGGGACTTTAAAACCTTCCGTTCTCTTACGGGGTGGGGGGGGAGAAAACCCTCCTGCACAATTAAATGATCCATTTGATTGCCGGTGGCACCGCAACGGTTTACTGTCGTTTAGAATAATTTCAATCATTTTTTAATGTTTTTTATTCAATTCAAAACAAACATTTTCGAAGTCATTGCAACTCAAGAGTTGGGCGGCAAATCTCATGATTCGAATGTGACGATTTTTTTTCTGACGAAATTCGATTTTATATCGATTCGACGTCGAAACGGTTATTGTTTTCATTGATGTAATTTCGCCGTCGAAGCGACATCAACAAATCCACTTCCGTTTCTTGAAAATTTCTCCAATTCATATTTCAACTGTGCTTTAATTACGTGTGGACTGAGTATTGAAGATCTAATGGACGAATGCATACCGCATTTCGTCCCTTAATTTTGGTTATTCGAGGAAATAAATTTTATTCGGCTAAGGAACGCCACAAAACCCATTTGACGTAAAAAGCTCGAGTTACCGCTAAGGTAACACCGGTATTCCGATGAGATCCAAATGTGAAGCTGCGGTTAAAAGAAGACGTTAACGGTACCCGTATACGGAACAACTTATGTGGAAACATTGTCATCCCAGATTTCGTTGAATCGACGCGGATTCGAGGTGCGGAACATCAATAAAGGTCTCGTCAATAATCCGTAATTTAAGGGACATAAAGTCAGAAAAATTAGATCGATTGATCTCGAAATGTGACATAGGTTTTTCGAAAATCGTTTCGACGTCGATTCGACGGATTATTTCTCGCTGGGTACGCAATGACTATGCGCTCCCAAGCATCCTCAAAATGATAAATTTCAATTTGCTTAACCCATGAGCCGATAAGGCGAGCCTCTGACGGGCGGTGAAGGTAAGCGAGCCGGCCGCGGCCTTGTGCCGACCTTTTGGTTAGAAACTTTGATTTGCATTAACATATCTGTTGCAAGGTGACTGTTAGTTAGTCTGTGAATCTTGGTGGTTTGTACTCCAGGTTACCGCAAGTCCTGCGCCAACAATAGTGTGAATATTGACCTCGTTGTTGGAGGGGACTGAAAATCCAATCATAATAGAACACATTCAAGCCTTCATGGATTTTGCTTTTATTTTAGACTGATTGAGGGGGAAAAAAACGCCATTACCATTAAACACATATTACCTATTTCGGCCAAACAGAAATTCAAGTTTAACAAAAAAAAGTGAAAAAAAACAAAAAAAACACTGTTTCTAAGTAGGCGTAAGTACTACTGTACTCTCAATTATTGTCAAACAGTTGCTCAAGATTCATGCTAACAAAGGCTATCTCTTGACCAACGTAGCATCTCTTCATAAGTAATTACGGTCATTCATTTCGTTATCTCTTCACTCCCCGCTCCGACCTCTTTCTCCTCCGGCATATCATCGCCTCTCTTTGTTGTAACTTCAGCCTTAATCATTGTCGCACCACCTCCGACATGTCGGAAGTGCTGATTTGTGCGATTATTTTTTATTACGAAATGCGTCTACTGTTAAGTTTCATATCTTCACAACACATACACGCCCCCTTTCTTTTTTCTGGCGGCTGTCACGGCGGCAGCTGCCTACATCCCAAGCAACACATAAGAGTCTGGCTGACGTCATCTTGACGTCTGGATTCGGTCCGGATTCGGTCAAAGTTGCTGAGCTCATAAGGACGTCTTTTGTGGTCTCGATTTTGACTATATCAAGACTTTCTGGACTAAATCTAGACTTATGGAAAAAGCACATTTTTAGCTTCCCCATTGCACGCGAGCCGTGAAAATATCAAATTGAAGCTTTCTGTAGCGTTTCCCGTTCTAAAGGAGTCTATCGGTGCTAAAAAAGAAAAAAGAAAAAAATATTCCGGGAGGCACGAGCTTTCGATCCACCGTCTGCTGGTCCGTTGACCCGGACGACTCGAAGGATTACTGCTTTAACGATCTTGGCTAAGCCGGATGATTAAAAAGTAGCTTCTTTGACTTCTTCAGACTCCCGCGCGTAGTATATTTTCGCTGGATGTTCCGATTTTTGTGGATAAGAGAAGTTTTTTGGTCGTTTCATTGAAAGTAGACAACTTCTGCTAATTGACAAAGTAACGGTATCGGTGCGTAACTTCATTTGCAAAAAAAAGCAACGAAAATAACTCAAATTTAGCTCAATTGAATTGCTCAAGCATGATTTAAGTCAGGTCATTTAATCTTACATAATTATAAACGAAGAATTTATCAATTAAACTTATTTCATCGATAATAATCTATTGATCTATTAATAATATAAATATTTGTTCCGAATATTGTCACATTTTGAACGAGCGCTTTCGGAAGTAGGTACCAAAGTTAAAAGGAGATTTTTTTAAAGTCACGGCGGGTACTATTTTCTTGGACCCACCAGTTATCTTCGGCACCATTGTAATCCCATGTATCCTTGTAATGTTAGTTTTTGTAATTCATGTAAAACCTTGTCAGCAGTATTCTCTATGGCATTCATTCGTTTGTAATCCTCGTGTAATCTCTACAATCTTTGGAATCCCTTTGGAATCCTCCTTATCATCCTAAAAATCGTAATATCTTGTAATCCGCGTAATCTTTCGTGACCCGGACCTGAGGGTAGTCATTTTGACGTCCAGATGACGTCATCTAGACTCTTATGTGTTGCTTGGGATGTCACTGAGAAGTGCGCGGCATCAGGCTTTTTCACTGCCGAGCGCAGCGGGGTCAAAAGGCACCTAACCTGACTTAAGAGATCATAATGTTACCTAACCTGCGAGGGGGTGTGTCGTCAATCCTCATGATGAATGTAGTGAAAGATTGAACCAGACTGTAACACAGAAATGGAAATCAATCCAATTTTTTTTTAAATTAGAGTGTGATGAACCTAATGGGCCCGCCGTCCGTTCTTAACCCGCCCGTCAACAACAGGGTGCTTACTGACTTCTAATCACACCCAGATCAGACATGTCGGATTAACTCTCCCTCCCCTCACCTCGGTCACAGATTTTATCTTGACCCCCCGCCCCGGATCAAATAAAATTTACGAATGGACCTACCGGTATAGGTGTTCGCTCATATGAGTAAATATATACAGTATGTTGCGTGTAAATCATCCCAATATTTTCAAAATGTACAGTATAATGAACAGAAATTTTAATTTGTAAAGGCAACATGTAACGTCTGCCTTTAGGCCCCTCAGATAGATGGGCGAAAATTGGGAGGGAACTACAGTCTATTCAAAATTGTTAGAGGTGTGAAGGATCTGGGAAGGACCAACTGGAATCGCCATAGGCATCGCGCAATGGTGGTAACCACCGTACCACAATACATACTTGTTTTTGACGGACGCTATGGCTATTTTCCACAGTACAGTACATTTCAACAGTGATGTCCTTTGTGGTGTTATCACTTAAGTGGGCTTGTGCCGTCACTGGGGGGCTCGGCTTTATGTTGACACTTCACGTTATTCGCTCCGATCCCATCAAACGATTGACACGGAAAGCTTGCATTAACATTTGTTGAACTAAACATGATTTTCGCGATTTATTTTTATATTTTGCATGCGTAAAAATATACATTCACTGTTTTTTTCTTCCTTTTTATTAAAGTCTGATTTTTAGCTTTTACGTGTATTCAATAATAACAGATATAGTCTCGGTTCTATGACATATTATACTAAATAGATATATTTTCATAGAACGTAGGTATTATTCAGTAAAAGCTTAACTTCCCGCAAAACAGACCAATTCATTTAACACACTGGTGCTGCAAAGAAGGCAGCATCCTGGGAAACCCTCGGGTGCAGTAATTTAACATTGATATTCAGTAGAGATTGAAATGACCTACGGTCTTTTGACAGTACGTCGCTCGAGTACCGGTACGCTCAAAACTCCTTTTTTTCCGGCCGGAGCTTCAAAATGCAGGTGTAGGAGGATTATATATTACACCTGTGCTTACGGGAACACAACCACTGGCGGTGCTCTTGAACCCCCCCCCAACCCATCCAAGGGGGCACCTGTACCCTACATCCGAAGTGCACATGTACAGTACGTGGGTACATATTCCCTGCCAGGTTTCACGTACTACCACCGACTCTGCCAGGGCGGGTGTACTCGGGTACACTCGGCCCCTGCCAGGGTTCGTTATTACCCCCATCTCCCATCTAGGAGGGGGTACACGGGTCTTCCTTCTTGGAGCATTTGAGCATCGAGCACCCTTATTGTATCTATGTGCAACATGATTTATACAGTTTTACAAGCAATAGTCAAAATCATTCCACATTTGGACAATAAGAAGGTTACGTTGGTTGACTGGAATAGCGGTAGCAAATCTGCTATTTTCCTGACTATAGGAATTGAGATGTGCTTAAAAATAGGTGCGCACATACGCTATCTGCATATTTTTAGAGACTGAAAGGACAGAAGTCTGAAAAAGTCTACGATGAAAATTTTATCTCGAGTAAATATTATAACATAGTCATCAAGAACTTGTGACCTTTGGATTTGAGTTATCGAATATTACATACTCACACTCAGCAAATGCCGCGTATTTTTTTTTTTTGATTTGAATTTCTCATGAGACTAATAAATGGTCAAAATCTAAAAGATGTCTTTCTTTTAAGTCAGGAAGAGAAGCTGACTTTTTAACTGTGGGATCTTTGCCTAAGTTCCCCCCCCCCTCTTAAATATATTGAGGATAGGCAACCACCGGTGAAAGACTCGTGAGGTATCACTTTTCAATATCTTGCATCCTCGAACCTTCACTCTCTTTCAAGACAAAGGCAACGCAACTTTTTTCCCCCCCCCTTTTTTTGCGTTAGAGTATTTTATCATTTCTGTACGGAGACAATTGTGGAAGACAGATCTCGTCTCCGAGGTACCGGTAGGCTACCCATTACGCTTCTTAAATTCCGATTTAACGTCCTCTAAGAAATCAATCGATAAAAGTCTGAAGTTAAGAACTTATGAGCTTACATAGCTATGAGAATAACAGAAGCAGAAAGAAAATCAATACCTTTTGTTTTGTTTACCCGCTCGGTGTCGTCATTTTCGACATTATATAAGTTACTGTTTTCCATTGTGATTTGATAACAACACCCCTCCCCAAAGTCCCAACTCTTCCCCTTCCATCATTCCCCACCAGTTTTACCAGGAACCCTCTCGAAGCTTGAAAATGTAGCACAAAAAGGCTGGTCTGAAACCCCCAACCCCCATATCGAATTTTGAAAATTTTATAAGTATAAATTAATTTAATGGACTTTATTGCGTAATTGTCTGAAATCTTCAAGTTGGGTTATTCCGTAAACAGCAACTCACGCAACTTGTTGTTCTCTGGTCGCGCAAACAGTGCAATGGGGCTACACCTCTGCCACCGCAGCAACTCCATCAACCACCACCGCTGCCTCTTGCTAGAGTATCTCCACGACATAAGTCAGTACGCCTGAGAAACACACTTCAGTTCTCAGCGGACCTTCCACGCGTTAACTCGGGCCGCCTGCATATTCGTCCAACTCAACATGATCAAGACCACATCTCTTCTACGTCAGGTGAGACCCTTCGATTTTGTGGCCAAATGCAGTCGTTCGTGGGAAATGGATGTGCCGTGGAGTCTAGTCCTTATTGATACTTAGAATCCGTCAATTTTTACGGGTTAATACTGGACGTATAAGCTAACATCATCAAGGCTGAGAAATATATGTCGGCTGAGTGTATATTAAAAAATTATTTTAATGTATTATTATTTAAACAATTGCTTACTTTGAAGTGCTGTCCCATTAAACTGCTTTCGTGGGAGTGGAGGGTGTACAGTGGAAGCTCATTAACTTAACACCGTTCCGTGGTTTATTTGAAAATTTATTCGCACGCAAATGCCCACCCGTAATGGATTAGGTTTTCTTATCGTGCGTTGAAGTCCTCCCACATTAATGCTTGGTTGTCGAGCGCGCGCGAATAGAACCAGCCTCACGTTATTATTAGATTCGATCATATAAGGAGCCTTGTGCCTCGATCCGCCGTCACTCCACTCAGTTCCACGACGAAAGGTGGAAGTTGAGAGCTGAAATTCAACCTTTGAAATTTACAGCGTAGGGCTCCCGAAACTCTGAACCGTCAAGAAGTTAAGTTGGGTTCCCCCTATGGCCTGCCTATGGGTAACCACAGTCCCTTTAAACTCGCATCAAAGACTTAAAATTAAATCTCATGTTTCTGACGCGCCTAGAATGCAATACTGGTACTACGTAACTGATTTTCCTGAGGCGACAACGCCTGCGCTTCGGAAGAGTTTGAATCACGTTATCCATCCAACTTAATGCCGTGAACCACTTTAAAGCCCCTCTTTCCGAGTTCAAATATCAGTCGTCAGCACAGTGCTTGTTCCGTCGCGAATAACGGCTAGAAAAAATTTTGCACCGCTGTATTTCACGCGACGTGCGTTCAAGTCTCCACCTTTCTTGTCTTGGCACGAGACGCAGAGAATTCTGGTTGGGGCAGCGGTATCTGCCCCTTTCGCGGTATTATGGGGTTGGGGTAGTCGAAGTCTTGCACTACAGTTTAAAAGTTCCGTTTTTTTTATCTATCCTCCATCTTGTGGGGCGAAAAAAAACAACAAAAAAAAACAAGAAGAAGCGACGCTCGCGCAAGTCAAGTCAGTCATCTTCACCCGCCCCTCTCCCCCCTAGTTTTTACGTGTGCATATCCTTGATCTACCCATTTCCTGAGGCAATAATCTTCTTATTTGGAGTTTTTCCATAGATTTTGCTAGAATACTCGCGTTGCGGTCTTTATTAACGTGGACCGCCCATAGTCACACATTTATATGGGGAGACTTTAATGCACATCAAGAAGGGTCAATGTATTTTGAATGGGAGTTTGCGTGCTAATAGACACTTTTTTTCACGTTTACGGTTTGTCTTCAGCACTTTGCAATGACCCCGTCCTATTGTTGTCCAACTTTGCGGTATATCTGTGCTCTGCAGTACCCAACATCAAAAAGAAATTTCGAAATCAAATGTTACTTGCGCGATTAACGTGATGAATTACGCTTCTCTTCACGGTCTATTACAAAAATGTACTTCTTTTTAAAGGCTAAGTGGCATCTGTGTTGGGGGTGGGGTAAGCCGAATCAGTCACTAGTGGAGGGTAAAGTAGAAAAAGCCTGAAAAAGAGACCGCGTGTTTTATGCACGTCCCCCAGTCTCGAAGCATTTTTGAAGAATTCCGAAATCAGGTTAATTAGCAAGCGTTTATGTGCGAATCTTATCTGTGCGATATGATGTTGCAAGTTTAAGCTATCATTTCAAATTACTGACCGCGGAGATTAAAATCGCCACGTTGAGGGTGACGTGGAGACTTATCGGTGAGAATTTCCTCCGTCGACTGACCGGTCATATGATAGTTGTCACTGACTCAGACCCAGGGTCTCACGACTAGTTGCAACATTGTCGGAACTGTTTTCGGTAGATTACATATTGGGGCAAGTTCAGAGCTAAACAATGAGGAAGGTCAAAGTTAGTTTTAGGCGTTTTGTTGGTAGCTACTGAAGGGCCTTGGCATTGAATTGTCCGCCCCATTTGCTTGTTTTCGGATGAGACAAGGTGAAAATGTGGTACCGGTAGCTAATTGGTCTTTTTTTCCAGGTTGCACAGACTGTGGTTCGCGCCACCCGTCACCATTCCGCTTATGCCGCTCCCGCAGCAGCGGCTGCAGAAGTCGACTTAAATGGCTACCGATTTGGGTCGCTGTCCACCGTCTCGGAGGAGGAAGAGATGATGCGCGAAACTGTGTCCAGGCTAGCCCACGAGAAAATCTCTCCCTTAGTCCGCAAAATGGACGAAACATCCACCCTCGATCCCAGTGTCGTCAGTGCTCTGTTCGAAAACGGTTTAATGGGCATCGAAGTCGACGCGGAGTACGGAGGTACCGACTCGTCATTCTTCACCTGCATGCTGGTCGTCGAGGAACTCGCCAAGGTCGACCCCTCAGTCAGCGCTCTCTGTGATATTCACCAAACCCTGGTCAACCGACCTTTCATGAAATTCGGCACGGCCGAGCAAAAAGCCAAGTACCTCCCTCGCTTAGCTCAAGACACAGTCGGTAGCTTCTGCCTGACGGAACCTCTGTCCGGATCAGATGCTTTCGCGCTCAAAACCACAGCAAAGCGAGATGGCAGTGATTGGGTCATCAATGGCACCAAAATGTGGATCTCAAACTCCGACCTGGCCGGCGTTTTCCTGGTGATGGCGAACGCAGACCCGTCGAAAGGTTACAAGGGCATCACTTGTTTCATAGTCGATAGAAATACTCCGGGTCTAACTGTGGCGAAGAAGGAGGATAAGCTGGGTATCCGCGCGTCCGGCACGTGTATGGTTCACTTCGACAATGTTCGAGTGCCCGAGAGTCATATTTTGGGAAAACTCGGGGAGGGCTACAAAATTGCGATGGACGCTTTGAACCAGGGTCGAATCGGCATCGGCGCACAGATGCTGGGCCTCGCGCAAGGCGCAGTGGATGCTACTATTCCTTACACGTTAGACCGCAAGCAGTTTGGGAAGCCTGTCTTCGAGTTCCAAGGAATGCAGCACCAGATCGCGCAGGTGGTGACCCAGATCGAGAGTGCGAGACTGCTGGTTTACAACGCGGCACGCCTCCACGACGAGGGCAAGTCCATCGTCAAGGAGGGCGCCATGGCCAAGTATTGGGCGTGTGAGGTCGCCGTCCTAGCGACTTCACGATGTGTGGACTGGATGGGGGGTGTTGGTTTCACCAAAGACTTCCCTCAAGAGAAATTTTACAGAGACTGCAAAATCGGATCAATTTATGAAGGCACAAGCAACATCCAGCTCAACACTATCGCTAAGTTCATACAAAAAGAGTATTCACAATCGTAGAAATAAATTATTTTAGTATTTTTTAATTTTTCGTTTCATTTTCTCCACATATGCACTCGTTGTTTGGCGTAGACTGCTCCTTTCTATCTTGTCTCGAGTGGTGGAACTATTGATCAAATTTTGATTGATCAATATTGATCAGTATTGATCTCGCTATAGTTTGCCTCTACTTTTAAACAAAATTTCCAAGTTATTTACAGAGATTATCCTTAGACCAAGAAGGACTACGTCGCTCCAAGGAGGTTTACAGTATCCTCCTTGGTTCCTCCCTAGGTTCATGAATGCCGGGAGGACTCTGAGTAGGCATCACCGGTTTATCTGTGTTTGGGGGGTTGCATATGCTGATGTCGGCAGGCGCTCTCGTTTCGCAACTTAAAAAAAAAAATAAAAAAAATAGACCGACAAGAATATTTTCTATTTTTATGCAATTCGATTAAGCTACCTGGAAACCATGTGAGGAGGACTAACAATAAGTCTTTGCCCTTCTTAATAGGACTAACTGTAAGTCGTGGTCCTCCTCTCATGCTGAAACTCGTATAGACTGGGTATTGACAAGCGAATAAATGAGTTTGAATAAAGAAGTTTGCCTTAACTTGAGATTGACTGCCGGTTAAATTAACGTCGTTACCGTATAAACCCGCGTATAACCCGCACCTGACTTTTAGGATGGGGAAAAAGGGAGAAAAAATTGTGGCTCGCGTATAACCCGCACCAGGGATTGCGCTTCACGCATGAGGGCCAAGTTTTCCCCTTCTTTTGATTGCAGTGGCTTCACGACTCTCGGTTTTCATTAATTATCAGGAATGTGCGTCTTAAACCACGTTCATACACTGCGGAATTCAAAAGTCAGGTGATACCTACAGTGACGAGAATGGAGATACAACGGCTGCAAGAAACTATGGTTAAGGATTTCTAGTACCGTGTGTGATTTACTTTGCCAACGTTCTGTGCGAGTCAGTTTTTTTTTTTTTTTAAACTTTCATATAAATGGTGAGAAACAAGACATTCTTTATTGATAGAAGAAGGCGTGTTTCCATAATTTTGCCCGTTCCCTTCACTGCTTTTAATTTTTTTTTGCAATGTTCTTTAATGTCTTCAGATATTCTAAAACTTGCTGCTTTTTTCCTGTAGGCTCCACGTATAACCCGCACCCGGGTTTTTGAGCCCAAAAAATGTGAAAAAAGGTGCGGGTTATGCGCGGGTATATACGGCATGAGACTAATTTGATTCTGCTTGGTGAAACTGGACCCAAGAATTTAACGCGTGTTACGGTAATGGACGGAGTTAAAAAATTCAACTTTTTCTTTGTGGTTTGTCTTGCATTTGCCGACCGAATGTTCAGGAAGAAGTAAAAATCCCAACAATCGTCTTTTTTTTCTTTTTTTTTTCGGCGTAACCTAAGTAGCGCTAACAAAGCCGAGATTCTTAAGCTGCTTTAAGCTCATCGAGTCTTTGATAGAAACATCGTCAAGGCTTGCGCCTGATTTGTCTAGATAAAGCATATCCTTGTTCAGCCCTTGAATATTTGAAATGACTTGATGAAAAATTTGCTCGTTGGAATCCCAATGGATAAGGAGATTAGGTTTCTCACAACTTTCCTGCACTCGACTTTTGATTATCGAAGGAATCGATACTATAAGTCGTAGATTGTGCGGGTAATTAAATCGATGACCAAAGCTCGACTTTGGTTTATCTAAATCTTAGAAATAAATACTAAGCCAGAAACGTTAATTTCGACAATTTATTTAACCGATAACGTTTCACGCCCAATACAAAGTTTACAAACAGATACGGCCTCCACACATTAATAACTATTTACAGTCTCGTATGATAACTATCTCACAATTCCATCTTGACAAGCAGCTCCGCCAGGATTTTTTCGTACACAGACAAGAGATACTTTGCGCTTGGCCTGGAGCTAGGATCCGTGCTCTTACATTGAGAATGCAAGTTAAATAAGCGGAAATGGACCCAATCGAGGCCAGACTTGTCGTCGGCAAAAAAATGGCCGCAAACATCTGCCGCTTTCCAGATGTCAGTTTTCTCGTCGTATCCAGGCATAGCTTCGTCTTTGAACGGCCCTGGGTAAGGCCACTTCTGCTCCGGAGCCACGAAGTCGCCGTCCAACTGCTTGTGCCCACACTTGATTTTCTTATCCCCCTCTTTCTTTACCTCGGGCAACGCATCAACATCGTTCAACACCAAAGAAAAGCCTTCGTCCAATAAAAACTGACTGAGAAGTTTCATCAAATCGTTCGAGTCGCAGAGAACCCGAGTGCCGATAGGACCGTCGTGAAGGAATTCTAAGATTTCAGCGTAGTTTATACAGAGTCCAAGGCGTTGAGCAACGCCTTCCCAACCGTCGCGCCCGGCCAACAAGGCCCCTATATTGGTGGCGTTCCCCAGTTTGTGGTATTCCGTGAAAATCACATTTTCACGCTCACAATAACCGACTAACTGTACGATAAGCGGACTGGGATTCAAGGCTTTTAGCATGCTAATGCCGTGGTCAAAATCCTCCTTGTATTCGGGGTTGTTAAGGCGAGACAGGGCTACGGGCTTACCATTCCAAAACGACAGATAAACGGCTTTGACTGCACCCACGCCAATCAAACGGTCAATTTTGAAGTTCTTCAAATCCCCGCATGTTAACCACGGCTGACAACTGTCCATACCTTCGACGCGAAACAGTTTCGGAGGACACTTGGGAACGCGCCTTGCGCAACAGATTAACAAAGCACTAACGACTAGGAAAAGTCTGGTAAGCTCCATTTCGCAAAAGATTCGTTTACTTTGGGTCGTGGGGAAGCTTGAAACCGACAATGTTTGCGGTGTCCTCGACTGTCCTCTCTCCCCTGCCCTTGTACTGCTCGTGGATTTCGTTGGCCCGGCGTGTGCTGCTCAGGTAACAGAGATAAGTACGAGCTAAGTGATCCATCTCGGCCTGAGCTTTGCAAAGTGTTTGGTCGGTGACACGATAACGTCGGTACTGCTCCAAAATGTACTTGAAGACGGGGGACTCTGTGTGTATCTTGCTGCACGTGCTGGAGCGTCGAACTTCCGAGGCGAGACGACGAAAAGTCTGGAGAGCAGGAGGCAGACCCATTTTCAGAGATTCCTTATGAATTCGGTATCGTCTGCTCCGTACGCGGGTTCTTCGCACTGCTCCCAAAAGCCTGGATCAAGAGCACTCAGTTTGTCTGGTGGGAAACTGTGAATTGAAGTGTTGTTAAATATATCCTGATACTTGAAATTGTTTTCAAGCTCAAATTCTTCTGTATGCGGATGGATTCTCTGAATGAAGCTGATATTAGCTTTAGACTTTGAGCTCAACTCAGAGCTGAGGACATTTGAAAAACTGTTCCCAAATAGGACACAAGTCTTCAATTCTGGACCCCAGTTGCACCAGAGGAAATTGTTGGTTAGCTGCTTGGAGCAATGTGGAAAATATAGCAGTGTGTTTACACCTTCCTTGAGTTTCCGCTTCCCTTCTTCGTTCTCAAGAATGATATGTAGACCCAACTCCTCTAGAAGTCTGACTTCAGCTTCATAGAAAATAGGATCATGCACAAAAACTGAAGAGTCAAAAGATTCTTTGATGAGAAGTAGCAAGGCCAGTTGATAGCGAGCGATTAGACACTCTGAAAAATTTCCCAAGCCGTAACAGATGGTCTCACCGATAGTCTGCTGTGGGAAGCTCAGGGAGACTGCTTTCAAAGCAGCTACTGTATCTTGGTAGAACTGACTTCCTCTTAAAACTGCTTTTGCATCACAAACTTTCCTGTTAACAGAAAAGGTTGAAGTTACTAATAGTGCTGACTTCACCAATGAAAACATTCTTCAATAAGCTTTTACTTACTTGATTATGATGTCTTGGTTTAAATCCACATCCCTTTGCCCTTGCTTCACAGCACTTTTTGTGCGATACTGATTGGAGATGGATTTCTTGTTTGTCCTGTGGCGAGATTTCACAGCAATGAAACCATCATCTTGCATAACTGCTACAGAGAATTGATTTTTATACACTGAGAGTGAGTGGTAGGCATATACAATTAGGGTTTGAGTTGTAAGCTGGTTGTGCATGACTGTAAGTCAGTGAAAAATAAGTGGGAGAAAAAGAAAGAAAAAAAAAAGGAGGCTTGTAATAAAGTGAAATTGTATTATTTGCAGTGGATGATGAAAATCCTGAGTACTTTCTGATAACACAAGAGAGGTTGAACAGTAGATTGTTTGAGTTCCCACACGTAAATTAGGTTATATTGATCAATTGAGATCTAGTCCTTAGCTTATAATTCGTTGACCAAAAGACTAAAAAGTAATGGACTATTGTTTAAGGATATGTTTTGAAGGAAAAAACCAAAATAAAAAAGCCTGCTTACGATGACAGAGACTGAAACAAACCTTTTCAAGCTCTTCTTAAATTCTCCGCTGCCTTCTTGTCCGTCTGCTGCACGGATGTCGTCTGCTAGTTTGCAACCAGTTGCCCTAGTCAACCTGTTTCCAGCCTTTCCTACATGGTGTATACATTTTTGACAGATTCTCTGCCCAACGTCTTACTTAAGTTCCGGACAAGGCGGTGATCTCAACGACAAGTTAAAATGGCGGATAAAGTTGTACAGTAACGTCTGTTGGAACCCGGTAGTAAATTTATGTAGCGTTTTTAAGTTAACCGCTACGGTTTTTTCTGTGGACGTTCATTGCAACATAGCAATAAGTGTCAATTGAAAGATGTTATGCGTATGTGGGGACCTGTTAATGTTATGTCAAGTTGACAATGACATTTCTGTGATTCGTTCAACGAAGTAGGATTCCCAAGTTTTTGTGCTCAAGTTAATTACCCCTACGGTATATTTAAAGGCAGTACCAATTACTGTATGCCAATCATGGTTGTGCAAAGCAGCTTATGGAATGTGACAGACTCCTGGTGATACCGCCCGCCGAAGTCGTTTTGGCGCAAGGTATCGTCTGCGGCAAGTCTGCGGTTAGGATTCGAATCGAGAGGAGAACGTCATGAATGGGTCACGCTTCTCCGCTACTAGCCCATTTTTATTCGGCCAAGTGAGTATCCGTGTTTTTATCTCACGTCCTTTCGCTCGACCAGTTGCTCCCCCGAATAACTCGCACTAGTGCAAAATTTCACCCACACCAATTATATAACCTTGAATTAAATATTCACTGTTTCATACTAACTTGGCTTCTCTAATGTGTGTTTGTGATTGTTATCAGGAGCAAAAAACATGGCAGTTCTGTCTAATGAGGTTGCTGCTACTAAATCCACTGAACCACCCCCACGCAAGAAACAGTGCCTTTCACTGTCAAGCTTAAGAAACAGGACACCCTCAACTGCCTCACTCAGTAATTCTTCTGGGTGCAATATGAGTCTAGCCCTGAATGCTTCTAAGAATGGACATGAAGGCAGGTCAGAAGAAATGCTAGAGATTTTCTGTAGGTGAGATGAGGTGGTCAGGCATCAGAATTTGTATGTTTATTGTGCTCTATTGATACCTCTTAGGAGCCCAGCTCGCAGAAACAGAGGTTTATCCTGTTATCAAGGATGGTCGACAAGGAACGAAATATCGGGAAGTGCACCTGTAGATTCTTATGTTGAAGGTATTTATCTACTCTAAGCTCTCTTCTAATTAGTATTGTGTATGTTACAAGACTCATTTGTGGTTCTTATGATTTTACAGCCATGGCTGTGGAAAGATTTGGATTGCAAGACACCCATAATCTTATTCATAGCCACAATGTGGCTTCCATGGGAGGTGAGGACAGCCCAAGCAGCGATACACCCCCTGTTGCAACACTTTGTAATTTAGGGAATACCTGTTTCCTGAATAGTATTTTGTATACCCTGAGGTTTGCACCTTCGTTTCTTCATAATCTCCACCACCTAGTTAAAGATTTAGAAGCTTTAAATCAGAAGCAGCAGCAATGTAAGGTAAGACCAAGCTTTAAGTGGCCATTTTTTGTAGCCTCTGGCAAAGCTCTTTGGAGATTTTTGAGTAAAATTCTCAAAGTTTGTTTTTGAGTGTGATTAGTCTAATCTTAATTCAAGAGACTCCCACAAGTAACTTATCTTTTTTGGAATCAGCTACTCAAAACATTTCTCCTTTGAGAAGATGAAGTATGGAAGATTATGTTACCAAAGCCGTATTTTAATTTTTTACTTTTTGTGCAGGTTAAATCATCATCCCTGGGGAGAAATGTATCATCCAGTGGAAGACCTTGGAGCAGTAAAGATGCCTTCTCTCATGGGGGTAATTCTCTGCATAGTGCTTCCTCTGCATCTGATCCTGCTCTGGGGAAGTCAAGAATTCAGGCAGCATCAGAGAAACTACATGAGTTGTATGTGAATATGCAATATGCAGAACTCAAGGACAGCTCTGATCCATTCCAACCAGATGTTTTCTTGCATGCATTAAGGTATGTCATGTGCTTTTTGATCATTTCATGCTAATGTGGAGGCTTTCAGTAATTTTTTTGTGTAATTTTTGTCCAATTCAGAGATGTGAATCCAATTTTTGAGGGTAATCAACAGCATGATGCTCATGAGCTGCTGGGCTGTCTACTCAATATTATCAGAGATACCTGTTTACAGTTGATAAAGCAAGTGGAGAACCAAGCTGGTAAGTTGGTCAAACACAGAAATAGCCAACCCAAAGTTTGCATCTTGCAGATTTCATCCTCCTTCATAGATGGCATAATTAATGTATTAGAACAGACTGGCTTGTTAATCTCGCGCATAGGAAAAGAAAAGGATAAAAATATGTGCTAAATATTACCTACAGCAAAAACATGCTCAGCCTTTTGGTAATCTGTGGAGAAAGGTTGAGCAAAATGATGTGCGAGTGAAGTGTAGATGACCCACAGCGTTTCTCACGCCAGATCGTTCAAACGAGCTTAAGATGAATATTTTTCTAGATTGTCACATCTCTAGTTCTGTGCGTGTGTCTTGTCTTATTGTATTCTTCTTTCATGCTTGTTTTTCCTAGAAATTCCAAACGGTCTGGCCAAGCCGGAAGAAATTAGAAGAGAAAAGGAAGCTGCTACGAAGTCGAGCAGTATCCTTTCCTTTGGTACGTCGCGGCTTCGAAAATCGTGGAAGCAAAAGAAACCCGCGGCAGGCATGGCCAGCAAGGCTGATGATTCTTCTGTGATAGAACAAGTGAGACCTTCGGACGGCTCGTCCTTAAACGGAAGCGTCTCAAGCGGAAGTGACGATCCTCTACTCAACAGTCCAACTTTATCCGATGTAGGTTGCAGAACGGTTCTCGTGGACCGTTAGAAAGTGCGAGCAATGCGAGGATTTTCGCATTTTCCGAATTTCGCTTTTACCTAAAGTAACCAAAGTAATACATTCCATTCACTGCAGTTTTCAAATCTGCCGTTTCTTTTAATTTTACTTTCAATTAACGCTTACAATTATATGCTAAGCGCACTCAACCTTCGCCCCATGATTCACAGTCTTAAACAAACGGCAAAGAAATTGACTTTAAGCAAAATTTCCCTATGTTTGTCCGTTCAGTTTTTTTTTTCCATGTTCTAGTCGGTTTGTTACTTAGTGCCAAATGTGGACGAAATATACTGTTTGTCAGGGCTGCCTCAATCCTGGAGAACCAGGAAAAGTCGGGGACGTTAAAAGTGGTCAGGGAGAACCTGGACAAGTCAGGGAAAATTCCCTGTGACCCCAACAATTTTCAAAATGCTATTTTTTTCTAGCTGAGTAAAATCTTTAAAGGATTTAGATATGTTTTCTAAAAATTATTTCCATATTCTTTTAACGGGGAATCCCCGATTTGTTCAGAGAGAAATCAAGAAATTGACCCGGGAAACCTTGAGGAGTCAGGGAGAATTGGGATCCGCCATTCTTTTGCCTCTATAAATTAGCTGAGTTTTCTTGGAACCCTTTTTTCCTCGTCTTTCCTTTTCTATTCATCGCGTTTACACGGCCCGGTGCCAAAGTGGTGAGTTTATCGTCCGAAATGCTACTATTTTGCTATGAAATGTTTGTTACTTTTACAGAAAAAGTCGCTGTTGAATGGTGAATCGTCAGATGACACGAGTACAGAGTCGTTAAATGGCGTGAAGAAGGTGAAGGGGGGTTCGCTGGCGACGTTGCACGAAGGGGACGAGAGCCGGTCGGGCCTCAACTTCATAGCGGAGGATTTCGAAGGGGTTTCCATTCTTCAAACGACTTGCCTGGAGTGTGAATGCATTACGGAGATGAAGGAAGCATTCTGCGAGATAGGCGTCCCGATTACGCAGCCCGAAGATACAAACCCTGGTGGGTACCCAACCTCCCGCTCTGATTCCCCCTCGATGCCTTTTTCGTTACCCTACTGGATTTCTTTGTATTACAGAGAAAGTTGATGGGAATGTGTCAGAGCTGTACAAGTCAGCGGTCGTCACGGAAGAGTATTTAATCAACGGCAATAAGTATTGGTGCGAACACTGTTCGCGGTATAATGAGGCCAGGCGGAATGTGCGCTACGAAACCTTGCCTCGTTTACTGACTCTGCAGCTGAAACGATTCTCTTCGACCTTTGGGTACGTTGGGCTAGAGACCCTCAACTCGGAGAGGCGACAAGCTCCTCGCTTGTTGCCCCGTGCTGATCTGAACTTAGGCAGCCCGTCAAACGGTGCCGCGCCCCTTTCGCAGTTGTCTCTTTATGTCTCACTCACTTAAGTCGGACCAGTTGCAGGTGTACATCGTCTTTTCTCTTTTCTTTCAGGACGATGGTTTCCATGTCGAAAGTGAATGAGTACATGCCGACTCCGCTGAGCTTGGACTGCTTTTGCCAGCAGTGCTGTCGCCTTTCGGAGAACCAGTCTGGTTCGGGCGATGTCCGTAAGAAGCACACTTACCAGTTGTACAGTGTTATTATGCATTTAGGAGCAACCATGGCCTCGGGTCACTATGTTGCGTACGTGCGCGCCACGGACCCCACGACGAACTACAGTAACTGTAGCCGCGATAAGCGCAAAACTGCTAGCTTAGTCTCTACAAGTAAGAGTGGCGTGTCTCAAAACGGAGACAAACCCCGGCAAAAAGTGTTGTTGAACCGACTGTTCAAAGGGAAGCCCAAACAGGCAGACGCTGCGCCCAAGAACAACATGAACATTCTGCACTACTACGGGAACACTTGTCGGAGTCTGGAATGCTGTGGTGTGCGAGTGAACCGATCGCTAATGCCGAGCGAGGCTTCTGCGGAGAGAGCCGAGCCGGTTTGGCTCGAATGTGATGATGAGACGATTCGTGTTCTGACGAAACGACAGTTTGAAGAAGTTTTGGCCCCGAAGCAGGCGAAAACTTCGGCCTTAACTCCGTACTTGCTTTTTTATGTTCGTGATCCATGACTTGAGTTTGTATGTTTTGTAATATTAAAGTGAGCTTTAGTGGTTTTGGGTCGCAAGCACAAGTGAATCCGCAAGCAAGGAAATCTCATTTTTTAGTATTGAACGTTTCTGTGACTTAACCTCTTTTTAATTATTTTTTTCCGTACACGCACGATTTTTTTATTGTTTTTTTTTCAGAGTAATCAATTTTAATTAGAACTCGCACTGTGCATTATTGAAGGGTTGAAGGCTCTAAAAATGTATTAACAAATCGGAGGGTATGTATTTCGGTCGTTAATGGTAGAAAAGCTCGTGTAACAAATCAATTGGAGAGTTGTTAGGTGCAGCTGTTGTCGTTGTTTTGTTTTCTCATCAGCACATTTACAAAGCTGGGAAACGTGATTTTCAAGGAAAAAATCTACCATATTTAATTGCTTTTGACTTGATTGTTGTTTTGATCCCAAGTGCCCATTAGTTCTCCTTTGAACCAGTTGCCACAGTTAAAGACGTGGAGGGTTGTTCCACGTTATTTGCAAAGAAATGTGCCATGGAAAAAAACAACGTTTTTACTGTTTACAAGACTTGTTACTTCTTGATCTTAATCTTTTGGCAGGGAATGATTTTGATGCGTATTTGACTCCCGCGGTGTAATTATGTAGATACTCAGTCTTATTTTTTGACAAAATGCATAGAAGAGTCAGCGAATGATTCACGAAAATTGCAGCTATCATGGGCGTATACTAAGCAGATACTAAGAGGCGATTCGTCTTGTCGCATATGCAACGGTATTGATTGCTGTTGCGGTTCTGTAATTACGAAGCAATTATTTTTAGACGTTTTTTATACTAGACGGATGGAATAAGTGGATATTATTCCTGCATTTCGTTGTTAGTAGTGGATAAAATGTAAACTTGTCATGTTCAATAAAGTCGATATAAAGCATTACGCGTACCTTATTTTCCCATTTGATTCGCCAATACTACAGCCAGGAAAATAACCCTGACATTTACGTCGTCGTCTACACCCTGGCTATATAGTTCCATAAATTGGAATACGTAGCCATTCCTCGTATCCAGAAAATGCACTTGTAACTTGTGTAGAGATCATCATCCAGCTCCCGGACTGGTGTCCGTGTAAAAGGTATCGCGACATTACGCGATAAAGAGGGGTGTATAACAAAAAGGCAGAAACGAAATTTAGTAGTTAACTAGAGAAAGAAACTAGTCAAAGTAATACCAGTAGTAGGGTTGCTGAAGCCGTCGCATTTTCTTTGACTTAAAAGAAGCTTGAAACCTGGCTCACTATTTCATTGAGTAAAAAAAAGTCAAAATTTCATTGAGTCTAATGAGGGTACTCGACTACGGTACCGTAATCTTGTTAGTTCCTTTAAGGAATGTTGACGCTCTGAACCAGCATGTTTCTCAATATGTAATTAACAGCGTCTAAACGGTTGTGCATCTCCGGAACTGCCCATGAATGTAGACATTTCAATGTTGCCGCCAAAACCGATTTCGGAACGCATCCGAGCATGAGACTCATGATCCGAGATTTGTTCGCATTGCAGCCTGGCAGAGTCTTCTAGGCCCTCTAGAGTCCCCTGTCCGCTAGCGGCCCCTAGTGGCCGAAACAAGGAGCTACTCAGGGTTCTCCCATACTTCAGTCCAAGGTTATTTTTCCTTGTTTATGTTTCTGTGCAGCTGCTTATTGAGGTTATATCGCAATTTAACTCTCAATAATGTCCTCTTCACATTTGTCGGGCGCTAAAATAAACGTCGCTCGATTACACGATCACATCAAAAGTCAGTTACTCTCCCTCCTCGATAAATGTTATGGATCAAAGGTAGGTAAAGGTGAAAAGTGCTCTCTGACAGGTTGTCATGTTCCGCCAAGAATTTGGCAACTGCTATTATATTGCTTCATATTATTTAACTTGTAGGCTATCGTTTGGGACACTGGATTGGAAGGGCCAATGGGCTTGATAGCTCATCCATCATTGCTAAATGAGCATGACGCTACCCGGTTCTTCAAGCTCCAACCCGGACGCTTACCGGAGGTTAATGTTCAGCATGTTATTTTTATTACAAGACCTCAACTTGCTCAGATGGATATAATCGCGGAAATAGTACATGGGTATGTATTTTCTGCGTCTGGTTAGGTATCCATGACTTAGATACATCCAAGAAGTATTAACAAGACTCCTTGATACATCTTAATTAGCAGCTCACATTATTAATTTTTTTTCTAATTTCTGTGAATTGCTGCTGTTATTGTGGTCTAGGAGCAGGTTTCCTTCAGCTAGAAACTTGTATAAATCCAACATTTTCATTAACAGCCATTTTCATTTATTTTGCCCTCTTTGTGTGTCTCTCAAAGCAGTAGAGCTGTACTCCAAGTCATACTTAAAATTTTGCATTTGTTGCCTAGCCAGCCGTGAGTCTATCCCCTGAAATATGGATTCTTTTTTGTATTATTTCAGGGAATCCCAAGCCTCAAGAAGTAGTAAGGAGTATCACATCTTTTTTGTTCCAAGGAAGAGTTTGCTCTGTTTAAAGAGGCTTGAGGTAATATTATATCATCAAATTATGTTCATGTTTCCATGAAACATGAACATAATTAACATAAACATGTATACAAATTACACCAGTTAATAATGGTATTGTTATATTATTTATTTAAGGTTAAAGGTGTGAAAGGTAACTTTTCCTTTGAAGAATTCCCATGTTACCTATATCCATTTGACAATGATGTCATGTCTCTAGAGCTGGAATCTGCCTTCAAGGTAAATAGAGTACATTTTTTGTTCTTTATTTATACATTCAAATCTAAATCAGTGACTCTTAGCACCAAACTCAGTAGAAAATTTATTGTTAACTTTTGAGATTTTGTCATTTCTATTATTTGATCTGAGAAGCAAGGGAGTACCTTTGCTTAAGATTTTTTTTTGTTGCTTTTTTTTCAATTATTTTTGTTTAATTTATTTTGTTCATAGGAATATTATCTGGAAAATGATCCTACATGCCTTTATGACACTGCCCAATCAATTATTGTTCTACAAAATCTGTATGGAACCATACCTCAAATCACAAGCTTGGGACCTGCATCACAAAGAGTTGCTGAGCTCATGAAACGATTAGTTGAAGAGAATGCCTGCTATGAGGAAAATTCTATGTAAGGCAACTTTTAGTTACTAGTGGTCTGAACGCAAACCTTCCATAACTTACCCTTATTACTTGTGTGTTTCCCTCCAGTTATCGGGGTGTACCCCAGCAGATTGATCAACTTATTATTATAGATCGTATTGTTGATCTTATTTCCCCTCTGGCAACTCAGCTTACATATGAAGGTTTGCTTGATGAAGTTTATCCCATTCGCAATGGTGAGTTGCTTATCTTTCATTTTTTTATTAGTGTGACCTTTACCCAAACTAACTCATTTTGATGCTCTTATTTTAAGGAATAGTCAAACTGCCTGCGGAACATTTCGCCTCCGACGAAGGAAATAGATGGTCAGCAGAAAAGAAGGCTCTTTTCCTCAATTCGGGAGAGGAGTTATTTGCAGAAATCAGGTATTTTCTGGAGTTTTTGTCTCAATAACTTTCGTCAGAAATCTCGCCTGACTTACCGGTTTGTGTCCTGCTATAACCAGGGACAAGAATTTTAATGCCGTTGGACCTGCACTAAACAAGAAAGCTAAATTGATATCATCTCAAATCGGTGACCTCAATCGTGACAAGAGCGTCCAAGAAATGAAAGACTACGTATCGCGGTTACCTTACATGTTGGCCGCCAAGAAAAGTTTAGCGAATCGTAAGTTGACGCAAATTATAATCAACATCAGTAATTAATCCTTGATGTTCACTTATTTTTTTTTCCTTTTTCATCAGACACAACAATCACGGAGTTGTTGAAAAAAGAAACCGATTCGTGCGATTTTCTAGAGTCTCTTCACACAGAGCAAGAATTTATGAGTGGGATTGACACAGAGAAAAGTCATCCGTTTATTGAAGACGCCATAGCCAAAAAACGCCCTTTAACGAAGGTAAGTACATTTTTATACAGGATGTTGAGCGCACTTTCTCGTCCTTCGTAACTTCAAATTGTATTTTTTACAGGTGCTGAGACTGATGTGCCTACAATCTTTAACAAATAGCGGGTTGAAACCTAAAGTACTAGAATTCTACAAGAGAGAGATTTTACAAACTTATGGTTTCAAGCATATATTGACGTTGACAAACCTGGAAAAAGCTGGCCTCCTGCGGGGGCAGGTAAGTTTAACTCATACTCAGATATTCAAGACACTTTGGGAAGGGAAGTAGAGTGTTCTCCAACACGAAAACACTTCGGTTTTTCAAATGGACGATATGTTTTCTTCGTCTATTTAGGCGAGTTTTAAAATGTGTTTAGAAGAGATTCCTGGAGAAAAAAACGCGCTCGCAACCTGTCTACAATGCCGTTCCCCTTCCTGTTTAGAGCTGTGATAATATGTCAATTTTCCCATTTATTTTTTGCCCTCGGGCAACGTATTGCTATTTTCAATTTTCGTATCCTTGTTCGCAGCAATCATCAAGACCATACACCATTCTGAGAAAGTCACTCAAACTGACAGTCGAGGATGGGAGTGAAGTTAACCCCACGGATATCAGCTACGTGCACAGCGTTTACGCCCCTCTTAGCGTACGTCTAATCCAGCATCTCAGCAAAGCTGTAAGTTGTCGAGTGTTGAACGACGTTATCAATCAGTTGCCCGGTCCTTATTTGAACGAAACCAAACCGGCACCAACAAGTAAGTTACCTTTCCTCGAGTTTTTCCTACTTTCTCTTAAAAAGCAAATCGCTGATTAATCTCATGGTGGTTGTTACAGCTTACTCCTTGGTGGGATCTAATCCAAGCAGCGATTCGCCTAGAGTTGTTTTGGTGTATTTTATTGGCGGCTGTACGTTTGCGGAAATCTCAGCTTTGCGGTTTCTATCTCAGCAAGAGGATTGTGAGTATTACTTTATGTTTTTTATCTTATAGTTGCTTGTTTTGTATGTGTGATATATTAATTCGTGATATATGGAGGGGGCTCGTGTTTGAACGAAAGGGAAAAAGAGGGACAAGTTCTCTTGAGGCTTGTGAAACGTATCTCATGGTACTTTCTCCTTTTTTTGCAGCTAATGTTGAGTACATCGTGGCGACAACTAAACTGATAAATGGCAATTCATTCCTACAATCGCTTACAGAGCCGTTAGGACGGGATTATAGCTTGCAGTAAGTATCTCGTTTTGTCTGCATTCCCTGTCGGAGGTTGTTGCGAAGTGAATCGCGATATTTCTAGTATTTTTCAATGCTGCAATTTTCGGCTGTTCTAGTCTTAAATGTTCCTTACTTATCAGAGGTGTACGTAATATTATGTTGATGTATTACCAAAATATTTTATTTATGTATACTGTAGCACTTTTTATGTACAGTGTAAAAGATTTTGTAAACTTTATTTATATTATATGTAGACAAAGTACCGCACTGGATATATTATATCAGATTGTGTTATAATCGATTCAGACATATGAACAGAAAATTCATACCGAACTTATCCAATCCGTGTTTTTTTTTTGTTTGT
>Ga0058701_10000498_pt1 | contig 27218 bp, 24 predicted proteins | sample AgamicOrMae_FD_97039 | JGI IMG/M metagenome (GOLD analysis project Ga0058701, IMG submission 97039) | Agave microbial communities from Guanajuato, Mexico - Or.Ma.e | ecosystem: Host-associated > Plants > Phyllosphere > Phylloplane/Leaf | place: Guanajuato, Mexico | collected 2012-06-04 | reverse complement strand
TTTACACCTACTAACGCTCCCTGGTGGCCACCGCCGGTACTAAACCATGTCCACATTTTGGGCTTCAAAACGGCTGCAGGGAGGGATAGGCAAGTGAAGTCACCGTCTACTCTCTGCACCGTGGTGACAAGGAGTACTCCATGTCGAGACCTTCATAACCTAGAGAAAGTGATAGGCCGTCGACACCATCACAGGATTATTTGTTTATTGTTTATTTACAAGCAACGGAATGCCGGAGAAAAGTAAGCCGGGCGACAAAGCAGCAGAGTCAAAGCCGTCTGAAACGTCAGCAAATCGTGACATTGAAGAGTTCGAATGGCTGCAGTATCAAGATCCTGGCGATCAACAGGAGAAGCTTGCCACTAAACTCTTATCAAATCCTCTTGTACCATTAGGTCAGTTAATTTAGTAAACATTTGCATAAATCAGTTTCTTTTTCTCTCCATGCTTTTTTGTAGTACATTCACTATGTCAGTGGTGATTATCATTGTGTTGTCTAAGCAATCTTACTAAGTTTATCATTAGTGTTCAAGCAGAATTCAAAAGTTTTGAAGAAAATTTGTTGATTTCAGGTGCTCTTGCGACAGTCACGGCATTGGGCCTTGGTCTCTACAATTTGCGAAAACAGAATCAAGTGAAGCAGCAGTTCTACATGCGTGCCCGAGTGGGAGCCCAAGGTTTCACCATTGCATCACTAATAGGTGGACTGTTTTATCAATCCCATAAGAAGGAATCAGAGAACAAGGAACGGCTGAAGGCTAGAATGCAGCAAAAGCAAAGTCAGGATTCTCCTAAAGAAAAACCTAAGTCGTAACTGTAACAAGAAATAAAGTAAAATTTATTTTACATTTAAGATTTCAATAGAAATGCCCAGCTCCTGTACATTGCACTAGCTGAGTTGTCAACCTGAAATTGCTATCTGTCTAAATCATGGGGTAGTAGATGACAACAGAGATGTTCATAAGTATACTGTGTAATAATTGTTATATTATGTGTTGTCAATGTATCTCTGTGATAAATATTTTGAAAGTTTCTGAAGTTTTTGTGATTGCATTTCTGTTCTCGTGTCAGTTGGAGAAAGACGCCAACTTATTTTCTTACCTTTGAAGGGTCTTCTGATCTGTTGGTAACTACACAAGAGAGTAACTACATGTTGGTGAAGGGATATATGTTCTCACACTTGATTGTGATTCTGATTAATGTTCCTTGTACTTCATAAACAAAAATACTAATGATCAGGGCTTACAAGAACAATTACTTTAATTACTCAACTCAAAAAATTAAATTTTCCCTCAAAGGGAAAGTATTTATTTCATTTATCACAAGTACATAGACGCAACAATTATCAAAACATAATTCAAACACCAAACTGCACAAAAAGAACTGAAGAAAATACCTGCACACTTAAGTTTATTCTTTTTACATAAGTAACAACATACCCTCTGATACATAAAATATTGTTCCATCTTTGTGTGGTGCATAAAATCTACAGAAATATCTCAAATCAATGGTAAAACACATCCCTGTTAACTTTCAAAAAGTACTACTGATAGATGTGATCTCCAGCAAGATCTTTCCAAAGGAGCAGATAAATCAACTTCAAATGCCCGACATTGATACGAACTAACCCGCTGTCCACTATTTATTTCATTGGCATCTGGTATACAGTCTCCATGTGGCAGTTCGTATAACTCCCCGAACTGAACAAAATATTTCCACGTGCTCACATAAAAACAATTTTTCATGCGTGCAACGCCTTTGAATACGAGATGGTAAATGGACACTGCAGAACGATAGTGCGGGGTGCCATAACATCTGAAAAGCGAGGGAAAACGGGGCATTCGAGATCAGCAATACCTTCAGGGAGAAACATGGGGGAAATCGAAGAATCATCACAGTCACTTAGTGTTGAAAACTCAACTAAATCTATTTTTTTCCATTTATATTTCTTAAAAATAGAAGCACGCGAAATCATCTTGGTGCTTGGCTTCTGTCTCATCACACTTCCAAGCGTGGGAATTTCCTCTCTCATGAGTCATGAGGGAAACTGTTAACGCCTGCTAAGCAAACGCTGTTATGCAGACGCTAAGCTAACCCTGGTGAAACCGTCTCACCTCATGTTAAGTAAAACACGAAATGCCCGGGTTTTAAGTCAACATGCGGTCCAAGTGCGTTGCGATGTAAAGAGCCCTTCTCTGTGGGAACACCTTATTCTACGGCAAAGACGAGCACATTTAACAGCCAAATAATACCGTATCTTGTTTTTTATGTCCTTATTTAGGTTGCGAGGGTTGAAATATCACCTGCTGTGCACAGCACACCTTCCGAAAATTATCTATCATAGATCCTTGCCATGGAAAGATTATACCTATAGAAAACGTTAATTTGATACATTGCACGTTGAACAGCGGAAACGGCATTGTGTAGAACGGAATTAAAGATCACTACTCATCAAAATTTCGTACGGCATCCGCTTGATATTTCCGAATGAAATTTATCGTCGCCTTGATGAATCTTCACAACGGATTAATTCACTCTTAAATCTTAAAGAGGAGATGATGAACTTGCAGCAAAACACATTTGTTATTGTCAAGGAGGCAGACAACCCCCAGGAGCAAAACTATCAACACAACATAGCACTGCGTTTTGATCTTCCTCTGAGTACCAAACTCGATAGTCCATCAACATCCGAAGATGTTCTTTCAGACTAAAACAAAAGTTGAAAAATAAGAATATCGATTTTAAGCCCAAACACAGGGAAGAATATCGGTCATGACGCAATTCAAGCCGAGTAGTCTCGTATACTTTAAGTATACTCGTTGCTTAAAACTCCCCGTCCGACACAATGCCATTTCTGCTCTGGATAATATTACACAATAATATTTGCTTACATCGAGTTTCTAACACATTCACCATTTGAGCTCTTTTTCTCTGTTTTCTCAACAAAAAAAAAATGACAATCAAATGAACGAAGTTGGCTTTTGATACAGCAAGCGCACTACGCGACCATTGCCAGCGCTGCCCGATACACTGACCCTGGCTATCATGTGGGCAGTGAAAAATGTGAACAAAATAGAGTTGTTTCACACGAGGTTTGTCAAACTCGGCTTTTGAGTCTGTGTGAGGAGAAACTTGTCCATAGGGGAGCGCAAGAAATGCGGCAGTAGAACAAAATCTTGGAGAGTCGCAAAGACAAACCCTGTGAATCATGTTCAAAATGGAGAGCGGTGAACGCTTCTCAACTTATCACAGCTACATCTGAGTCAACAATAGACTAGTAGAAATCGCACAGCTTGCTGAAGGCTACTGTTGACACAAGTGCAACGAATCATCTACATACTGGCACTGCTGACTTGACAGTCTGTTAGCAAAAATAGTCCTTGCCTGTGGCCCGTGTCTCGACATCCTCTCAATACATCGCCTTTCAACATAAAAAGAAGCTTAACAACACTCTTTGAAGTGCAAAACGTTGATTACAATTAAGTGCTTTGCTAATCCTCTACTTCATTTCAGAATCCAAACTGCTTCCCATCAACAGACGCAAGGCACAACACTGGCTTTTTCGAGCTTCCTTTATCCGGAAACAAAATGGCGCCGTCTACCCTCTCCCTTCCTCCCTCTAAACAGCTTGGTCCCTCTCTCCCTCTGTTAAATTGTGATGATCTTGACACTGACAACGGCCCCACAACCGAATTTCCTTTCTTTTTTGTGCACGCGCTTCATTATAAAACAAGCAACAATTTAAAATAAGCAACAATTTGAATTAGTCGTTATGACAAATCTACGAATCATCCTGCAAGGAAACGATTCCAGCTCACGATTCTCACACCTCGCGACACAGGAAATATATTTCCAGTATTCAGCAACTTTCCCTAAAATAGAGGACTGCCCCGTGAACTAACGAACTCATCAACGAAAAAATACGGTTCAAAATCGACTTAGTAATAGGCCCATTCTGAGAACCAAGAAAAATGCTATCCATGTGTTCGTATCTTCGAGCTCCTAAAAGCTCACAAACCTTCCCTTTCCAAATAAATCCGATAAGGAGATGTAATTGCGATTATTTCGGGAAATTACCACGAGAAATTTAAGTCCGTAACGATAATTTGCCAGCGGCAATACAAAATTAAACTAAAATAACTACATTTGTTGATGTTATCGATTTACCTAAAAGACAATTAGGCCATTGAGAATTGAGATAGCGAAAATTCTCACCCCAAAAACGACTAATAACATGTCGTAACAGATGCACAAACGCGCCCGCTTTTCCCAAAATATGACAAAAGGAGAATCCTTTCAAAAGGAAAACAAATAAAACCACTTGCTGTAAATCTCCGAAATTGATTAATTTAGCTATTCAGTTCGGCGTTCTTGTGAAGATAGTTGTTTCAGAGAGTTGCCACAAAATTCTGATTTTTGAATATCCTGATCTTTTCCCGCTTACCCTCGCATTTCTTTCAATTTCCCCACACTTCTAAGAGATGAGGTTCCTCTGTTTTCGATCTCAGAAAAGCTTAATATTTTATCATTTCCATAACGCCCCGATTTTCTGATATTTTCATTTCGGTCGGGTTTCTACAGCACTACGATTTCCGATATTTTCTTCCGGTCGGTTGTTTTCCACACAGCTTTTTCTCCCCGAACCTTTCCAAGTTTCTTCTGATTTTCAGGTTTGCGGCAACCCCGTTGTAGCCAAAATCTTGACAGATAGCAAAAATAATGACTTGAGTTGGCGGTATCCCACAATACGAGCATTATGAGCAAACCGATGGGCAAAACAGTGGTCTCCCATCGTGATATGCGATCGAGTGTTGATCATCTAAATCGCAGTTAAAATTGTATTAAGTCGACCTTGAACCCAGTGGGAAGCTGACCAACATACCTACTCAACTCGAATACATTAGAAATATATTTCGTGAGACGAAGTTTATCACAATCTGTGATGTAAACCCATATTTTCCCAATGTCAACTTTCACTTTAAAGTACAAATTAAATAAAAAGGTAAGGCTTAAGAAATTGATTACAGCCAGAAAAAGCATTCCTTAAAAACGCTTGATTAAAAAAATAATTATGAAAATAGTAATTGATTGGGGGCGTACAGTTAGTCCCGCCCATTAAAAATAAAAGAAACACGAATTTTGAGTAATGTAGCACACCGTTCTCCAGTTGAGAACGTCGTCTCACAAAGCTCATTCTTCTTGAAGTCGCCTAAAATCAACTTAGACGAGATAAAATACGAAAAATTCATTTCCGAAACAAAGTTCCCCTAAGATTGGTTAGAAAATAGCGGCCGGCATGGCAGGCGGCGCAGGCAGACCTGTTGGAAGACCAGCAGCTGTGCTCTTGACGGGCTCCTTCCCGCCTTTCCCGCCTCACGAGGCCACGTCCACTTCCTTCAGGCTCTCCTCCTCGTCCTTCCGCGCCTCGCAAGTCGCTTGTCGAATTGCCTCCTTGTACGGGCCCCGCTTCTTCTTGTTGTACCTTGTCTGCAAAACAAAACATGCAGAGTTAACGAGCACTTCCTGGAACCTCTTTTCATTCATCCTGAGCGGCACGAATCAAGTAAAATTCCCTGTTCAGCACTTACCGTTTTTGTATGGGAGCGTCTATACGACCGACTGCCCCCATATAAAATGTATTAGGTTGGGTTTCGTGCGTTCAAGTCACCTCTCCTTTAAAATGCATAAGGTTCAAGTCTCCCCATATTAACCCACTACCACCGAGCGATGCCGTTCGGAAACAGAAAAAAATATTTTCGAGGATCTTTTTGGTTCAGTATTGTCACAATTTAAAAAATATCACCCCACTGAACACTTGAAATTTAATAATTTAGGCATTTTTCAAAGCTTAAAATTGCGTAAATTAATGGTAAAAAATCCTTCGGAAATCTCTTAAGCTAAATTTCACTCCAAATACTTTGGGCTGTTGTGGGTTAATGTCGGGTCAATTGCAACACCCGATCTTATTTTAATTTTTATTGAAATGTGAAAATTTGACTTCTTAATAACAACTGAGAAGCGAACTTGGGGCCCCTGAGAAGGTGACATGAATGAACACGATGCTGCATAGGAAAAGTTAATCGGAATTTTTCCTATGCAGCAAATTTAAAGGAGGAAAAACTTCTCTTACTTGGAAAAACACTCATCTAACTCGTCGAGAAGTCTTGAAAACGCACCAGATCGGACACCCCGATAAGAGGATAATCCCGAGGAGTGAAAATTGAGTGAAAAATCATGATAAATCGAAAGTCCCAAATCTTAACCCACTTCCACCCAGCGATGCCGTTCGGAAACAGAAAAAAAATATTTTATCGGATCTTTTTAGTTCAGTATTGTCACAATTTCAAAAGTATCACCCCTCTGGAAATCTGAATTATAATATTTTAGGCATTTTCCGACGCTTGAAATTGCGTAATTTTATGGGGAAAATCCTTGGAATTTCTCTTAAGCTAAATTTCACTCCAAATACTTTGGGCTGTTATGGGTTAAGTGTTTACTCGAAACCTGTAAAGGCCCAACGCTTAGGTAAGTAAAGATTCGCCGACTTCCATCCGATGAGAGTTGAGGAGGCTCGAGTGAATCTCCGAGACCTCGTTGGCCAGTCGAGATTTACCTTGAAGGTTTCCAAGAAGGGACTGAGGGCGTCGCACGGCATGATGGAGGATGTTGAGGAGCCGTACCAGGCCACGTGGGCGAGCGGGGCCTCTGCGCCGCCATCTTCCTTGCTCGATACTGTTATACTCAACACCTGAAATTTCACACACTCAGTCAACACGATTCGCTGAAAAGTCCGGATAAACTAAGTCGGAAGTCCTAAGTCGGATTTCAGACAGAGGACAGCCAATTTTGCAGTGAAAAAACGCAGAAAACCTTTAAACAAACAACCGATAATTTTGGTAAGTATTGTAAAAACGAGCGTTCAACTTAACCGCCCATCGATGCCGTTCGGAAACGGAAAAAATATTTTAGCGGATCTTTTCTGTTTATTATTGTCACAATTTCAAAAATATCACCCCTCTGGAAACCTAAAATTCAATAATTTAGGCATTAAAAAAATTAAAATTACGTATTTTAATGGATTTTTTTCCAATTTCTTTTCAGCTAGACTGCACTCCAAATACTTGGGCTGCTATGGGTTAACAGACTACGAAAGTTACGGTACGTGTACGAGTTGTACAACAAAAATCCGGTAAATCAGAATGACTCGCCTATGCTTGTAAGTGGAGTAAGTCTTGAGCTGAAAAGTCGTAAGAAAGCGTTTCCCGAGTTGCGCTTACCTTGCCGGGCCACCAGGGGAAGCCGTGGACCTTGCCCCAGACGACGTCGCCGACCTCCATAGTCCTGCCGTCCCCGGTGAGACAGGAGCCCACCGACTGGGTCGACAGCCTGATCATGACGGGGTAGCCCCCGGGGACGTCGGGCACCTCGCCGTCGGCGACGCTGGTGTCCGACGAGGCTATCCCGGCGCCCGCTGCGCCGTCCGGGGCGCCGTCCGTGGCGCTCTCCGGGGCGCTCTCCGGCGCGCTGTCGGGCGAGCCGTCCAGCTCCGAGTTGCTGGCCGGGCTGTTGGAGCCCGCCGACGGCGACCCGGAGCCCGATGAGTCGTCGCACCTCGTATACGCCGTGGCGTTGAGTTTGCGCAAGCTTATCGACAGTTTCTGTTTGAGGCAACGTTCTTTTATGGCACTGTAAGAGTCTGAACCGTTTTTCAGCGGGTGGCCGTCCGTTTGGTGGGGCTCGTCGGCCGAGTGCGTCGCCTGGGAGTCCCCCGGGGCGTCCGCCGGGCCGCTGCGCTCGTCGCCGCTCTTCGAGTTGGAGTCCCCCGAAGGCCCGTCGTGTTTATTCGCCCGACCTTCTTTGTGGCGCTTTTTGTGTTTCACCTGCCGACAGAAAATCGTACAGTTTCCTTTTGAGGCAAATTTGATTGGCTGACGATTATATGACATAGCATCCTGCATTTCCTCACAAGCATTCCTGGAAATGAAGTTTCCGATAGAAGTTGATAACATACCACATCAAGAGTGTTATAGACTACACCGAATGAAATTAACTTATAACAAATGGAGTGAAATTTAGCTTAAGAGTAGTTGGAAGGATTTTTTCCATTAATATACGCAATTGTAAGTTATGGAAAATGCTTAAATTATTGAAATTCAGGTTTCCAGGGGGGTGTTTTTTTTTTTAAATTCTGAGAACTGAGAGATCCTCTAAAACAAATGTTTGTGTTACCGAACGGCATCGCTGGGCGGTAGTGGGTTAAGTAGGACCCCTTCAGATTCGTAGAAGTGTCGTCATTACGATCTCATACCCGATGTACCCATAAGCTTTCCTTACTACTTGGCAATGCTATGTAGAAAATGCCACCTGCCGAAAATCTTCCCGTTGGCCCAAACCGCCAGTTTCCCAGAGGGACGCTAGCTTCATAAGCGGAGCGCCCGTTATATCGCGGATAGGCAACGTGAATTATGGCATGCAGCGCAGGTTGCCTACCCCGCAGTTGGCAGGGGCCTTGGACGCACCTTCCGTTTGTGTTTCCGGTGATAGAGTGTTTCGTAGGGCGGGGAGGTGCCCCCGCCGATCTTCCTCCTGGCTTCCTTCTTGGCCCTCTTGAGTGCCCTTTTGGCGGCCTTTGCGCTGTTCAGGGCGTCCTTCGCGTGCCCTTCCGACTTGTCGCCTTCCTCAGCCTCACTCTCACTCATATCGTAACTCCGAACTTTGGCAGGAATTTTTAGCACGGTTCCCTCACCCTGCAACATGCGCATCTTTGCCTAAAAAAACATGCACTCTTTAAGTACAAAGCTTGTATTATCTCTACTTTTCGTCGACAAACCAGGCACAGCTTGATAAAGGGTTTCACAACCGTTGCCACTGTTTGCTCCAACGCAAGCAGTGCGCTAGAGCGAAAGTATTACGCGACGAGTGAGCGCGCACTTTACCTGCGTGCCGAAGGAGATCTTGATGACGGGCGTCGTCCGGCGCATACTGTCCTCCGTGAAGACGCTCTCGTCCCAGAGGTCCTCCATGGAGCCCACGTTCCGCTTCTTCCTCAGCACCATCCGGTCCTCGCCCCCCTCCCCCGCCCCACCTCCCACACACACATCTTCACCCACTTTGACACAGGAATGTTTACTTGGCGGTGGCGACTGGCTCACTCTCTCCGCCGGCGCCTCCTCCGAATTGGTCCAATAATTGCCAACCAACTTCAATTTGTTGCCTAATTCACTAGTCTGCAGTCTCGTCAACCTGGGAATGAGCGACGAATGGAGGACAGTCGAGTCCACGTTGGTGGGCGCGCTGCCTTTGCGCGTGGCGGCCGGCTGGTTGTCCTGCTGGTTCTCGGTGAACAGGGCCCGCGGGCTCTTGGGGGAGGCGGCCAGCCGCTTCTCGAGGCGCGCCGTGGCCGTGGGAGATACCTCTTCCCCCTTGCGCTTCTTCGACAAGTCCACGTTCTCAGAGTTCTCGTTGCAGATGCTGCGGCACTTGGAGCAGAGGACCTGCCTGGGCCGCAGGCGCACCGTCATGCGGGAGTTCTTGAGGCGCGCCTGGCTGGCGGCGCCCCCGCGCATGGCTCGCCGCATGTGGTAGGCGGCGCCCGGCGCGAGGGCGCTTGTAGCGCCGTGCGGCGACGCGCCGTGCGGGGACGACTGCGGCGGCGACTTGTCCTGGAAGTACGTGAATCTTTGGGACACGCTGTGCGTTCTGTCCTCTTCCAAACATTCTGCTGGGTCTGCAGAACTGGACGGTGTGAAGATCCCACATGGCAAGCCTCTGAAAACAACCACAAGAAAAATTGTGAAATCGCTTCAGCCATAAGTACCTGTCAAATGCTGGTATTACTATTTTCCACCCTCGACAATGGGGAGACATATGAAGTTTCAAAAACTGTTAAGGATACTGTCACTAAAAAGGGTTTAGAGAATAATGAAGAACTCCACAAACCGCACATCGATACGATCATCCGATGGCTAAAAAAATGACGAATTTGCCTGTGACGTCACAACTCATACCAAATTCGTAAGAGTTGCGACGTCAATCACTAGCGACTTCAACCTCGATTTTGTAGCGATCGGATGATCGAATCGGTGAGCGCTTTATGGGGTTCTTCATTGTTTTCTGTTCGCTTTCAAATGAAAGTGCTTTTAAAAATTCGTATTCTTCCCCATTGTTTATTTGCAGGAACCTATCGCGAACGGTCGTGAAAATTCCTCGGGCACGTGACTACAGTATGCTACGTCACAACACTCAAGGTCAGGGAGGGATTTAACGTATCCTCCGCTAATCATTCATTTCATTATAGCCAGACTGCAAAGGATAGCTCTCCTTCAAAATTTTACTCCCTTTTTAATAAAAATACTTTGATAAAAACGATAGCCAATCAAAAATGCCTATTAAAATATTAATGTTCCCAAAGCAATATGCTCCCTTCATGAGCTAGAAAAAAATGTTTTAGTTACAAAAAAAAATTTATTATGAATCAATTTGTAAGAGGTTTTCTTGAACTGTTAACGCGACCCTAACTTGAGCAGAGGTTTCCATCAATTTCTTTGAAATGACAATCTGCTGTATTTTTTTGCTCCTTTCCTGTTTTTTCAATTTTCTTTCTCCTTGTTGGTTCATAGATAAATTATTCTTTTAGTTCTCTTCAAGCCAAAGAGCCTTTTTCTATTTTTTTTATAGTCAGTCATTACCTATGTTATCATGTACCAATACTATGTTACATTACAGGTCTCTCTAAAAATTTACCTTACCATAAAATGCTACAGTCCAAAAAAAAAGTAGAGAAACACTTTCATAGGGAATTACATAGTAAATAATTTTCTGTGAACTGATTATCCTTGAAACTCATCAAAGCCATCCCTGATCCTCAATAAGTGTGAGTAGAGCTTACATATTCTTGTGCAAATGAAGTGAAAAGAAAACAAAAAAAAAATTGGCAGATTTTTGTTAATTATAAAACATTTTCCTCAATAAAAATAAAAAACAAAAAATAATACGGCTAGATGCAACTAAGCTCAAGCAGTAGCCTCTCTCTGCTTGTCTAGATAAAAAAATATGCATTACAAAAAAGGCTCAGCTGGTTAAAAAACCATGAAAAAGATCTGTAAATGCTGTACTGCGGATAAACAATTTAGCAATAACTGCTACAGTAAGAAACAATGGTTTTGTTAAAAAAAATTTACTATGATGTGTCTATAGGCCATGACTTATCTGATGTAGCACTTCTTATCGAATGAGGACCAATTAAACTTTTTGCAGTCATATCCTCCAATGCTCTGACCTTTCCAGAGATTTAGAATTCAAATATGATGGATAAAATTTAAAGGAGGATGGAAGTGGGAATAAGGAGCTCACTTGATGTCTACTAAGGAGCCATTGTACAAATTTTCACTCTGAGAAAATAAAAACTGATTGCGTGTGAAGCAGGAAATAATTCTCATCAATGACCTGACCATGAAAAGATTCAAACATGCTAACAAATACACAGTGTAGAATCCAGTAACGGTAAAAATGTCTTCATGTCTTTTTAACAGGGTAGGCTCAGTTCCCCTCTTGCCTGCAAAAATTCATCAAATACTTGCTAGAATAGTCAAAAATTTTCTCCCTCTGTATTCAGCAGTCTTTGCTCTAGTGGTCCCAGTTGGTTTGAATAGTGTCTGACACCAAATTATCAAAAACTTGGCATTTTTGATCTTGGAAAAAGGTGGGGTAGCATTCCAAAAGGTATGCCTTAGGATCTTTATTAAAGCGGAGGTCTGTGGCCATACTATACGACAGATATACTATTAAAGTAATGCCAAATCAAGCTGAATCCAAAAAATCACCATCAAAACAGTTATATGAGTAGAAAATGGATTTTTTTCTAACAATAGGCCACACTGTTGAGGGCTGGGGCAATCAAATTTCCAGTACATATGTTATCACACAAACGGTACCCAGGTTTCAACCAATGGGCAACAAAGGTTTAAAATACCGTCTTAAAGAGAAAACAAACACGAAAATTCAGTGATAATGGATGTCAGGCAGAAAATAGAGGGGAAAGAGCCCTTGCTGCCATTGCAGTTGGCTACGTACCGTTTTGTTGAGTCTAAAAGAACGCCTTGGAAAAGTTTGCTATCAAACTCGTAAGATACGACCAAAACGTCACGAATAGCATCTTCGACATTCACTAATATTTTGGAATTCTTTAAATTGGAAATATCTGATAGAGTTTGTACATCCGCCATTTTAGGTTAAGCCTAATCTCGGCCCATCAGACTGTGAGTGATATGAATAAAGTTGGTACCAATGACGTGTTGATAATTACAAAAAACTGCCTAGAACGGCTCGATATTGTTAATTTTGATGCAATAAATCAAATATGACGGATAATTAAGAGAAATCGATTGGTGAAAGACCAAATGAAAAAATTTATTTTACAGTGAAAATGACAGTAACGTCTTAAGTGTTTTCAGATGCACAGGGCTGGATCAAAATTATTATCGTTTTTCAAAGCTTCCTCATCTGATTCCTAACTTTTGAAAGCCTATTTTTGCTTGTTTTAAGATAATTTATAAGGGTGAAAATTGAAATGATTCCATGCTCAGAGGTTGGCGACTTGTTGCAACCGCCTTTGATCTACAACGTTTTCATACCGTGTACTTCAGTTGTTTTCTTTATCCAAATATCTGTCTGCTAGTTGATATAGTCTGCTGTAACCAAAAAACCTTAACGCTTTGTTTTGAAGATAGAGGTAATTTAAGTTGCTTAATCTAAAATATTTACAGAAAGCGAGTACGTATCTGAATTCTTTCTTCTATTTCAAGGTTATCAAAGGTTTTTCATTATTTTTCTGTGAAATGAACGGACAGTCAGTATGCCCGTTCAGCTTGTATTATCGGTTGGACACAGGTGTTTAGTTTCGGACTTAAAAGGTCGACAAAAAATATATTTATCAATTTCCACGGTTGACAGCAAGTCTTAACGAATCATTATTCATCTACAGTACCAAAGGCAACCGCTTAGAAGTTTATGACCGTTCAGTTTTTGTGAAGACATTTCCCAATTTTTCGTTAGGAGAGTTTTCGTAGGGAAGGTTTTATTTTTGGAACTTCCAAGTCGTTTTTGTGGCTGACAATATTTTTAACTTGATACTCTGCTTTTTTAAATCGCTTTATCCCGTCTGGGCCGAAAGAACTCACAATCATGTTTACCGCTTTGTCGCTTTGTACCCTGTCTTATCCATATCTGCAACCCGCAACCTCAAAACCATTGACCAGCAACCAGCGTTCAACACCGTTATCATCTTATCTTTCCATCGTGTGTTCACTATAAGGCTATAGTGAACATTATTTTTACTATATAGCTAACTAGGCTATAATAATATATAATAATAGGCTATAATAATATAGCTAACTTTGCTATAAGGCTAAAATAGCCTTATAGCAAAATTATTTTTACTTTTTTATAGTCTAATATTTCTTATTCGCAGTTTCTGAACTATCAGCGTTCTGCGCTGGTTCTGCGCCTGATGTGCAGCATGTGTATAATAATATAAATAAAAAAACACCGTTTTCCTCACCAAGTCGTCTCAAACCTCGCACGACTTACTTTCTTCTTGTTAAACGCCTGACTTACAAAACTACCGTAAACAACCCGAGTTTTGGAAACGAGCAGATCACTCGTCCTTGACTTGCAAGAGTGCTGCTATCGTCTTTCGATCGTTTCAGGTCATTCACACAAAACGAATGTCAGACAAAATCATCGAAAAATTCCCCCTTACATCTTGCTTTGCTGTCACTAAAATTACCGGGTTGATCACCTGTTACATGATCGGTACAACTGGAACCAAATGAACCCGGGACATCTGCGGTATTTATTAGGATTGTGGTGCCTTCGCACCGTCTCGCTGGAGACAGCTTAAATCTTTTTCGTGTTAAGTCAGCAATCTCGCGCAAATCTACTGCGAGTTCCAACGGTCAAAGTGAGCTGACATGAGTCGGCAAAGTACACAGTCTATTCAGACCTTGCCGCAAATAATAAGCGCTGCGTTTCTTATCAGATATTGGCAGCTTTCGCTTCATTAATTGTGTTTAATTTGAGCTCGTTTGGGTTGCAGGCGCTATGTCTCCGGATCGGATCAACATCGACCAGCCATTATGGGACCAGTCAACTTTTGTGGGACGCTTTAAACATTTCCTTTTTGTTACCGATCCGAGACTGTGTGTCGTTTCCGACGAGAAGTTGTTCGAAGCCAAGCAGTTAGTTGAAGCATACAAGTAAGCACATCTCCAACCCTATGTAGGACCTACAAGATTAAAGGAAAACTCCAGAATCCGTTAAATTTTTTTTGCAATCCAAAAATTTCCCTCAAAGTGGGTCACACTTTTTTTTAAAAAAGAACCTGGAAATATATTTTTGTTGAACCTTTCTGCTTTTAGTAACCTTGATGTACCCACTGGGCTACTACTCCCGCAGTATATTTTGACTACTTAACCGGTTTTCCGAGAATTTCCCCCTTTTTTTCCAGAAAGGTATTGCTTCTGCTTTTTTAAAAATATTTTTATTATTATTTTTTAGGATAAAGAATGAGCCTCCTGGAACTTCAAGAGAAAAGATTATCGCTGCAAAGCAACTGTACGAGAGTGCGTTTCATCCGGATTCCGGGGAGTTGCAGAACTTGTTCGGCCGGATGTCGTTCCAGGTGCCCGGAGGAATGGCCATTACAGGTGCCATGCTCACATTTTACAAGTACGTCGACTGATTCCATTTTTCATATGAAATCAATCTTCATTTTGATTTCCGCCTCCAATCGCTTTAATATCTTCAGGGAACACTCGAGAACACCCACACTGATATCCGTAGTTTGGCGGGTATCCAAAGAAATTAAGTGAGATATCCGTTCAAATTGTTCGATCGATGTTTAGAGAGTTCGACGTCCTCAGCGATGTCTCTTTTTTCAGTGAAGGGTTAACAGCTGTAAGCCAACGGCTTTTGGCGACCGCGAGAATTTCGTTTGGTCACCTGCCTTGCCGTGAGTGGTTACCACTCTCGGAAAAACCCTCTTTATTTTTTTTATCATTATTCAAGAAACTCTTTAAAAAAAAACTTTTAACTTGGCAAATTCTAAATCATAACTCAATACATCAACCGAATGCCAGATGCCGAGTTATGTGGCTGAAAACTAAACCGAAGCCGCATGAGAAGTAGTTATGAACCTAGTTAAGCGCGGTGGTGGTGGTGTTTTCCGATATAGGGATGGTTTTCTTATTGTTGAGGGTTCAGTACACTAAGTTTGAAAATCTGGAATTGCCACCTCGTGTGAATGGACGATAAAAAATTCACTTTTTTCCATCTGTCTTGTGTTTCTACATTTTGTCGCCAAGCCGGGCGGGGCGACAGCAAAGCGAGGCACCAGCCAATCTAACCTTTGTAAGCGGCATCAGGCTAGCGATAGATGAAGTTCACTTACATTTTTGGGTCTGCCTCGCTCCGCTCGGCGCTGGAGGATGAAACATAGCAGTTGGTCAATGCACCCTTTCAACTCAACATGTAACATTTATGGAGCTTGTATTAGTCTTGAATGGAATTTCAAGCGCCGTTTGTACAGTTTATGGATAGAAAGATAAGATTTTTTTTGACAGGTCATCAATGGCAGTCATGTTCTGGCAATGGATGAACCAGTCGTTCAACGCCTTAGTTAACTACACGAACCGAAACGCAAAATCGCCGTTAACGACGACGCAGCTGGGAGTTGCGTACGTGTCAGCAACTGCATCAGCTTGCGTGGTGGCCGTCCAGTTCCGCGCTTTCCTCCAAAAGCGAGCGAGCTCTCTTGTCAAGGTAACTACTACTACAGTTGAGATCATAAGTCGTGTCGCAATCGAAGTGCCTTTTACTTTTTCGAAATTTGTGTTGGTAATACTGATAAATTCAAATACGGCAGGCCTCGTGGTCGGTGTGGTCTGTTCGATGGTATTGCCAACTGCGGAAAATAACGCCTTTGTGTTTCCGGACAGCGTTACGTCCCGTTCGTCGCTGTTGCCGCTGCGAACTGCGTCAATATTCCTCTCATGAGACAAAATGAAATCATCTTCGGCAACGACATTTCAGATGAAAATGGAAACGTGGTTGGCCAATCTCAAGTAAGTAGGAAACAGGAAATCGTTTTCTTGGCGCTATCTGAGCCAATCAGAAGCGAGCTTAAACGGCTAGCGCGCAAAGGTACCAGATTTTGTGACTTTGTCAAATTCACCCCCAATTAATTCGGGAACTGTTTGAGATAAGCAAGTCTGCTTTTTGTATTTTGGATCGACCTCAATCCAAGCAAGTACACGGGGCCAATCACTCGGTTATGTTCGCTAGGTAAGCTATTCGCGTTTTTGATGGAATCGCAAAATCTGGCAACATTGACGACATGCGAGTTAGCCACCATCTTTGTTCTACTCTTCGAAGCGACTGTTCTCTTCACCCGTTATAGGACTCTAGTCAATGCAAGGATCCATCTTGATTCTAATTATGCGTGGAAAAGTCTAGGATTCGAATGTTAACAAGAATATGCGGGAAAAATTATTAGGAATCTGGAAAACAGCATTGCTTCGAAATTCAGGATTTTGAAGGGTCTTTACCGTTAAAATTGAAATTATCCCTTTTTTGCCATATCCTTGGACAGACGTAATTTTTTCCCTTTATTTGCCGATTTTGCTTTGACTTGTTCGCTAATTTTTATTTTTTTAAATATATTTTTCCTTTCATTAGTTGGCTGCCGTGACTGGAATCAGTCAAGTCGTTCTGTCGCGAATCGTCATGTGTGCTCCTGGCATGAGTAAGTTAACTGAAAAAAAAGGATTCTCTATACGTATGGTATTTTATTGGACTAATCAACAAAAATATCGTTAAACTTTTTTTTAGCATTGCTTCCCCCAATTATGGAGCGCTTGGAGCGGATAAACTGGTTTAGGAGAGCCACATTCTTGCACGCACCTTTCCAGACTTTAGCTGTTGGTTGTTTGTAAGTATTAAACTCTATGCTTTAAAACTTTCTTTTCAATTTCTCGTCTTATTTTGAAAACTTTTCTTAAATTTATTTCTAATTAGAGAATTTTTTCATTTTTCAGCTTATGTTTCATGGTACCGGCGGCTTGCGCAATCTTCCCTCAGCGAGCGTGAGTAATCGTTAATTTTATTCGAAATTTCTCAAATTTCGGGTGAATTGAAATTCACTTTAAAACGAGATCTCTTATCTCAATTCTCACTTGTAGTACTTGGAAACAAACTTTTTCATCTCCGAGGAAAAACTTTATGTTCATCAAACATCTAAACTTACACTTAGCCATAATTTTTTTTTGGGTGTTGCTATTGACCCGACTTGCATTAATATTGGGACACATAAAGGCACGTCACTAACCTAATGCATTTTATATGGGAGGTGACTTGAACGCACGGAACTCAACCTAATGCATTTTAAATGGGGTGGCCGGGTCAATAGATACTCCCTACGTTTTTAATGTTTATTGCAGGCAATATGAAATGTGAGAAAGATAATTGCGTAAACTTTGATTCCAGGTCACTGAGTTTGGCAACTTTGGAAAGTTTCGACAAGAAAGCCTACAATCAAGTCGTCGCATTAAGGGGCAATAAAAATCTTCCCGAACGGGTCTACTTCAACAAGGGTCTTTAGATTAAGTGAGCATCGACCCTTTTAAAAGGGTCACTTTTTTTACTTCGAACGATTCTCCTTCGTCATTGTTGTCTTTGTTAAAAACGCTCGCCGTCTTACGGTCTGCGCAGGGTCTGCGCGAGCCGAGCAGAACGAACTGCCGTCGTAATGTCTTTTGATTTCCTTTCAAACCGAATTTAAGGAGAGAGAAATATTTTGTAAAAATTTACTCGTGTGCAAGGGGCACCTGGTTAGAGTACTAGAAACCCTCCATTTTATTGCTCATGAGTTTTGGTGCCGTAGTTTTTGTTGTTTGAAAAACGCACAAGCTACGGTTGGCCGTATCAAGCTTGGTCGCCAATCCATTCCTTGCCATCCCTTTTCCATTCTCGTTCATTGTTTTACTATAGTTCATGTGGTTAGATCATTCCAAACGGTTAGTAAATGAGGAACGCTGATCTAACCCAGAAGCTAACTAGCTAATCTATGCTTCAGTCGACACCAAAGCAAGATCTGATTTTAACCAATAAAAATGAGCTTTCAACATGATGTGTTAGCTTTATCTCGGATGAGGTAGAGACCTCGTCCTTATGTCCAATGATGTTTTAAGGTCTAACCTACTCGTGATTAAGTTTTTGTGAACGAATCGTTGTTACAAGAAAATAATCGTTTAGCAATACATCTTTTACTTTATTTTCTCGCATTTTTAAGTTACTTATGCGTCACGGCTAATGAAATAGCTCAGGTCGGAGAATTTCACTGTACTTAACGCACATTAATTAATAATAGTTGTATCTAATGCTTTGCTCTCACTAAAATTAAAATTGGTGTCGTCTTTTACGTTGCTTTCTCGGTGCAACTAACTTAGGAAAAGGTCGCGCCTTGATTGATCACGTATACTAATTTAATGTAATATGATTTTAGTTCCTGAAAAGATTAGCAGTTCCTTTTGACTGTAAACCTTCAGTCAACCATATAATAACCAGTATTCGTTCAGGTTAACGATTTGCCCTCCTGGAAAGTTTCATGAACTTGTCTGTAGATAATGTCAATGTGTTCCAGAAAAAAAAAATTGCTAAATTTTGAAAATTTCTGTAGTAGATGTTTTCGGAACAACCATAGTAAGTGTCGTGGCATGTTAGATAATAATGATAATCATAGCAAGCATCTGATCCATCGAAGCGATTTTTATGAAACTTGCAAGCCATGGTTGTGGATATTCTCTGTGAAAATATCGTCTAGTCTTCGGAATGAAGTTCTTTGATGAATTTATGTGAGGATATTGCGATTTTTTTTGTTGGTCTAGAGTTTGAGATAAATCTGGTGCATAAATGTGATCGACGCTGTAGGATATTTTCTGTAGACTGTTTAGTGATTACATGATATGAGTTTGAGTTTACTGTGATGTGAATAATTCCACTCAGCGTAGCCCAAATCAAGATGGTTTTAGTCGACCATCGGTGATTAGTTTTAAGGCGACAACCGTGTTGCTTGTTGTCGGCTGTCTTCATTGATTGAGGTGGATGCCAGTCGCCGTTATTTGTTTGCGAAATAAAGACTAATATTTTTAAACAAAGGATGAAGTTGTTTATTCAAAAACAAACCATGTTGTTAGTTAAAGTTCTTGTGTAATACCAGAGACAGATTCAGAATCGGAGACAAGAGGTTCATCACCCTTAAACGGAAGACAACTTAGGCAACCCGCTTTTCTTGGTTTGACAAGTATAAGCTATTTGGGCCCGGGGTAAAAAATATGCATGAGGGAAAAACTAGTATCTTCGCTACCGCTTCACTAAGCTCTCGCCAAGCCTGACGCGGCTTACATATCCGGCGGCCATAACTGCTGCCTAAGCGGCATCAGGCTTGACGATCGTTAAGGTTAGGTAAACTCGGTCAAGTCAGTTTACATGGTACGATAGCTACCGGAATATGAGTCACGGAAAGTTCTTGGTTTGAGCTTGAAAAAGATATCTCAAGTGGAAGACTGAAGGGCGTACTGGTACAGTACATAAATACACACATCCGCATCCGCGAGACGACGCGACGGATCGCTCAAGCGGGGGACTGTGGGGGGGGGATGTCCTGCTGTCGGAACCGCGCGAACAGTATTATATGATTCATTTCAGAATCTTTCATTAATAATACACTGTTTCCTAATTGTCTGTGGTTAAGTTTAACACGTAGGTCTTGAGGATGTAGTCGAGCGGTTGATATTAATACTTAAGTCTCTTTGGAAAACCTTCAAATGGCTTCAGACCCATTTGTTTTCCTATATAAATCTGGGCGGATTAATCGAACGAAAAGGAAAAATTTCAACACCGTCACTTCATTTCCTTTCCCTGCGTGCTCATGCAATAACGCGGAATAGAGGACGAACTTGAGTTTATTTGAAACACACCTTTTTCGCGGGAAAAATGAAGTACCGGTACTAAACCATGCGACTACTCCTTTGCCACGAACAAAACTATCGGTAGCCTGAAAAGCAATTCACTGCCAACTTTAATTAAATGGAAACGATGACGCAATCACATCTTTTTATTCGTTTTCGTGAATTCCAACCCTCTTCCCCAGGAAACCTAAAATAATAATCCAGTCATACGAACAACAATTTCGTCGTAAACCGGAAATGAGATCTTTCGACTCGTGATTACATGTCTGGCGATAATTTAAGAAGTATTCCAGGTACACAGAAAGCTTTGAGAAACACTAAGCCAGTGATACGGACTGTCAAGTGCTTTTTTTTGATTTCGTTGGCTTGCATTGGCTTTTATCCATCTTTTAAACTTATCTGGATATTAATCTGTGAGAGGTAAACTCCCCATCAAAGCGCGACCCAGCACGCCCCGCCCGCTTTCCGCCCAAAGATACCATCGTATCGCGCAACCTGATAACAGATGACAAGTATGAAAAGGCTTAACACTGACATTATATGACAGACCTTCACTAGGTGATCGAAGGAGTGACACTCGCATTTTACAACAAAGGTATTTATGTTCCGGACAAAGCTGCGCTGACCATTTTTTAACTTTTATTTCTGACCGTTCACGTATTTTTCTCTCTTTCTATTCATTATTAATTGAGTTTGGCTGTTCAAAATTCAGATGTATTTACTGGTACGGGTCATTGAAAAAAGTGTATTAAACGTTAGTGCATGAATGTTTTTTGCACACATTCATGTGTCATACGTTCACACATTTTTCAGTTTGATAAGATTTAAAAAAAAATTAAATCAGCAAGAACTTTGCGATCACTGCTAACATTAGGAAAATGGTGGGTGTCATTTCGGCGCTTTATTCATACTTTCGCCAAGATTTTTGCCATGAATGCTGGTAGAGCTGCACGAACGGTAGGAAACTTATTGCGTCTCAACTGATCAAAGCGACGGGTTTTCAACTTTTAAACAAAACGCATAAGAAATGTATGTTTAATATTATTTTATTTCAGTGGGAATAACGCACTGTCAAAGGACTAAATCAATATGTCTTCTGGATACGTAAGTTTTACGATAAATTGATTTTTTTTTAAGTTTTCGGATTATCAGCTGTCTCAAATCGATGGTAAAACTGTTGCAGCCTATTCCGTTCACCGCCGCTTTAGATGTCCCAGCCCACATTAACAAGGTGTTCACCCTGTACGGCGTTGTCCCACACCACTCCACAAGGTAAATATAAATTATATACCGCTACTGTAAACAAGCTCGTTTGAAGTTAAAAAAAAGAAGGTTTTTAAATCAAGTTTGGATAAATTTTATGGTCACTACGCCAGTCTGATTATTATCAGGACAAAATTCACAAGTGTTTGTTTCATTAATGCCCTTGATAAAGCCAAGTATTTTTTTTTGATTTCTGAGTGTTTCTCATCCGCCGCAGGTGTATGAATTCCTTTATCTTATCCGTGGTATGACTCAGGGCAAGCCCAAAATAGCAACGTACCCAGCGGGTTTTACCGTGGTACTTATTCCAAAATACCCGATTTTTTGCTCGTCTAGATTCAGCTTGAACCTGCAGTGCGGCCCTGGCCCGGCTCCTCCGACGGATGTTGCCTGCCACATTTCGGTCCGTTTCCCAGAAGGCACTGTCGTCCTCAACACTTGCCAGTACGGCAACTGGCAAGCCGAGGAAGTGCATCACCGCCTCCCCTTCCACCCAGGAGCGAACTTCCAGATCATGATTATGTGTGGACCCGGATCTTTCAAGGTAAAATCCGACACCCATTTAATCGCCGTCCTCCTTACAAAAAATATTTTTTCAAAGTATCCAATTCGTCTTCTTAAGCTGATTTTGAACACGCATGCACAAGACTAAATTTCAAATTTTGAAAGAGCTGCGCTATTTTTTTCTTTGTTAGTATTTTTCTCAAATGTTTTGAACAGTTTCAAACTAATATTTTTCAATAGATTCAGAAAAAAAAATTTTAACTATAAAATTTTAGGTCAGTGCTATTCGCACGCCTACGTTAATTCAAAGGAGACTTGAACGCAAGGGAACCAACGTAATGCATTTTAAGTGGGAGGTGACTTGAATCGCTAATCTTCAAATCTTATACATTAGATTGGGCAGCGTGTGAATAGTCACTTCAAAAATTTTAACTTTAAAAAAGTCAATTTTTCAGAATTTCTGAAGAAAATATTATGTTTTGGAGGATGTTCAGAGTAGTCTGATCCAAAGGCGAGTCAAGAGCCAACCTTATTCAAAATATATTTCCACATACATCAAATAGACGTCTACATTAGACGATCTATAGATGGGCTAAGTGACCGCAAATCTTGTCTTTTAGACGTCTATTAGACATCTATAAACTATTAGACATCTAGTCCGTAGACGTATTAGACATCTACCAGTGGTTGACGTAGACATCTAATAGATGCTCAATAAACGTCTATAGATGTGTAATAGACGTCTAATAGACATCAGATTTTCGGCCATTTAGCCACTACAGATCGTCTAGTATAGACGTCTACCTGCTGTCTGGGTCGGGTGATTAGGGAGGCCGTACTGTGATGATCGTTTTGAAAGGCCCTTCGTTGTTGTAGATCGCGTTCAACGGCGTCCACTTCGCCGAATTCCATTACCGAATGCCTCTTGAACGCGTCAGCCATCTCCACGTCGAAGGCAACGTTAACCTACACAGCGTAAGCGGAGTTCTCAACGCTGGCGCCCATCACGTGCACAACCCGGTGAGTCGGCGTTGGCCAACAAGCCCCCCTGCTCTCCACCCCGATCGTCCAAGTGAAAATATGGGCGGATTTTTTCAGCCGGTGCCGCACTTACGCCCCATCGAGGGAGGAGTCTACGCCGGCAAACTGTTGCGCATCCGAGGGCGGGTCAACTTCTCTGGAGGCCGTTTCGAAATCAACCTGCAAAACGGCCCCCAAACAGTTCCCCAAGCCGACGCTGCCCTCCACGTGTCCGTGAGGCCAACGGAAGGTTTCATTGCGCTCAACTCTCTGCGGAACAACAACTGGGAGAGCGAGACTCGCCACGGCGCCTCTATGCACCCTGGACAGCCCTACGAAATTCTCATCTTGTGCGACCACGATCACTTCAAGGTATCAAATACTGTCAGGGAGGTCGAATATTCAACCTTTCATCGCCAAGCGGAGCGACGCGACGCGAGGCACAGTAACCTATCCTAACCTAACGATCGCCACGCGGAGCAAGCCGGGTGACCTAACTCAGGTTTCCCTGACGTAACTTTGGTTTAACATAACCTGGTTTGACAAACACGTGGCCGTTGAAATTAATCCACTACCGCCCAGCGATGCCGTTCGGAAACGGAAAAATTTAGCTTAGAGGATCCATGAGAGAAGGGCGGCCCTTCTCTCATGGAGGATCTTTCAGTTCAGTATTGTCACAATTTAAAGAATATCACCCGTCCGGAAACCTAAAATTCAAGAATTTAGACACTTTCCAAAGATTAGAATTACGTGTTTTCCTGAAAAAAAAATCCTTCCAATTTCTCTTAAGCTGACTTTCACTCCAAATACTCTAGACTGCTATGGGTTATATATGATTACCTTTAATTAATTCTCAATATGTGATGAAATATCAAACCGCAGTGTGGAACAAAAAAAGGTGGGAAACTCCATCTTAGAGGTTCAGTAAAATAAAATAAGACGTCTAATGTACGCACGCCTCGCCGTTGCTAGATACTCAAGCGGTGGAGCAAAGATGTCAGTTTGTGGTTCTGCTAACGTGGACTTTTTTTTCAGATTGCGCTGAATGGTCAGCATTTGGCCGAGTTCCCGTACCGCTTCCCCATTAGTTTCGCAAACTACTTGTTCATCCAAGGAGAGACGGAGTTGTCGCTGGTGAGCTTGGAAGGACGGCCCTACCCTTCGGGCATTGTTGCCGCTCCTCTTTCGTCCATCGTTGGCCAAACTTACACTTCCCCGTACGACGGAGTCTCGGCTCACTACCCGACTCCTTACTCAATTTATTGAACACGACTGACCATTGTTCATTAATAAAACTACCGGATATAAAAGACAAGTCACTAAGCTTATTTATCCTTAGTCGTTCAATATCACGAAAGTCATTGCGGGATCCCAAGCCAAACTTCGCTATGATCTCCTGCACTACAGGCACAATAAGAACAGATTACCTACGCGAATTCTCCAATGGTTGGAGCTGATAGAAAACAGTGACAATACATTTTGTCCCGGGTCACGTCCTCTCAACGTCCCACAGATTTAGAAAAAAAGCATGCACCGTTCACTTGTTTATTTTCAAAGAGACAAGGAAGACCATATGAATACCGGTAACACCGTCGGTTATTAATCTTAAAGCGCCAATCTCTCATGACTGATTCCCTCTACTCTGGTCTGTTTAATTTTCAATCCTATCTAAAAAGTCCGCCAAATCGACAACAACCGTCCATAGAAACGATACAAGACAATAAAATTCAGTTCAAACAAACCGAGGAAAAATGATATTTTTTCCCCGGAGCCCCTGCAAGTCAGATTATAGGCAACCTCGCCACACGAGAGTAGTGCGCGTTGCCTATCTTCACGCTGGAATCAACCCGCGTCCGGATCTTCCGAAATGGACGTGACTTTCAGTCGGGCGACAGCCCTCGCTTCTCCCTCGCTGTTCACCGCGACGCAAGCGTAAGATCCGTTGTGTTTCCGCGTCACTTCCACGATCTGGAGCCACGCGGAGCCCATGAAGGGCTCCGGGCCGCCTCGGAGTTGCACCGACACGGACGGGTCGTCGCCGGGGAGGTGGGAATTGGGGTCGTAGTGCTTGGCCAGGTCGACGCGCTCCCAGTGCACGCGAGGTGTCGGGTAGCCTTTACTCTCGCAGCTCAGGCTGACGCTCGCGCCGAGCGGGATCGCGACCTCGGGCTCCGGCGGGGACACGATCCACGCCGCGGCTCGACAAGGCCCGCGGTATTTCACCCAAACGGAATCATACTCTTGGCTCAAGTGGCAGCTACTACTGTGCGTTCGGTTATCGGTCCCACACACGGGTCCAGCCTCAAGGCAAGTACACAGAGCCTCTGGATTATCCTGGAATCCAAATCAGGGTGGCCATTAGCAACGCTGATTGTGAGTTCACCCCAGTCATCCCGACCCTGGATCGAGAATCCATAGTCAATACATTGATATCCATAGAAATCCAAGGATATCCATGAAATCATAGATAATCGAAGACGGATTTCCATAAAAACATGGATATTTATTCACGGACATTTATTTTTAGGGATATCCATTGCAGAATGTCCTTGCATGGATATCCCTTCTTGGATATCCACAATTGTATGTATAATTGAATACTGACATCCAAAAATCGTGGATATCCATGTTGATATCCGTGGATTTTTTGAAATCCATGCATGGATATGCTATGGATTCTTGGACCACGGGAGCCTTGAGACCTACAAAAACTGAGTGTAGAATAAAACGTGTGAGTCGAATGGAAACGAAACCCTGTGAAATAAGGCTTTCTAAAAGACTTGATTTCCTACGGCTAATTGTAAGGCAGTTCTCAAGAGGTTGTATTTTAAGGCGACGCGTTTATCGTGGGACATTTTATCAAAAAGAGCAATCTCAGAAATTTCCCGATATGAAATAAAAAATCTGCGGTATTGAAAACCCTGAGTTAAACACTTCCTGAAATTGAAGGTTCTGCCTTTTTCTGGTGAATAATTACACGGCCATACACCGAATCAAACCCGACATTTAAAAATGTGAGATTTTAAACAAAGTTGTTAAAGAAAACTTAGCACTGTATCGTTATTATTATTAGAGACCGGTTGGTTTGAAGAAAAAGAGCAGTAATGCGCCAGTGCGTTATTTGCGCCTATATTTACAGTTTGGATCAATGTCCCGATACTTTATCCGGCTAGTTCAAGGTAATTTTCATTTATCTTCCGAACAACAGACGCACTCGATTGATGCAAAATCTTATTACAATCGTGTAATTATCACGCAAAAAAATCAAGAAACACAGTGCCTGTTGGAAAATAATTTAAAACCGCCCATTTTTCTGCAATAAAAAACTAATTTCGAAATTTAAAAGACTCAATTTCCTGCCCCTCATTTGAACCATTGAAGGCATTGTTGATCTATATCCCCAATTACTCAAATAGGGAAAATGTTAGAAGTAGATGTATGAAAGAAGTTACACCATGTTACACTGCAACAAACTATCCTGTTTACCTTCCTTCACCGGCAAGAAATTGAACTTGCTTTAAACGTACCGTCTCATCAAGATCCGTTCTAAGAACGCATTCCATTCCAAGACCACAGGCTCCGAGGGCTCGAGCATTGGGCCCGAGTTCGCGCGCGAGCTTGTCAGTAAAGCACAGAGCATTCTCCCGAAGACCACAGACCCCGTCTGGACAGCACTCGCAAGTGTCTCGCACGAGACCAACATTCATGGAACAGTCGCGGGTGGACAAAGGACAGCGGCCGGGATTGCATTTCGGACAGCCCACCGGCGGAGTTTGCGTTGATGTCGCGGGAGTGGTGTCCACGGATACTGGGGTGTCCGTGTCCGGGGAGGAAAAAACTTGGGACAGGAGAGACACTACGAAAAGGATGAACAACATCGCTCGCCGCGTAAAGCGATGCTGGGCTCCAGTGTTGTGGCTGATGAGAGTTGACGTTTAACATATGGAGCTGATAGCCTTGGGGTGGGGACTTATCAGCGCTGCAGATGTTTCGATACCAATGCGTCTGGACCACAGCCTTCAGAGTATCCAACTCAACCAGGAAGTATTAATAGATCAAGCTTATTCTAAATTGGAAAATACCAAAGCAAAAAAGTCGTCTCCAAGGATGTTGTTAACTAGAAAATGCTTTAGTTCCCAAGCAGACCTTAACGCATCAGCAGCCCAAAGTAATTGAAGTTTAGCTTAGGAGAAATAAGAAGGACTTTTTTCGATAAAATATGTAATTTTAAGCTTTGTAAAATGCCTAATTATTAAATTTTACGTTTCTAGAGGGGAGGCATTTTTACTTCCATGTCAATGGAAGTATTGGCATCGTGCAAAAAATCGACTTCGAGATAAGACCGGATTTGGGATGTACAACCCCCAAAACGGCGAGAAAAGAGGTTTTGGACAATCCGTCTGTGTG
>Ga0058701_10000497_pt1 | contig 27249 bp, 11 predicted proteins | sample AgamicOrMae_FD_97039 | JGI IMG/M metagenome (GOLD analysis project Ga0058701, IMG submission 97039) | Agave microbial communities from Guanajuato, Mexico - Or.Ma.e | ecosystem: Host-associated > Plants > Phyllosphere > Phylloplane/Leaf | place: Guanajuato, Mexico | collected 2012-06-04 | reverse complement strand
TTAACGAAGACTATTGCTCGTGGTTGTATATTGTTGATTCTAACTTCAGTGAAACCCGGTTAAGATACGATTTAAGAGACTGAGATACCTTGGTTCCCTCGGGTTCGTATGTCTTATCCTAGTTTCATTAATTACCGACTAGGCCCAAGGTAAAAGACAATTCGCATCTTGAATGGGTTCGTACCTTAAACGGGCGTATCTTAAGTGGGTTTTAATGTAAGTAATGAAACATAATCCCGGCTTGAGAAAGTTCTACCAATTTTTTTATATAAGTATTTCTAAAATTTCCGACCAAGATAGAAAAATTCACCATTGAAACTTGTGGGCATTCTCTAAATTGAGATTGCCTCAGCCTACGAACTATAAGGAAAGGAATAACCTTCAGATATGAGTACACAAATTAAAGTTGTCTTGTAAATGGGAAAAGAACGGGGTTTGTCTGTAGGTTGTTGATTAGGGTTAGCGGCGGTGAAATACTCGACACAGAGGGGCAATCTTGCCCTAAACCACTTTCTTCTAGCCCGTATCAATCCTTACCTTTACGATGCGATCCCGTGCCAGGAAAAGGGGGATGTAGATTAAGATAAAAATACTAAACGTCCCGGCTAGGTAGGGAGCTAAAAATGGTCCGCGCAAATATATCCTGTTCAGCCCTCACGCGGAGAGAAAAATTGCGGTTTTACCCCCACACTCTGGATTTCTCATAGACCGCATCACCGGCGCCAAACTCATTGCCTGTTATGGCCGGGGAAGGAACATGTCGCCGACGTTTTTGTAAACTTGAGCAGTACAATGTCGATAAACTACTGATCTGTAAGATAAAACAACTTCTTTAAAGATTTTGATTATACGCGCATCTGCGGTTTTCTCATAAGGGGAGTACCTTAACTTGCCGCTTCGGATTTTCTAGTAACTTTAGGATTTTAAGATAGTTGTATAGAAAGATACCCAAGCCCAAAACTTGCTGTCGGAATGCATTTTTATACCTCAAAAACTTCGTTAAAAATAAAAATATGTAAAAACACGAAAAATTGCCACTGTCTCGAAAACGGCTGAAACTATATCCCAAATACTCAAAATTTCAGCCTTCAGCGCTTTTTATAAGTGTTCTACAAGGAATGAGTATTATTTTTAAATTATATCAAAAAAAGTTCCAAATCTGATGCCATTTTTAAGGTATTAAAAATTAACTGCGGCGGCAAGTTCGGGGCTTGGGTATCTTTCCATACCGCTGTCTAGTAGTCCTAAAAATTTCGAGAAAATCTGGATCGGACAGTTGTAGGACTCCGGACTCCCCTACAATCAGTTCCAATAATTATACCTTTCCAAAACCGAAATAAAATACCGATCCAAAACAATTATACCTTATATCCGATGACTCCCGATTGAGCCGCACGGTGAAACGGGTCATAATCGCATTATCTTACGCTTTACCCATTAAACTAAAGAGTTACCATTCTCTGAAACTTATGCTCAAGGTGGAATTTTTCATACTCGTTCAGCTGCGTTACAAACTGATCTGCAGAATACAGTATGTTGTCTCTCTCGCACCGTCGAAACATTTCTAGTTTCCTTCTTCGTTCCTCTTCCACGCAGCCTCCCGCCTCCAGTCTGCTTTTTAATTCATGTTGTCGCCGCTGTGAGAGCTTCATTTGTTCCGTTTTCTTGTTTGGTATCCTCTTTGAATAAATCAGTCTCACCGTCAGTGGTCATTTCACTTTAGCTGTCCACAGCCCAGTACAGGATCAATGTTTCTTCCTCGTCCTTCCGGAGAACAATTACGTCATGAAGAATCACCCCGTAGGTTAGGTTAACCTAGGTTAGGGTGCCTTGTGTTCTGCTGTGTTGTTCTATACATGGCTTCTCAAGATATGATACACAAAAGGCGGAAAACTGGAACAAATTTTGATTGCTGGAAAGAATATCTTTTTGGAATTGTTGCCTGTACTGTTGGTTTAGATCTCGTTTCTCATTAGCCCAAACAAGTCGACTAAAGAGTTGGACGTAATGTAAGTTATATCAAAGATAGAAATTTGCAACTAGTTAGAGTAACAGATGCAGGAAGTCTTACTGCCAGAACAGAGAAACCTTTAGGGCTTCGTGAGCGTGTTCCATCTGGATCGCCTCAACTTGCGATGTGTCTGTGAAGTTCGCGCGTGTGTCGTGCGGTGCCGCCAAACATCCGCTCCTTCTCTCCGAGCTGCTCGTTGGCTGTTTGCTGACTGTTCAATCAGAACGCGCGGAAGATTTAAAACTGCTCTTTGACGCAAGAGGTCTCTACTAAAAAGTCCATGCGCACGCGATAACAATGTCACATGCACAGTAAAAATAACACACCCGTTTTGGGGAATGCTATACCTTGTGTGAAACCAAAACAGGGATGGTAGGTATTTTGGTTATTTTTTACGATAGGCGTATGTTCAGCCATATCATTCAAAAGGTTTCGGCGAGAGCTTTCCATTGATGTGGCTGAACATAGGTCTATGTTGAAAAATTACCAGAATACGCACTGTTTTAGTTTCATAACCAAAACAGGTATAGCATTCCCTAAAACGGGGGTTTTGTTTTTACTTTATGCGCACAAGGAAAATCAGTGAAGTATGCTTTCATTAATAATTGTGAAAGTCATCAGAGACAAAATCTTGTGACTCGGTAGACCGAGCGTTCAAGCACACTGCGCATATTGGTCCCGAATCGCGAAAACATCAGTCACTCTGAGGGACTGTTTTCATAAAGAATAGAGTAACATTGCGCGAGGCATTCATCCAATCGAAGAGACGCAGTTTTATCCCGTCGGACAAAGTCGTTTGCGAGATGGAAGGGCAGCCTGCTTGACCAAACAGCTCTGTAAGGCCAACCTGCTATGCGGAATATCAGGCGAGGAGGGCCACCCGCGCAGCACTTGTGTGTTTGGATTGCCTACCCCTCGCCTCGCCCGTCTCGCCGACTTGCGGAAAGCTCATCATTTTATATTGGCCGTGTGTGTTTATTTAAGCGGGATCCAGCAAGGACTGCCATTAACGATTTTATCGCCAAAGTTGGGGACAAAAGGTGATTCGGATGTGACCTCGGCGTGCTATAATTTTGTTTTAACGCCGCAACCTTCTTAGGAGATGGGTGCATTTTTTTTCTAACTGCACGACCGGATTTCCAAGCTAATAAAACCTCGAAAATCTCTGAGCACCAACTGTATCCGTACTATCATCTTCTACCACCATGAGGTTACTGGAGATATTTTTTGTCATACCTCAACGACTCACAATCAGCTAGGTGCGTTTCGAACAGTCGAAAACCGACCGATGGGAACAGAAGTTTACCCAGCGTCACCTTCCGATGGCTCGATATTTTGTTTTATCAATGAACCTGTTTTGATTTTTTTTCCGTATAACCATCAAACCAAAGCTCTAAAAATACTGGTATCCAGTACTTTCACCGATTGGCTAATGTATTCGTTCCGTATTATTTTGGTAAACTTCATCTTAAGCCTTTCAATCGTATAGCCCACTTTTCATTTACGACTCGTCCAATATCGATTAACAGTGTAGTATTGTCAGATTTAGCTACTCCGTTCGTTTTAAACGTGGTTAACTTTTTAACATGTTAAGATGATTTGGTGATCAAGCCCATTTTTGGATTGCTTAGCTCGAGAGCGATCCAAAATATACCCGACATGCGAGGTTATCTCTAGTAGTTCTCGAGTTAACCTTGCTTACAAAATGAAGTCTGGCAACACTGGAGTGGCGTTGCCCCCTCTTCCATACCCGCAACCTATGAATTCGAAATAGAGAGAAGAAGCGAAAACCTACCCGTAGTTTGCATGTGACACTCTTCACAAGCTAGTAGCCCGCACACCAAGTCGTGCTTAACTCACTAGATCCGACGGGATGTCAGATCTAGATCTGAACTGGGCTGTATAAAATGCAGGATAGATGAACAGAAGGTTCGAGCTGCCTTCTGGATGCTTCACGTAGCATTTAGTGCCTTTCTCTCGGCTGTCTCTCATGAGCTTGTGGTGACCGTCAAGAGACCATTGAGAGCCTGCTGGGAGAAACCATATCGTCACCTTCAGTGACCATCTGTGCAAACAACTTTCAGGCCCAGTCTTCTGCACTTTTTGTGTATTGGATATTGTAAAGTGAGCCGTAGATCAGAGTGTTGTGTTGAGGGGTGCAGTGATGTGTTAAAATCGGAATTGAAAATGTTTACTGTGCCAGGCAAGTCGAAAGTACACAAGCGTGGCCAACAGTTACAAAACACCAAATAAGTAAGCAGAAACCTTCGTTTAGCAAATATTTGCAGTCGGTTGGGAATGGAATATTTGGATGTAAGAGTTTAACATTACCTTTTGTTTTTGAAGTGAAGCAGTAGGTTAGTTTCACAAATACAGGTAAAACGTTTGACTGATCGCCCAAGTGAAATGTTTTGTATAATAAAGAAAACTAAAAATAAATCGGTAACGATATCCTATTGTTTTATTGAAAGCACAACACTTCAAGATTCTATCAAGCTGTAGGACTTATAAGTTAGTGTAAGAACGTCATCATTTTAAAATTGTTTAAGGTCTCACGATAACCCCTCAAAAAAGTCTCATCGACATTACTACTTATTCGGTCGCCGAGTCGGTCTACACTTGCGTTGTTATATTAAAATAGAAAAAAGCTCATTCGGAATTTCTTCGGGTGAAAAGTGTGGACGAAATTTTCGTTTACAGGTTTTATTCATCAAAATACAAATTAGCCTTGAATATTTTTTTTATTCCACCAGCAAATCTAACGGAAGTCCCGTGATGATGATGGGACGTTTTCAAACGTTTACAAAACGGTATAGAACCGCCTTGAAAGCTCCCAAAAACGACACGATCAGCGTATTGTCAGCTCTCTAGTTTTGAGTTGTCCAGTCTGCACGTTGATTTTTTATGACCGCGTTTGTACTAAGTAGCCTATGCGGATTAGTGAAGAATAGTCTGGTGGGGGGGACGGAACATTATAAGTCCTTGGGGTTAATACAACCCCTAAAAATAGGGTGAATTTAACATGCAACTTTTTCACCCCAAATTCGACTTTCAACCACAATAAGTTCAACCTTTTTGCCGGGCATTGAACCTCACCGAATGGGGTAAATCAGTCATAGTAGCCCCCAATAACGAGGTTAAATTTGCGTCTACTTGGCTTTGGTCTTCATTCAGTAATCTATGGAGGTCCTACAAAATCATCGTTGAAATTCATACGCAACAAAATTCACCCCACGGGTTTACAGTGAACATTTCCCAAGTAGTGGCAGGTTTACACCGTAATCGAAGCAATGAGCATAACAATACTAAGGCGCAGTTTGCGAATATTCCACCTTAATACCTTGTGCAGCTGTTGGCAGCGTGTGCCGCCTAATACAGGCAATTAACGCTTCCTCATGGGCGGCGGGCGCAGCGCCGCGCAAAAAGAAAGCGACGTCAAAATGGGGATTATTTCCGCTTTTCCCCGCGTATCATTAATGGCGCAAATTATTTTCGTATCACCAAGCGGTCAAGGTCTTTGTGTCCGAGCCATTTTAAAAGCCCACCTTTTATCGCTCCATTAATGGCGGCATTCTCATGATTAATTTCTTCAACAGAAACTGTTATCAGTCGAGTGCCCAGCTTACATTTAATATGCTTTCTCCCCCCCAAAGCATTAGAAGTTTTAAGTGAATAAAAAAAATATGAATTGCGTGCTATATTAGCTGTGCTATACTAGCTTTGCTATACTAGATATACTACCCTTCATTTTGTAATTAAAGACGAAATAATAAAGAAGGCTGGAGATATTTGCCTACCAAGTCCGCAGTCCACTTATCAGAATTCATCACGACCATAGTGAACTTTCCGTATAAATTCACACCTCAAGTTCTGACAAACACATACGCCCGAAAGAAAATTTCAATAACTGAAAAACTTTGAACTTGATGATCGGATCAGTTCAGTGCGATATTCCTCATTAAAATACATTCGTCGCAGCGATATACCGTTACACGCGTGATCTTAACTCAAGAGAGGAGGCGCGGAAGTCGTCCGGAAAGTCCTTAGAGCACGCTTTGTAGCCGATTGGATGCTGCAGTCTGAGCCAAAATACGCTCTTTCATCGGCTTTTTTTCGGGAAAAAGAAGTCACGGAAGAAGACATCCGGACCATTGGCAGGTTGGGAGGTGGTTGCGATGCCTTGGGAGGTAGTTGGTTGAAATCGAACAACATCAACGCGTGAAGACAATCTTGATAGAAAAGCCTCTTATGAGACGGTTCCAAATCTGAAGACGATTTGTGTCCAAGGTGGACAAGTTTATCGGTGAAACAAGGTCTTTGTAGGAGGTCCTGTGCCACCGATGTACTTGTCGACCTGATAGTCACTCATTGCCAGAAGCTGCCTCTAGCACTACAACCACCTTGATTGCAGTATTGCCGATTTTCATTCAATAGTTGATCGCCACGCGTTTGTTGACGAAGCGCGGCACTTCGAACTCTGAGGCGCCATGAAAACAGCCCGTCCTGACCTTCGGCAGCTTTGAGGAAACTAGCTAACTGACGTCTTTGCTCCCAAGTCCCACTTAAATCGTCAAACCGTCAGCACTCTGATACAGCTTCTTAGGAAAAAATCAAGGACATTACTTTCCGGACACACCTTGTAAAAATACCCACGTGGGTTGCTTCGGTGATGCTCGAGAGTCCGCTGTTTTGGGAAGGTTCTGAGGAGGACCTATTCTCTATTGATCCATGTAAACGTTTGAGAAGACGATAACGATGTGAACGTAGAAGACGATGAGAACAAGATATGAGAACCATGTGAACGTTAACTTTTTGACCAGCAAAATTCGACCGCAAAGATGTTTCTTTTCTCTAAGGACCACAGTGTACCACAGTGTATGTGGAGTTGCTGCAATATTAGGCGTGTGGTTAAAAGTGAATTTACACCTAAATTACTACTGTGATTACGAACTACTTAGTAGCATTAGCCTGAATTTCACGCTCAGAAGTTTAGAGTTTTAATTTCCTGAAATGAACGAGTCGCGGGTAAAAGTTTGAAACATCACTTACGCTGTTTCCTTGTGGTTTATTCAGCTTTTCAGGCGGTTTCCGAGTCTTTACATTCGCATCTACGGAAGCAGAACAAGTTGCACAAGCTCCACTGCTGTTTGCGATTTTATAGTATGTAAACAGATAAGGTTATTCTCCACCGAGGTTATTCTCCGTGTCTCGTGCCTCGCTTCGCTGCCGCTGAATTAGGGTTGCCGGTGACAGGTCGCATTCGAGTGGTAGAGAGTCTCATTTTGAAACTGAGCACTCCGTGATCCACTGAATTCGTTTATTGACGATTGCTCTTGAATACCGTTTTAGGCCAGTTGTGTCATATGTGATTAGACTGACAAGATGTGGAAAACCCTTATTTTTCCGGAGAGTACGGTTTTGGTTGCGTTAATGAGGGAAACAAAAACAAAAAAAAAGAAGAAAAAATCATACTTTTTGTTCTTGGAAAATTCCGGTTTTGAAAGTCGGATTTTCACAAAGCCGGTCAAGGGTATCTAAGCCACTTGTTCCAATCTTGTTTTTGTTGGTTATTTAGCATTTACGTAAATGAAAAGAAGGTTTAATTGATGTTGTTTTTTCTCTGCAGTTGGAAAAAAAAACACTGAATGGAGATTCTCAAATATTTGAATCATTCGCAGAATTATACATGTACAAAGAACGAGAGTTTTTATCGTTATGTACACTGCCATCTCTCTGGGTGCTGCCTCACAAAAAAATAGAAAAATCTCTCAAACTTTCTTTTTCTTTTCTTCAATTCGCGACCTTTCGGAGGAGGTCTTCATAGTTTTCTCATCGCAAAATCATCGTGGCATGGGGGCAATTATGGTGCGATATTTGTTAAATTTGAAGCGCGAACGAACAGAATTTCCGTCCATGTTCGCCGTTTTGTGACCACACTCTCGTTAAGTTCCCTTTCGCACATAATGCGCATTCGTTCACTTTATCGTTCGCCTACACACGAATACGTTCGTACGAACGCGTTCATCACGAACGCGCTCATTCCCATCCTCGCCGGAGAGTAGACCAAGCACGGCTACGCGCTGCTTTTGTGAGAGAAAGAAGTAAAGAAGCCCTTGGGCGTCTCCTAACGACACACCAATTATAAGCACGTGTGTAGCGCCAAGAGGGGAGAGGAGGGTTAAAAAATAACGAAGTAAAGTGCTCTGCGCATGGAATGCACCTCAAAGCGAATTAAAGAGGAAAATTAAAGACGCGAGCTTGAGACGATAACTGCGCCAGAAGGAAATTCCACCAGCCACCTTTGTACCTCAAACTTACCGACAGTCAACTTTTGATTCGCCCGAACACTGTCTCGGTGTTTTCACGTGAAGCGTATTTATTGAGTAGACGAATGTGACACGGGAAATCCCGAGCATGTTGATATCATAACCTCATCTTCCTGTCGGAGACTTGCCAAATCGGAAACTTCCTTGGGTATAGCATGCGAATCGATCTTTCAACTGTCGGACACTTTCCTCGTCGGACACTTTCCCTCTCTTGTTTATCGCTAATTCTCACCAAGCGACCAAACCATGTGGAACACAAGCGTTATAAAATCCTAGGAAGTTTTTTCTATTTGAAATATGCAGCGATATTCGTCTACCACATTCAAGTCAGTATTCTCCAAGCAATTCTGCTTCATGGGCTCTCTTCCTACCGCTGACTTACGTTAGTTTGCAGAGACTCTCGACGCCCCATTAAAATATAACGAAGTAAAAACGCGAGTATTCGGTCTTTTAGAAAGATATACCTTTCGATGCTCCTTTGTGTCATTTGTCTGGAGGGAGAGGTAACGGTACTGTACTTTTGCGCTGGAGAGCATCTCGTCAGAAACCCGATTTCCGGCAAATTCTCTGAACACTTCTCTACCAACCACAAGGGAAGTTTCCTTGCAAGAGAGGTATCTCCAGAAGTGTGTTATAAGTCGAAGACACTTTAATTTGAAATGCATTCAACTTTCCCTCTTTTGTATTCCACCCAGGTTTATCGATTGCTTGTTTAGGTTATATTACATACCCTTGGCCTCGCTCCATATTGTTATTGTTGACAAAAGTTGGAACACAAGAGGTATTAAATACAACGTGTTGAAATTATGAAGAAAGATTCGCGACTGATTGAAAACAGTAACAAAGTCTAGGTCCCATAACCTGTGTATCCAGTATTGCGGTGACGGTTATTCCCCGACGCATGAAACTTCTCCTCTCCTCTTACTTTTTACCAAACCAAACTAATGAAATTAAATGTGCGAGAGAGCTTGGTCGTAATGCAATGTGGCTCTCTCAACGGCCAAATTGAATTATACCCTCCTGCAAGTACCCTGTCAGGGCCGTGCTGGGCCGGGCTGGGTCTACGGTGGCTCCAGAAATTCAGAAGCATGCATGTGCCATGTGCCACAGACATGGGCTTTATTCCTCCTCGTGTCTATCGCAGACCTGTATTTTAAGTCTCACTGACTCTGCAGCAAAAGAGGTCCCTCTTCTCTGTATTTCCCCGAGTTTAGCATTCCCCTTTAGCTCATCTTCAGTCAAGATTATACTTTTACTCAGATCTTCCGTGGTGACTACGGCTTTGAAATCCGTCTGTGAAATCAAGATGCAGGCCTCTTGTCCAAGGTCATGTGATTTAGACAGCGGAAAATTGGTTTTTCCTAATTGTCTTAACACCGGTTCATTATATTTTTTTAAGGAAAAGGAAGACGTTGGTTTTAAAAAGATCTTTCGAATGGGTTGCTGCCATTTTTTGATAGTTCTATCGTAGATATTTATTTTCTTGCACATCGCATCCGAAAAATACTAGAATCGAGGATTGGAAATGAAATTATGTTAGATATTGTCTCCTCCACTTTTGCGGTACCTCGGACGATTTCTCGAAAAGGATTTTACTACGTATTCTTCTGGCTTCCATTGGCCCAGTGTTTGGTGATTTTTACATCGGAGTATTGACGATGATTGAAAGTCATGCAGGCATAAATTGAACGCTTTTTTGTAGTGATATTGTTTGTAAGAGCTGTTAGGGATTTGTATGCGATTGGTTTTGAATAATTTCGGCCTCCTAACACCTCAGACAGGCCTCATAGACTTAAAACGGTTCGGGACAGCAAAACGTATCGCTCAACGAATAAAATGTGCGTTCGTATGCATCTGCCGAGAAAATTTTTGTCGAGAGCACGGACAAGTTTAACAATTCCGATAAGCGTAAAAACAACTATCACCAAACTTTCTTCCGGTTCAAATGACAACCCCATCTCAGCGAATAGCCCAGTGCAGTGCTTCAGAGTTCGGTGGAAAATGGCGCACGTAGCTTCAGAACACTTTCTTCGTGCTCAACACTTCACAAGAAGAGTGCCCCGGCACACTGAGGTGTAAAAAGTTAATGAGAAGTGAAATACTTGTCTCAGTTTCTTATACCTTGAGGTACTTATTCTTTGTAGGTATGCCAATAAATGCATCAAAGAAAACGTCTTAAGAGGATTCCATCGGTATGGCTTTTGATGGGGAATCAAAAACAGGTAGAGAACTATCATATCCTTTGTCTTACCGTTTGCTGCAATGACACAATACCCTCCGTTTCAGTCACTTCCTGTTCAATTCTGGAACATGTAATAACTGAAATTCTTGATTTCTTGTGAAATACTGTAGACGAAAACTTCTGCATTTCCATCATCATGCTTGGCTGCATTCCAGTTTACAAACGTGTGAAATATTAGTATCGGAGATGAGCCATTTTACACTGATAGAGAAGCTGTAGAAAAATTGCTCGAATTTCTGAAAAATTCGTGTTAATATTATCGAAAATTCACCAGAATGTCAACAAATGGATAGTTATTTTTAGAAGTGGTCGGTTAAGGACCTTCTTGTGTCTCCGTTGTTGATTCGATAGCGGCTGCTGAGCACGAGGCCATTTTAGATGATTTAAGGGGTAATTTGGGCCAAAGCTCGGAGCTAATTTTTAAGTGGTTGTCCTCTCGGCCATAGTCAGTAGATTGCCACAAGCATTGTCTTTGTTAGAATATTTCATCTCGATATTTAAACTTTGTTCGAAGAGGAGTTTTAAGTTAATTTTCGTGGCACTGATGAGTTCGCAAATTGTTCCAGCGTAAAAGCACTCTTCGGTGTACTTCGGGAAATAAAACAAGGAGTTTCGGAAGGAAATATTAACGCCAGGAAACAAACACAAACATCGCAAAGCCTGTCTCAACGAGAATACTACCAAGACATTCGTTTGTTGACTCTCTTGTTTCCTATACGACATCATCCGTTCTTTCGCCTCGACCTGCCCCTCGTTTGCCTATCCTGAGTCCCCTTAAGCAATCGCATAAATAAACAGAGCCAACAAGGAAGCAAAAACTCGACAAGCTCGGACGAGTCCAGTGAGCAACATCACTTGGATCGCAATGTAGGAAACGCAACTTTCATAATGGAGAAGTAACTTGAGCTTTCAATACGGAGAAAGGTCACGACGCAGGATTGTTGGGAAGATAGTACTTTTGGATCTGCTGGCTGGATGAAGTAAGAGGGCTAGCAACGACCGGCTAAATGCTCGAGTGCAATCGCACATTTGTCTGTCGGTCTCGACTGAGATAAGGTAGGAATCCTCCTCGCAGGATTGGCTGCCCGAACAGGTCAGGACGCCGTCAGCTAACCGCGCCCGCATCCTCAAATGACCAGGATGTTTGCTGTGTTGCAATCCGCGACTTTGGTCCATTTTGAGCCAACATAAGTGTGGAGCATTCACCGGTGACAATGATTTGTTAGGTTCGTCTCAGGGTATGTTCTCTCCGGGAAGAGAAGTGGCCTTCGTCTGCTCGATATCCTTTCAGGATACTTTGCCTAGTTGGTTGTCTACCGAAAATTGGGTTATTATCTCAACGGAGGAAAAAATGTAATAGTATTTATTCAGAAATGGAAAACCTGGTTGCTGTAAACTAGCCCCTCTCTCCGTGCTACTCCACGGAAAAAATTCCTTAAGAGATTTTCAACGAATCATGCCTCTAACTCCATAAAACAAACATCCAATCAGTTCTCCAATGCTACTTTACGAAATGCGAAGCGTAAAATAAGAGTAACTATTCAAAATTGAAAAGTTGTGACCACATTGTAAGGCTGAGTCAGCCTGTATAGAACGTAGTTCTGCGCTGTAATAAAAATTGTTGCCTTCACTACTTTCTTTCGTACGTCCTCATTATGAGTCTGACGTCGTTTGAAATAGGGCCTACTCCCGCCTTCGTGACGCTAAAATAGTCGTGAAATTCGGTGTAATTTGGTCGCAATTGCGGGATTCGCTTGTATCGAATAGGGCTTAAAAGTCATTAAAATGGGACACACTTGGGTCCAAGGGATCTCCCAGGTAGGTCCTGGCCCAGGCTTGGCCGCGCCTCGCCGATGCCTCGTCGACGCCGGTTCCTGCTTCCTATGAATAAATGGATGAAGGCGCATGAAGTCACCAACCGTTTTTCACGTGGAGTAGCGAGCGGCTCGGCCCTACTCGGCTCTGCTCGGCTGTACTCGGCGCCGCTCGGCCCAGCTCGGCCCAGCTCGGCCTAGAGCGACGCTCAGGCGCAAGGGCTGGTAGTAATGTTTTCCTCCAGCGTGAGGCTGGCCCTGGCACATTTTCGCCGTTTGTTTGCCTCCAGCGCTTTTAAGTGGACATTCACTGACTTGATCTGTAATATGTTTCTTTGTTTTCTGTTCCAGGTAAGTGGCACATATTTTGGGCGGAGTTCCACGACAAGGAAGATGATATTGATCGGTAAGGTGACCTAGGCTTCTTGAAATTTCCGATCTTGAATATATCTGCAATTGGGTTTAGATAATGTATTGTTATTACGTCTATATTTTAAAGAATTCATAGATTAAGTACTTTCGTACTCTTCTTTTTGTCGCCAGACAGTGCGGAGTTAGGCATAACGCGTCCGACCCAATCAACTTAACCTACAATTTACAGTTTGTCGAGAAGAATGAGTGGCGTGCCTTGTGCCTTTGCTGCAGCGTCACTCACGGCTGCTGCCAAGTCTGATGCCGCTTAATTTGTTGGCGGAGGTCTGGCCAGACGACCGTTAGATTAGGTCATCGTAGGTTAAGTTCGGCCTCCCTTTCGGCTTGACCATGAAGGGTAGAGCGCAAGAGGTAGATTGTCTACAGTTCACGATTTACAGTTTCCCGTTCAGGCATTGCCTTACATTTTACATTTGAGGAAATAAAACTGTTTTCTAGTACGCTTATTTTTGTGAGGATGCGGAGCGCGTTTTAGAGAGTTTATTGATATAAAGAAAAAAATATCTCAGGAACTGTTTTCTATTGAATTCAAAACAGAAGACTCCATAGCGGACATTTTTTAAGCCCGCGCCTCCTTTTTATTAAACATTTCCATTGGAATAGATCTTTTTAGGAGAGTAGACCTAGCGTCAGCCCTATTTTTACAAAGGGCCCGTTAAGATCTTTCCATTGATGTGACCGATCGCAAGTTCATCGTGAAAAAAGAAAAGGAACTAAAACATAGCAGCTTTTTCTTTGTCGTAAACGACCTCGCTGGAACATCATCACTTTTTTAAGAGAGGCGGGCTGAAAACCGGTGGCGCCGCCAGCGTAGGCCTAACTCAAACTGTTAGCAATTTATTGATCCAAGTAATGTCACCCCACATCCGTTTAGTCAAACGCAGAAAACTGTGAAACTGGACTTAAAAAACGAAATCTGTGTTGACACAGGCAATCATTAAGCAACTCTCCGTTGTGTGTTACATATGTTTAGAGCTATTTTTTGTCAGGCATGAGTACTTAACAATATTTTTAGCGCTATCATTATAAAAGGTTCTTTTACACATACGCGGAAAAAATGACTTTGTTACTTAAAAAAAACAAAAAAACTTCAGTTTATATAGTGTCAGCAAACGAGGATTGTTGTGGTGGCAACGTCACTTCTTACGGTGACAATATTAATTGTTGTACCTATTCATATAGTTTTTTTTTGTGACAATTGAAATTGTCACCTCAACAATTCTGATGAACAAATACTTTTTTTTAGGCAACAATGTCATTTTCCACGTGTACTAACTACTAAAAACAGTATTTTTCCTTAAATAACCAGGCAGTTATGGCTTCGATAACGTCTGCCTCAGTCCAGGCAGCAAGTTTCCCGGGTTCATTTTGGTTGTTAGTCTGGGTCTGTAATCTCGTGGCACCTCAGGAACAGTGGCAAGAATGATGTGCTTTTTAGTCCGCCCGTCGCCGCCGCGACTATCTTGCGACGTTAGCAAAAAGGGTCATTTTTAGTCGGCGAATTACATGATAATTAAATTTATGACAGAGTTAATGTGACATGAAGCTAACACTCATTCATCGTCTCCAACAAATGCATGTGCCATTAGTTGGATCTCTTGACTTAACCTTCGGCGTCATTGCCAATGATAGAGTTGGCCTGGGCGCCGCGCCGCGCCGGCACCGCGTTAATTTCTCTACTCAATTCCTCCAGTAATTATTCATAGACGTCTGGGAGCGGCAATTTTGCCTTCGCCTTCACCGACGTCACTGACGTCACTGTCTCAGGCTTCACCATCACCACCGAGACTCTCTTTGCCTCGCCGGAGGCGCCTGCCACCTTGCCTGAGACTCTCTTTGCCTTCCAGACACATAGAAAACTCTTCTCTCCTGCGTTTTTAAACTATTTAAAAATTGCGAATCTCCTTTGTCTCGTTATTTCATCAGTAAATTTGAAATACAAAGCTGTTTCATCCAATATAAGGGACAATTACCCGTTTTAGATAGTATTTTACCAATATAAAAAGAGAATCTTAAATTCAAATGCAACAAAATCCAAATCACTGGAAGAATGAAAATCAGAAGTCAATGAGAGTCCAATTTTCATTTTCCGAATGAAAAAGAATTTCAGTCTGATTATTCACTGAATTCAGATATCATTTTTAAATTATATAAAATGCTTATTTTACAAACAATATTACTGAAATACAGAAAATATTTGGACTGATTTTTTTCAGATCAGTGAATTTAAGGTTATCTTTTTACGGTGTAGTACCTGTTTTGGGTGTAAAACTAATAGGCCTAGTTACCCGAAGTACCTTCCGGTTTCCTGAGCTCACATCACGGAGCTCCTCAATTCGTTGCAACGCAGAGGAGTGTAATGGTCAGTATCGTGTCCATGCTTTCCTCGTCACCTGCTCATCGCCAACTTTGACTAGATTTGCGGCTTAAATAAAGTCGTTTTTCGTTGAATCGTGATAGCGTATGGGAAATCCGAGAAATCCCAAACCCTAACCTGGGCGCCATCTAGCGGCAGCTGCCCAAACTGACGGCCTTACGACATGGACAGGGTTGGTAGTTTTGGCTGCTGCCGCTAGATGGCGCCAAAGTCGGGTTTGGCAATCCACAGTTTTCCTATTTCATTACGAGGCTAAGCCACTAGCTTGCCCTTCTAGAGTGGCCCATCGCTTGGCCCATAGCCTACCCCATGATTGGTCTTTCCGACGAAATCCACTGGCGGAACACAGGAGCTAATCCAGCGCACAACTAGAAATCTATGCTTCGTGGAAGCGGGTTGTCTCCACCTCTATTCCCATACCGGTTCTAGTGCTTCACTTTTCGTCCAGACTTCAGTTCGACACTTGCCGAATGCGATTACCATTCCCAACAATGTTGCAGTTTTACGGTTTTCAAAAGAAGCGCAAAACCAAGATCGGTGGGACCACAAAGATATCGTATTCGCCGCTAGAAAAGTATCGTCACTCGAAAGACTATGAACTCAAACGGAACCAGCGATTGAATATTTATATTTATTATTATTATTCTTTTTTATCTTTAGAATTTTTTCTGTATTTTTCTCATTTGACTCTGCATTCAATATGAGACTTTTCGAACTGTTCCCGAATAACAATGCAAAGTTTTTGGATACCAAAACTAACAGTAAACTACATTGATTTTTGCTCTTGGAAGCCACACTGATTTGGCTAAACATAGCAATACAATACGAATTCTCTGCAATGTAATTCAAGACAATAACACGATCGGTAAAATAATAACTCTGGGTTAAAGTTTGGATGATAAGCGATAGAGTTGGACTACCTTTTCTTTATTCCATCTTCAGCTTCTTCTATTCCGTTTTTACCTTTAAAGTTTAATTCAACGCTATATTTGGTCCGGCTAGAGAACTTTTTTTTTTACCTGCAGCACTCATTTGCTTTTGGAAAGCTACAGCTCAGCAGAGAAAAATCATCGCAATCCATTTCATTGTGAGCGCAGTCTCCAAGCTACTTTATCCTCCACAAGAATGACATCCCTTGGTACCGCCCTCTATCCTCGCGCTGTAAATTTCAAAGGTTGTATATTTTCTGTAACTGTGTTCCACCACGATTTGCGACCCTTAGGTTAGATGCTAGTCATGCACCTCGCTCCAATCGTCTAAAATGTTAAAAATAAATATCTGTTTAAGGGAATCCCATAGCTGTTTCAGTTGTGGAACTATGAAACGGATTAAAAGCGCATTTTAGACTACATTTTCGAGATAGACCCAAGTCCAGCCATATTATTGCAATGGTCCCGGCAAAAGCTTTCCATATGGCAGAATACAGGCCTGTCTTTTAATGACCAAAATCCGCTTCCTGTATTAATTTTACGCCCAAAACAGGTTTATGCTCGGATTTATGTATGTAGGCCTACTTCTACTGCTCATTCATGCACTTAGGATGCTAGTTTTTCAGCGTTGTCGACAACCACCGACTACCATAACTTTTCTGACTAATTGTGGTACCAGCAAAAACAACTAGATGGGTGTTGGGAATAAAATCACAAGTTGTCGTTTTTACTGCAGCAATAGAAGTGGGACATCTTGGAGCTGTCAGAGACAATGCGAGCGAATGGGTCTGATATTTTGAGTTGTAGTGGGTATCTGGTGCGAACTTTTTCCAGCATTCTTTCAAGGTTTCACATACCAGCTGTGTATTCTTTAATTTTAAGTCGATACTATTATTTGCAGAAGCTGTAAAAGGTCATGAAAAGAGTTCTTTTGCGCAGATGTCGTTGCCACACTTAATCGGTTTCATTCAAATGTTCTTTCGCCGAAAAGTCTCTATAAAAAGGAGCTAGTGTCATACGTTATCAGAAGACTTTGGAGTGCTTCATATCCACCACATCTTCCTCGTCACTTGCTATAACTTTGATAAATTTCAAAGTTTGAATTTTTATCTTATGTGTTACACCTTGGTTTAATCATTCATTAATTATGAAAAGTAACGACATATAACCGCGTAACTAGGGTCAGTTCTCGGATACTAAGTTACCGGTTGAAGAATAGATTCGGTTTGTGACTCGCTTCTTTGCCGGTCCGCTCGGCTGACCAAAACCTATTGTCGCTCACTTTTCGGATGCAGTTATTGCCAGCGAGAAGCGACTTCAGGCTTGGTTGACCCTTGGTTAACCTAGTTACGTAATCTGATATTGCTTCATGCTTTGCTATGTGCTTGGCTAGAAAGATCGAACTCCAAAGGTGCACAACTGAACCCTTTAAATTTATAGTGAACTTTCTCTCAAGGGTAATGATCACACCAGAACAAAACAGAAATTGTATCTAAGCTTGGGATGATGAAGGGCCCAAACAATTTTATTGCGGCTATACCAAAATGTTCGAAGAGTATTTCCAGATACTCTATGACTTGCAATAATTATTGTTATTGATGTGTGCTTGGGACCGTGGCCAGAACGCAGGCAAAACTTTTGGCTCTGTTCCAGCGCAAGTCTATTTCCTGCCATCTTTCTTCATACATCCCTTTCCCCATTTCGCCATGGAAATAATATATAGGAACAGAAATGTTTCAGGTGAATTCAACGAATACTTCTTTTTCATCTAGAGTTTCGCATTTAGTATCAATCCTTTTAAATAGGAAACATCGACCAATCATCCAATTATAATTCGCGGATTTTTCTCCAAAATAACATTAAGTATTCAAGATGCTCCTTGTGAAAAGATAATAAAAAACAAATCTTTTTTTAAAAAAAGAGCAAGCGTACGAATTATTTATGCGTGGATGTAAAATCGGTTAGAAATAAACATTCATAATATTTACTGTATGAATATGAAATCATAATGCTAATTTGGAAGTCGTAGGTTAATGTAAGTTTGTCGACATTTTAGTCTTGACATAGCTTTACCGTATCCCTATAACCGACTGAAAGGATGGATTTTTAACGTTTGTAGTCCACCGTGTTGCAACTTTTTATTTTCTTTTTAGGATCAACAAATACCATGTGAATTCAATTAAAAGAGGACTAGTTGTCTTGTGCCTCGCTATGCCGTCGCTCCACTCGAATGTTTCTCACCGTAGAATTTCTTCCCAATTATGCAGAAAAGTATTACTCCTCCGACAAAGGCGGTCAGCAATCAATTTAGCGAGTTTTGCAAAAGTTGGCCCTGCCATTCCCCACCATAGCTAATCACTCCCGCCAATGCGTTGTTTTGTTTTCCCACTAAGGTTTTTCTAGTGGTTCGGACTTTTATCTTACATGACATGATGAGATATTGCCCCCAGCTCAAGCTAGATTTTCATTCGGGAAAGTTCATGAGGAAAGGCCGACTCTCCCGTCGGAAAATGTTAATGAGAGTAAACTTTTTTGCTTTGCAGGTTTTTCAAGCAATTTTCTTCCGACAGGACACTTAAAAGTATGAATATAAATACAGATTTGCTCAACCTTGAAAACATCTGCTCAACAGGGGATTTCTTTCTACTTGGAAGTTTTCAAGGGGGTCCCAAAAATCGCCTAAATTTTGTACTTATAGTGAGCAAGCATTGTAAACTCGTTTATAAAATTCTGATATTCGATTTTCACCTCTAAATCAGGTATAATAACTCCCTAAAACATGTGCTTCTTGTGCGTAGACATCAGAGAGACAAAAGCCCCAATTTATCCTAAATTGTGCGCTCGTATATTGTTAGGTCTCATAATGTGTAGGCCCGATGAAAGGTTGAAGCAGGGTTTGTTCGCAAATAGGAAATCCTGCCTTCAACATCGAAAGTGTACTTTGCCTTCTCGTCAATGGCATCAATAAAAGTGGCCTATTTAAAGTCACGTAATTTTTATGACCCTGAATCTTTTTATTTGGAATCACTCAGGGTCTGGCTCCGTTAGAAGGCAAAGACTTTGAAAGCAGCTAAAAAGAAAAGGAAAGAAAAAACGTGAGTTGCAAATGTTCTTCTCATCAATTTATTCAACACCGTTCCTATCGATCTTACTTTCAAGTGTTTTTGCGTAGAGAAAACATTAAAGGAAATTTATGACGATTTTTAAGTATTCATGAGCTGTTAATTGCAGCTAACTTCAAACCGAATCGTCTCGAACAAAAGTTAGAGCTTCGAATCTATGTAAATCTTTAGATCAGACAAGCTTAGGTCATAATTCCAGAAATAGTGTATAGATAATGTTTTCTTCACATAATTTAAGTACCAATTTACGTTATTGGTGCCGACTTATTTATACTAGTCATAACCGTCTCTTCTTTACACGCAGTAAAAAAAAATAAAAAATAAAGTACTGGTTTTACACTTAATCATCCCCATAACAGATTGAGTCTTATTGCCTGAGAAGTAGTTCTAAAGAAACCAATGGACGATGAAAATGAATGAGTAATCGAAAACTTATCCTAAAATAGTGAACAAATAATGTCACTTTCTATTGAAATTCGACTCCGTAATTCTCACGAGCTCTTGTCTAAACAATCTGTTGAGTTGAGATAACACGTCATGTCGGAGTTAATTCCGGTGACTTCTAATATTTATTTACTTTCTGAACTTTGTGTTGGTGTTGGTAATACCAATGCAGCTAAATTCGGACGACCTTGCCGTCGGTTAGTCCAGTTTAGTGGTATTGTCAACATTATTTTCTCGAAACAAAAAGTGTCTGGGTTCGGAAGCAACATGACTTTGTATATTTATTCATTGAACTCTTTGTTCAATACGTATATGTCTATATGAACTATATTGACTTTAGATCCACTTTTACAAGAGTAGCGTACCTTTGTGTTCCACATTGCTCTTTAAACGAATAGCATTTCTTAAGCCGAGTTGAGACGAGTCTCTCTTCAACAAAGGTCTGAAACTATGACTCCGACTCGGAGCTGTTGATCTACGAGGAAATAGCGATCTGACACCATCTAATACTGCGTAAACAAAAACTTTGCAAGGTTTATCCGACGGGAGAGGAGGTATCAAGGTAATGACAGCTCCAATGGTTTTGCGTCTGTGTTCTTGGCCTATAAAACGTGGAAGAAACGTCGTGTTCTTTTGCTCCGCGAGGGCTTTTTTCCTTGGAACCAATATCAGATGTCCAAATGGAGGTCCCCGGGGGATGATGGGGCGTCCGCCGCGTCGTGTCGCGAGATGGGAGGTGCGACGGCGGCAGCAGCGGCGGATGGCATGGCGACGCAAGAGTGGACCCAGATATTAGATTTGATTTTCCTTCTTCTGGTTGGCTAGTCTGTTACAAGGAGGTGAAATGTCTCAAGTGGGCACGCGCAGCAAGGCGCGTTGGCGACCGGACCATTGCGCGTATCGCCCCGGGCGATACTCTTTTACCCGAACATTTGTGTGGGTCCTCGCAAGTCCCCAGGCGAGCTGGAGACAACATTCATCCTACTTTTTCTATGGGATAAAAGATGTTCGCAAATTTTGACAAAAAAGCCGAGAAATGAACGGCCAACCGCACTGCTCCAGGCGAACCCTTTCGGCAACTAGGATCAAGTGTTCCGCCTTTCGTCGCTGATTAGGCGGAGCGACAAAGGAGCGAAGCACAAGACACTTAAGCTAACCCAGGTTGAGCTGCGGTCACCAAGCCTGAAGCCGCTTCGCCGAAGGAGCCTTTAGCCGATTTCTTTTCAGTGTCGCTTAAAGTCTTTTAACAGACTTTGTGGTTCTTAGAGGAGCGGCAGCGATAAGGCTGGTGGCCTAAGTCCAGGTTAACCTAACGTAATCGGTTGTGCTTCTTACATCCCGATAATGCGATATTGCAATAAAAAATTAAAACAAGGCGGCGAAAACAAAAAAAATAAAAATAAGCTGCTTTGAAATTTATGGTGTATACTGTAGCTTTGAGATAAGAACGGGTTGATGACGAGTTTATGCATTCCAGCCAACAGAAACCCAGGTTAATACTTCAAACTTAAAAAAAAATTGCAGTTAGCCAAGTGAGAAATCTTCACGTGGTTTTGTGTATATTTTTACGTTTTGAGACGCTGATGTCAAGTTTATTTTGAATCGATTTGTTTCGGAGCTATTTGCCTGTAAATAAATATTCGCTTAAACGTTCTAAGCCTTATAATTGTTTCAATTTGAATCTTTCAAAACGATATATTAGCAAATGCTGTGATACGGCGGAATTCTTCTGGTCTACCTAAATTCTTCATTTTGGCGTCGTGTTCCAGGAAAATTTGAGGTCCGAATGATGAAATGTAGCAAATATTTAGATTGTTTTGTTTATTACTTTACCGAAACATGCGGCGCGGCGGCTTTCTCAGCGGAGCTTTTTCTCCCAAAACCAACAGTCTCTCCTTCCGTCAATACAGAGTTTCTAATAACACCGGAAGCATAAATAACTTCGGAAGTACTAAATATTTAAACGGCAACAAAGTTGAAATAAATTTTCAAGTGGCTTCCACGAAACCCTCGGGAAAGTTTTGAAAGAAAAGAGAAAGGTTGTGAGATTTCTTGCAAACAATACAGTATACTTGTATGGGGTTCCGATTTAATCCAGCTACACAAACGAACTCCGTCAGCTGAAGAAACAATTTCGATTAGAGGTGATTACTTGCAAGCAGAATTGATGTACTGTGCCGGCGAGGCGCCCATTTGGAGCCCATGTCTTGGGCCCCTTGTCATGGGCACATATCAACTCTGTTGCAGGCCTATGTCGTTGCCCGCCCGTGCAGACTGTCCCCATCTCATCCTTGCCCGGACCCCTGATGGACAATTAATAAAAGATTCACCTAAGGCACAGAGAGCCTCGACATCCGCGAAGAAGAGGACTTGCAAACAAGGATAGGATTGCCCCGAGTAGGACAATGTCAAAATGGGACAAACAACGGTCCCCTGACACAGTGAAACATGTATATCCTAAAGAGGCAAGGCACCCTACTCCTCACAAGGGGCAGACACTCTGGAAGTTCTCTTTCTTTTTTTCCCAAAGAGTAGTACCTGACTTAATCATCTGGGTTTCCACGCCATAAGTTTTACAGGTGGAATTAGATCCTATCGTGTTACATCCTTAGTCGCTGGTACGAGTGGAGCGAGTCACAAGACACCTCATGTAACCGAACTTAACCTAGATTAACCTAACGATCGCTGAACCTAATGCGCTCACTTCTAGAGACGGGTGACTTATTACAATTCGATAGCAAATTTTATCGGAATATTTCAGTTGTTCTGTCCGACTATGACGAAGTAGTATTCCACTGGAATGAAATGGTTTAATGTAATTTTGAGCACTTCACCGCCACCAGCCGAACGAAAGATATTGTTCCTGCTGTTTGTGGAAAGATGAACGAACAACCACTGCAACAATTCTAAGTGCTCGGAGTGAACATATAATTTATGATGCAAGTCTTGCGACTCTATCGCTTAGTTGAGACTTTTCATATAGAGTCTTTGAGAATGTCAGCTCACAATCAGTGTCTCTTCCTCACAGAGCTCCGTTTTTAGTTGTAATGTTCACTGTATTTTCGTTCTGTGGCAGTTCTTATGGCCTGATCCGTGTAGACTACCGTATGAGTGGTAGAACTTTTGATTTCGGCTGTACAGTTCACCATCTGACTTTCTTTTCTTCTCTTCTTGTCGTGTATAACGGCTCATCCAACGATGGGGCACTTGCTTCGTTGACATATAATGATTGTTGTTTGCAGGCTTTGTTTAAGTTCGAAATGATGTCCTCAAAAGATGCCCTTGTCCTGCGGCAATATTTTCCTTGCCGAATTTCACGAATAGGAAATTTGTTGGGAGATGCGCGAGGGGTGCGACGAAAAACGACTTGGGTAAGGAATCTGAGATGACGGCGAGAATCTCTGTAGCTGTAATTAGTTTCTAGTTTGAGATTGAAATGGCTTTTAATGATGAAAAATGAGTATGCCGTTATGAAAGATTTTTGCCCAATCCGAGAACATTTTCCCCTCTGACCAAAAGTTTGATATCTGCGAGTGGAAGTTGAAGGTGGCTCCGAGAAAATCACCTCGTATTTACATATTTTACGAGCGTTCACCGATCTTCATTACAACTCTTTCACCAACAATCAGGACTTGAACATCTCGGAATCTCTTTAGCGGCATCACAAGTGCGTCATTAACGGCTAAATTGATCATTTTAACTGAATTATTCGTCGACGTAATTGTTCATAAGTCAACGTTGAAGGTTGCATCAAGCAACTTCTGTGCTCTTTCCTCGGTTGTAGGGAGTTGTGTATTTTATCAGAAGGATGGCCTTCCATACTTCCCACATTTTTTCATCTTTATGATCCATGTCATCCTCGTACACATTATTTTCCTTTGCATGGGGACTAACGACGGAAATCCGCGAAGGCTAGGTTTATCTAGGTTATACAATGCCTTGTGCCTCGCTCCGCTCAGAAGTGCGCTATAAGCATCGCTTCGCGTCCACAGCCCGCTTGAATATCATCTAAAAACATAAGTAAGCCTGATGCTTCTTACTTCTCGGCGGTAGTTATTGCGATCTCAAAGGAAGCGGCCGTTGGAAATTAACTTAGATTAAGCTAGGTCAATATACGTGCCTTGCCCCACGGACTTTTCGAGTTGGCAACGAAAGGTGTGAACACATTAGGCGAGAAATTCTTCCTAGAAATTTACGGTTCATTCGAGCATTCAATGGAAATTCGTGTTGAACTATTATCCTCCTATTTTCACAGATTCTCATGAATATTGCTGCTATTAAACTACATCTCGTCTCAGTCATATTTTTTTCCTAAACGACCTCTTCGGGGTTATGAAAATTCTCTGAAAGTTTACCAAAAACTCGCATGACAATCGTCCGGGCATTCTTACAACTAGCATTACTATCCTTAACGTTTTATGTCGAGCGCATTTTCTCCTCCCTCGGAGTTTAATACAAAGGCTCGAGTTTACAATTTCCTTTTAATTACACACCAGTCTGCTCTCACATCGAAAAATTGTGCTCCCTTTGAAAGGCTTCTCGTTACGGGAGAATCCTGCTCTCTTGTAATCGAAAGAACTTTTGAGCAATCGTTGCCGCTGACCTCAGAAACATGGTGGCGAAGATTTGAGTAAAGAATTAAAGTTGCGGAATAATTTGCACGTCGTTCGATTTCTCTCTTTTTAATTTCCTCGGCACGCTAAGTAATGAATTGCCAACGATTTGTCCACACTGGCCATGACGGCTCCCATTCTCTTTTAGTGACCTTTTTAAGGCTAACTGATGGTACCGACATAAAAGCGTCCATTCATTTATGAAGAAAGACGAACCTTGATGTTTCATATTATGGGCTGTACAAAAAAAAAGAAGAAAAAAGAAAACAGCAATTCCAATTCATGCTTCATAACAAAGGAGGTGTAAGTGCTAACATCTCAACGCCTTGATGCGACAAAGACGCATCTTTTCTCAGCGGTTTGAAACGGTCTGACTGTTTTTCAGCCGTTTTGGGTCTTCTCCACGTATTCCCAACTTTAATTTTTTTCCTTGTTTGAAAAAAGATTTCTTACTGAAGTGACTCTTAATTCCATTAATCTTTTGGTAATTGCAAGTTTCACGAAGTCGAACATTTTACTCACATGTCAGCCTTCGCAACCTTATCATATTTCGAATTGTTCGTCTGTGCTGACCAAGAAACTCACGGCCAAGCAGGGAAACGATGGTCCAGAAGTAAGCGGCATCAGGCTTGGTGACTGCGAAGCGGTATGAAGCTAAGCACAGGCAAAATCCAACCTAATTTACGCGATTGAATTTCGTTAATCCTAGTGATGTTGAGGAAGGTTGAACCAAGGTGGATCACAGTGAGGAAAACCCAATCTTCAAAACTGGAAGTGCATCTCGACTGTGACAAACCGCAGACGAGGAACGGTGTCGAACATTTGCTCTGTCCTTTGATAGGAAATGAGGCGAGAGATCTTCTGTGATTGGTTACTGAGCCCATGGAGACGAAGGATCGATGTCTTCTTGTGGCTGATTGACGATATCAGATTGCCTCAAATCAGTGTTTCCCAAAAAAGAGGAAAGAGGTTCACCAGATCCTCTTCATTACCTCTCATGATCTGCAACAGCGATTCATCATTATGGGTATCAGATTATTAGAGGATTGGATCACCATTCGGATGGGATTTTAAGAGGATTCGGAAGGAATGTAGTTCAGCGAATACCCAAGATCACTCCAGGACTCTCGTTAATCCTCAACTCCAGACGGATTTTGATTGGAGCCCAACGTCTGGAGAAAATCTGCTCGAATGCCTTGCAGAGGTCGATGAAAAAAAGAGCAAGTTAAATTGCGTTCTGAAAAGAACACGATTTCTCTCGGGAAGGTTGCATCTCCATATCATTGATGGATACAAGAGACAAGAGACGCGTTTGCTTTGAAAGGTACGTTATGCTTGGTGGCGTTATTGGTCACTGGTCAGAAGGTCGAGGACTGTGATGGGGTGAGGAACAATTTGCACCTCTCCGAGGCAGCTGTGGTCAGCTGACGTCCGATATCAATGCATTCTGTTTCCGCCAAGTAATGAATATCTTGCTCGGTGAAGCTGCTGTTATGTCGACCACCCCAGACGGCGGCAATGCCGTATTGTCGACCACCCCTCCGCACATTAGAATTTCGTTGCTATGGGTACTCTATTGTCAATTCCCGCATTTGGCTCGATGGAGGAGGACTCAAAAATTTAATTCTTTTCCAAATTCCACATTTTCTTTAACCTTCGTGGTCCCTGGTTTCACTGGTCCCTTTGTGGTGAGACATAACCAAAACATGGATCGGATTTCGATTCAATGGTATATTTTTCTGGGAAAGTCAGACAAAGGAATCATAGGATTTTTGCAGGAGGAAAAGCTACTGCACAAATGCGGTGTATGTCTGGGTTGTCACGTACTGAGAAGGTTGGTTAAAAACGCGCATTACAAGAGGGGGGGTTGGTGCGCGCTGCCCGACATGTAGAAAATTTTCCAAATTGACTAGCGGTACTTTTTTCAAAGACACTAGACTTTCTTTTGACAAATTTTCTCCCTGATGTTCCTCTGGTGCGCAGGGTTGGCTCAAAGAGAACCTGGCGAATTGTTAATGATGACAAGCGATCATACTAAAGTAGATTATTATCAATTTTTCCGTGACGTCTGCAGTCATCATTTAGTGAGCACACCCGGTTTATTTCAATTTGGAGGACCGGGGGGGGGGGGGGATTCAGATTGACGAAAGCGTCATAACTAAACGCAAATATAATCGTGGCCGAGTAATCCCGGAAAAGTTGGTGTTGGGAATTTACGATACGTTGCTAAAGCGGGGCATAATCGAACTAGTTGAACACAGGGACCAAGACACTTAAACAGATGTAATTCAGCGATACGTCCTTCCTGGATCCACGTTTTTTACGGATAGGTGGGCAGGATGTAACCGATTAAGGGCGTTGGGTTACGATCATCAGACTGTAAACCACTCAGAAAATTTCGTTGATACCGAAACGGGCGTATGTACAAATGCCGTAGAAGCTTACTGGTCGAGATTGAAAAGGTGGATGAGGCGACAAGGAGTGATGCATCACGCATCGCTCAAACCTTCGCATATGGACGATTTTTTGTGGAGGGACGTGCGCTCATGGAACAATCCAAGAAACGTTTTGAAATGTCATTCGGCACTTGAAGGCCAAATTCAATATTCAGTGAGTCCTCCCAAACATCTCAAAAATACACCAAAAAACTTAAAAAGTACATTATAAATTAACTTAAAAAGTAGTGGAAGTACTAAAGAAAAGATTTCCTGTCAGAAATCGGAAGGAAGGCCATCCACGGACTCCACGTATGTGGTCGACAATACAGCAGTGCCGCCGTGCTGGTAACCTCCCACAAAGAAGAGTAACTCGTTCATGTTTCGTAGGTAGATTCGTTAATTTCAGTGAGTGATTTCTTAATCACTACTTTTACTGTTAGTCGAGTGTTCTGTATTCTGGTGCTGTACGTCAATTTGGCCAAGTGATTATTATTACATTTT
>Ga0058701_10000496_pt1 | contig 27252 bp, 18 predicted proteins | sample AgamicOrMae_FD_97039 | JGI IMG/M metagenome (GOLD analysis project Ga0058701, IMG submission 97039) | Agave microbial communities from Guanajuato, Mexico - Or.Ma.e | ecosystem: Host-associated > Plants > Phyllosphere > Phylloplane/Leaf | place: Guanajuato, Mexico | collected 2012-06-04 | reverse complement strand
GGCCAACTGTTTGCTTTGATGACGAGAAACAACGATGGGTTGCCATTGGACTGGCGAAACACAGGCCAAAGGATGGTTGCAAACTGGGCGGAGTGTTTGGGAGTTGGCGTCTCGATACGGAAGCGGTCAAATCTCTGCTTATGCAATGCTGAGTCTCACAGTCAATTCGAGCGAAGAGTCAACCTGGGACAGAGTCAGGATGGTAGTCTTGTAGCCATAATAGCTCGCTCGACGACGCTCATCGAACAAGGAGGGCAAGGAAATTTAGTCGCTCGTGAATCTCATCTTGCTCTCATACCCCGTCAAATGGATTCGTCTGCACTGCATGATTCCTTTACTCCTGTTTCTCCTGGGAGCTGAGTATTTGCGATAATGTTTCATAAATTTTTGTACCCTAATTCAGCCGGACTGGAGTAATTCATGTCTGCTTAAAAGCTACTGTGAAACGGATATTCTCAGCAAAGAGCCTCGCTATCATCGGGAACCATTACAGAAAATTCCCGTTGATGAGCAAGAATGGATACTGCATGCCGCCAGAGCTTATGAAAACCATGTATCATCGTGATTCACGATTCGCGAAAGGCGCACAAAACTACCAGCGGTTGCATCCAAATGTTTCCTTCAGAAGCCTCTTCGCTCGTCAACTCTTCAGACACTTTGGAGCGGCCGAACGCTGATCGGAGATTGGGATAAAACGATGAGCTAAGTACGCTCCAGGGGTAGTTGACCATATGCAATAAAGTAATCAGAGTAGCCCACTCAAACTTAATTCATTCTTTCACACATTTCTATCAGTGTCTTGTCCTCCACTTACAAGCCCATCTCGGCTAAGCGCTCTCCTGACAGAGATGCGCTTGTCATATTTGCGCCGATATTATTTCTGAAAGGGGTGAGGGAGGAGACACAAAGTCTCAGCTCGCACTGAGACTTTGTTTAAGCTCGAACTTCATTTTCACCCCACCTGTCGAGTTTGAAGTACTTTTGATTACTAATCATCAAATCGTTGACGTGGCCAGACGATTATTGCGAATATTTGCGCCTGCATGCGACCGTGTAGACTTTGTGTTGAAGAAAAATATTATTTTTTAGACAACGAGAGGAATGGAAAAGGGCACTTGTAATGAACGAATGGAAACTGGTGGGTGGCTGTAGTGGCAGTATAACTTTAATAGTGATAGGTAAGTACATCAATTCAACAATCTGTATTACTGGCTAGGCGCGGTTTATATACGCGTGCCAGGTGCTCTCTGTGGTAGCGAAAATATGGCTATGGCATCACGTGTGAATCATCACACACTCCTAGTTGTGGAGTGTGTGGAGGTCAATTGGAGTGGTTCTGATCGCCCGGAGCTCAAGTGATAAGTTGCAGACGCAAATCCGGTGGGAGAAGACGAGACTGGGGCAAACTCGAACGTGAGCACCAATCCAAACGGTTGTAAATAAATTCCTCCATCTTGGATGCGAGAAACAAAGAGTATATTGCACAGTGTATGCAGACAACACCATTGGGCTTGGCCCCTTGTGAGCGAGACCACTAGGTGCCCAGAGCCACAAGCGTGGCTCTGCTCCTAGGAGGATCTTAGTCTGTCGAGGCGGTGGTGAAATGGCTCTTTGACACAGGCTGCCACCAGTCTAAGACCGAGTTACGACAACGACGAATAGCTACAAAGAGCGGGCCAGTTTTTGTCCGCTCTCTTTCAAGCGCCACTGGCGGAGCCTGTTGGGGGGTGACGAAAGAGAGCAAGAGCAAGAGCTAGACCGAGATCGAGACAGACACACGGGGAAAGAGCATGAATAAACCTGAGGGCGAATAAATATTTATTTTTATTCGCCTCCATCTCACACCCACAATTCAATAGCGGGCGAAAACTCGATAACTCTATTTTCTTCAGTCCAGCTTGTTTGGCTGCCACTTTGGCTGTGTGAGAAGTTTCAAAATTTTCAACTTTTTACGTTCGCAACTTTTCACATTTTCACTCTGGGCCGATATTCAGATGTTAGGAAAAAATGAGAAATTTGAGCGAGAAGCTTTCTCTCTAACGGAATGTTGGCGATAAGCAAATGAAATTGGCATGCAATGGAGAGCAACAAATCGCAACAACTGTTGCTCAAATCGAACCCAATGGTTCGGCCTGTTGATTTATGCCATAATCAAGCGAGCGAGAGTGAGTCGCAACTCGCAAGTAAAACGAGTCAAGAAATGAGAGAGGAGAAAGAAAAAAGAATAAAAATGAAATCAAACTGGAGATCGCCGGATGGCCAGACAGAGACAGAGTCCAGAGTCCAGAGTCAGTGTCAGAGAGATTGAGAGCGAGGGTTTTAGTAAGACAGCAGGACGACAAGTGTCCAGCTTGCGCGTGTTCAACTTAATGCCATCCAATAAATTCTCGCTTCTCGTGTTCGTTCACTTTATCTCTGTTATAACTTGTCGCTCTCTGGCCCTCTCTTGGTCCAATTTTCACTTTTCACGAGTCCAAGAACAACAACATTAGGGAACGCGCCCATTTCATGAACAACAACAACAACAACAACAACAACAGGCAAACTGCATAACACTTCCACTGGCACCACCAACTGGCTGGCCCATTTCGCTTGGCAGTTGAGCGCGTTATGCAAGACGTTATGGTACACGAACGACGAGCAGGAAGGAAAGGCAACTCGTTTCCTTCGATCCCTTTCTGGTGTCTTCAATGTCGTGCTAGACACCAGATTGGCTCTTGGTTCTGTGCCAGTTGTGTGTATCCAATTTAAACTTGGGCCAAACTGCCGTTGCTTGAGAGCAAAGCAAACTTTTGCCGATTGTTGCCCTCCAATTGGACGCTCGTTTTCTCCTCCAACCAATGGCCATTGGACGCTCGGTACTGCCTTCTAGCAGAAAGTAGCAATTGGCAAACGTTACAACTGTTCACTCTATGGTTCCGCTGCGGAAAGTCTTCCAAAGCGGTCCCTTAGAGTTTCGTCTTCACCAAAATCGGCCACCAAAAGCGAACGAGTTGATGAAATATGAGCCCTGGTGGAAAAATTCAAATTCACCCAAGCGCTGCAAAAGGAGAGCGGCCAGAATCTAATCAATTTCGGTCGCTTAAAAAAAGGGGCGAAAAAATTCTCCAATGAATATCCTTTGGATGGGAGACAAAGCAACACCCACCCGAATTGGATTGGGTGTCGTTTTGGCTAGTTGTTAGCAGGCTGGATCATTATGCAAATACGGGCTCGTTTGGTCAACGAAAAGTACAATAAATAGCATGCCGAAGCGTATTGGAAGCGAGAGAGTGAAGAAGGAAAAGAAGAGGCGCGCCAAGGCAGAATAAGAGAGAATTGTTGGCACAGTTTTGCATATCGGCTCCAGGGCGGCAACAAGAGCTCTCTCTCTGAACGAGTGGGCGCCTCTCGTGTCTCGATTTGGCTCCATTTTTGGGCCCTTGTCCACAGTCTGGCTCGACCGGTGTTGGTCCTCGTCTTTAGGCGACGAGTTGCCTGCCCAGGCCACTTGTTGGCGCCGATCTTCTGCCGAGACGGCAAGAGCAGCAGCCTTTGCACGAGCACTCTCCGATTGGGATGAGAGTCGCCGGCGAGGAAACGCCGGGCCAGAGCGTGCAGGAAGAGCAGCCGGATTGGGCTGGATTGCGCGAGATCACGCATGAGCATGATACGGACCACTGATTCCAATGGGCTGGTCACGCGGAAGACTCACTTTCCCTCTTGGAGAGTGGCCAAAATCCAATTGCAATGTCACGTGTCCAATCTCGGGCCATTTCGCTCGCTCATTAGAGCTCCTTTGCAAGGGGACCATTGGGAATCATTAGGGCAGATTGCAAGTGTTTGGCTGGCAAACACTCGCGCCCACTAAGCGCGCCAAAGCTGCCAAACTCACGCGATATGGAACAACATTGTCCAGACATCCAGAGCAGAGATCATCAGCCGGATATTTTGTCCAAGTATTGTCCAAGCCATTGGACTGGCTGGCGCTCATTGGCCGCTCAATTGAGCCATCAAATGAGAGGTCTGATTGAAACTGGCATCCATCTGAAGAGCTTTGCGGCTTTGCGCTCGCTCCAACGAGGCTGAAAGTGGTGCCGAAACTGGCGAGTGATTTATTAATCTGTTTGGCAAGCTCGTTTCTCCTCTGCGGGCAGGCACGGACAAGGTGCACTTGGTGAAGCAAGCGCCAAGTGAAAAGCGCGCCGAGATGGGAGCAAAATGGGGCACGATGAGCACATTTGCGCACCTTCGGGATTGAAAAACAGCTTGATTGTCCGTTCGTCTGTTTGCTTGGCACAGATTTTTTTGTTTGATTTTGTTATTAAATTTCCGTTTGAGAAGCTTTTCTCAAATGGTTAGTGCTTTTTCAGCAATCAAGAGGGCTTCCTCTTGGCAAGAGAAAGCGCACATTTCCGGCTGGTCAAGTGAGAGTGAGGCTTGAGGAGAGATCGAGTTGTTGCGAAAAGTTGCGCCAAAAGTTTCAAGATAAAATGGTCAGCTTTTTCATCTTTGCCACTTAAGCGCTATGTTCGCGCCCGCTCGCAAGCCGCACACAGACAATGGGCAGTCTGTTTGCTCGTTGGCTAATTTTTGACACAATGAGGGGAGAGACTTTCGAGTGGATTCAAGGAGGAGGAGGAGGAGAGATTGCAAGTTCAAAGATTCGAGTCGAGAGCCAAGTTCAACTGGCGCTTTGGGCCGCCTTGAGTTGGCCCGAAATGAGCCCAAGATGCAGGAGCAAACTTTGGCCACCGCTTGTTGCTAATGTGATTAGTTTTGCACACAGACAGTGGGAAACTCCTGCAGGCTTCCTTTCATCAATCTGTCAGAGGAAATTGCGAATCAATTTTCCGGCCGGCAGCCAAACAAAGGCTCGTGCAAGCAAGCAGGCAGGCTCGTCATTGCGCGCGTCCTCGTCCACTCGGCTCGCTGCTTGGGCTGCTTGAGGCGCCGGACAAACAAGATAACCTTTGGCCGCTGTCGACACATTGTTGCTCGCCAGCCAGTGGCTCCAATTTGCCAGTCAGCTAGCCAGCCGCCAAGGAGCTGCCCAAATGGATTACTCTTGGCCAGCACTTTCCACCCCAGCCCCTAGCTTGTATCTGCGGCCTTTGCTTTGCTGAGCAGCCAACACGGGCAGCAAACGATACTGTGTATCCTCTGCTGCATGCCTTTGCTGCCCTTAGGAGCGTTCTGCGCTCCGCCAGGCGCGGTTTCAAAGTCAAAGTCAGCTTCTGGACGAGACAGAGGCTGCCTTTGGAGCGAGAGATGCACTCACAGTCTTGGGCTCTAACGAGCAAATTGGGCAAAAAGGCCCATTTGCAGGTTGCCGCTCGTGTCTGACGCCTGTGATCGATTGGGGCGGCCGAGCAAGAACAACTAGTGGCCAGCGAGCGAGGCCAAACGCGAGCCCACAACTCCCGCTCGCTTCCTGCCAAATCGGACACCAAAGTGGCTTCTTAGCGCTCGCTTAGAGCTCCTTCTCAGCGTCCCTTTCCTGCCGCTCGTCTGCCGCTTTCCTGCTGTTGTTGTTGTTCTTCCTTTGCAACCGATTGCCAAACAGAAAACGGCGAAAAACGCGATCCAGCCAAATTGGTGTCTGCCCTTTTCACATCACTCACCTGTTGTTCTTGTTGCTGTTGTTGTTGTTGTTGCAAATTGGCGCCAGCGAGAAGATAAATGCACGCGCGCAACCACGCGCCTGGCGGGCCGCTTTGCCTGCTCGCTGCCCTCAGCTAAGGTGCCACAATTCAATTGGCCGATCGCGAACCACGCGCTGCCGGACGACTGTCTGTAGGGCGACTGCAAATCGAGCCACTGCTCGCCACACCGGCCGGCCAAATAGCTGGCCCGATCTGTTTCCCAATTCCGATTCAAATTGGAAAAACTGTCCGAGATGATTTACGTCGACGTTCGGCGCCTTCGGCCCAACGGGCCAGCAGATTGAGCCAAGAGGAGGGCCAATCTGGATTGGCGATGGGCAACATTTCAATGGCGATGGCAAAGTGTTTCTGCCTCTCCTTTTCCGCCAGTCCCTTTCTCAAGAAAATGGCGTCTCAATTGCGGCTCTCAAGGCGCAACAGAAGCAAATCGGCCGACACAAAAGCGATACATTCCCGCCAGTCCCAAATGAATCATTTGTCTTTGCACATTTGCTAGGCTCTGCTGCGACACACTCTCGCTGGTCGAGCGTGGTTGTTTGCACACGCCAAGCAGCCGACGTGCTCACATTACAAGTAACGGACCTGAGCCAGTCGAGTGGTTGCTCTTGTTTGGTTGGCTTGGCAAATGCGAGCCGGATTTGCCGACCATTTGCCAGCGAGATGGATTCTGACAAGCTGGAGCACCAGTGTGACCGGCGGCGGACGAGGGCGGCCACACGTCAGCGAGTGAGTGTCTCTCCAATGGCCGCCCCGCAGACAGTCTCTCTGTGCTCTCGCGCAGAGTCAGTGCAGGGCCACACTTGGAGAAGGCGAGACGCGCGAGCGGAGAGACTGTCTCCAAAACAAAGCATCTCTCCATCTCTTGGAACAGTTGCAGCAATGCTGGACTTCACTTTGGGTACCCAATCAGTTCTGAAAAAAATAAAGCAAAGTTGCCGGCTGAACTTTTCTCCAGTTTTTCATTCCATCAAGTCCCTCTGAGTTGGTCAGTTTGCTTCGGCGAACGAGCTTGGAGCTGTCTACGAGCTGCCTCGCTCGGTGGCGCTGGTTGAGCGTCTGCTTTTCTGGAGAAATTTTCCGAGACTGACGCTCGGCAAACGACCTTTTGGAGGCTCTTCAAAAGGCGAAACAATGCTCACTAGTCGAGCTTAAACTGAGGGCCAGAGTTCTCCTAATCTGTCGAAAAATGAATAAAACGCCTTGAAATCGTCAAGATCACAGATTTGGCCAGACTCTCTTCAGACATCTGAAAATATCTTCAAAAATTTTGCCCCTTCATTGAGGAGAATCTGCAAGATGCATTCTCGCTCTTTGTTTGCTCTGCGAATGGTTCCACTTCGCTCCGAAAGTTGAACGCTTTAATTGGGCTCAAGATGAGCATCCAGTGGCTGAAGTGCGCACTTCCGGTGAGCTGAGACTGCCAAAGAGAAGGTAATCTCCATGCTGAGTTGCCAAGTGCGCTCTAGTTTGGCATTGGAAATTTGTGTCGCGGTTTGGGAAAGAGAGAGAGAGGGAGCACGATTTTTGGTGGCAAATAGACTTTGGAGAGTGGAGCTTTGTGTTGGCTGATTCGTGTTTGACCTTGTTGTCGTTTTTGTTTGCCGCTCTGTTTGTTTGTTTGTTTGGCCAAGCCGCAAGTGCAAGTCAGAGTGAAGTGGCGGAAAACAAAGGAGCCGGCCGATTGGGATTTGGCAATTTGTCGAAACTAAGGCTAATGATTGCCCGACGAGATGCGGAGAGTGGCCCGAAATAGAATCAAGAAGAGAGAGAAAGAGAAGAGAAAGGCTGCAATTGAATTGGGCATTGGATGACTGGCATTCGAAATCTCGAGCTGCTGATGAAGGCGAACGCAGAGAGAGAGAGAGAGCTAGTCTGGCGGTGCATTTTTCCAGCTCTCTCTGCTGGCTGGGCGCAGATTTAATTTGCTCTTGTTCTTTCCTCTGTTTTGTTCTCGCCTCCTTTTTCTCTCTCTAGCTTAGCACTAGTGACGTGGTCAGAGGTAGGAAATGAGGGAACTCGATTGGCGAGACGAAAAGCATTGCCTCGAGTCAATTGTGCAAGCGAGCCAGCCAAAGAGCAACGATCCGCTTTGAGTAATCTTGTAATTTTTCTCTATCGAGCAGAGAATTGGAAAAATTAGAAATAAAACAGGCGAGCTAATAAAAGCACGTGCTCGGCCAGCATTGGGCTAGTCTCTTGCTGCTTTTTCGTAGTCTGTCTCTTCTTGTTGTCTGCTTGTTGTTGTTGTTGTTGTTGTTGCTGTTTTTGTTGTCGATCCAAAGAAATCCAAAGGAATCCAAAGAGATCCAAAGGGGAAATATCTGCCTCTTCTCTGCTCATGCCGCCCGAATGGAGCCCTTTGCTAAGCTGGCGTCAAAGCTTGCACGTGAAAGCATTGAACTTTTGTTTGGATTCCATTGCGCTCGCCTCCTGGCTACTGGCTGTCTGTATCACTTTCGGCCGCCACCTCAAGCCATTTCGAGCTCATGGAAACGGGCGCGCATTCAAACTCGGCCACTTGCCTTCTGGGAATCAAACCTTAGTACCAGAGACACAGCTCGTCTGCCTATTTTTCTCTCACTCTCTGTCTCTCTCCTTTAGAAAAGCAAATTCCATTTGCAATGAATGAAAGCCCCAACCGGCCAGACAAACTGGCATCCCACTTGCAAGAGCTTGACATTGGCCCGGCGCTTGTGTCTAATCCGTCTGTTTAATTATGAGATCTCCATTTGATTGCCCTGCTTTCGCAAGCGTCTCCCTGCAGCTTTAAGGCTCACAATTGCATCAAGCAATTGGAGAGAGAAATTGGAATCCGCAATGAGACAATGAGCCAAGTCTAGTTGAGCTTCTCTCTGTGTGGCTCTTTTTTGCCCACTTTCTTCTTGCTCGGCCACTTTCGGGCCCCGTTTTGCCTAGAAAAACAACTGCAGGTGATTGATCATTGTTCATTTTGGTGCCAAACTGGCGCCTGTCTGATGGGCTCTTTTGTTGTGCTGACTCGAGTAATTAGCAATGATTGAGCCGCCGAGCTGCACTTTGCAATCGTTAGATGGCGCTGAACGATGACCGAAAGATGCCAAGCTAGAGCGCACGCGCACTAGCCACAGTCCACAAGTGTCTTGCCAAATTGGTCCTTCGCTTTCACTTTGAACGGGTTCATTCGAGATTCACTTTCACAGGGAGAGAGTTTGCGGAGAAATCTCATCGAATTAGCTTGATAAAAAACTGCACAGTGCCTTCGGAATTTGGAACAATCTCAGAGGCTGGCAGCAAGCCGTTCGAAGAGGCGCCCAAAAGCAGAGAAATGGTCCTGGCGAGAGACTAGAGCAGATGGAGACCGTGATTGAGGTGCAGCGATGAGTGTTAAGAGTGGGGAAAATTTGGAAAAATTGGGCCGGATTTTGTGAAGTCCCGAAGTTAGTTGTCGATCAAGCAGCAAGACCAGCCGAGGAGCAAGAGGCCAAGATGGACGACACGCAGCGCATTGTCAAGTGTGGCAATTTGTCCCTCCACACGCCGGGCGGTTTCTTCAAGAAACGCTGGCACACCAAGTATCTAGTTCTCTACGATGGCAGCAAGTCCGGCGTGAAGCGGCTCGAACTGTTCGACTCGGAAATCAAATTCAAAAAGCAAGATCCCGCCAAGATAATTCCCCTGATCGATTGTGTGCGCATTGTCACCTGCCAGAGACACAAGACAACCTTCACATTCGAGGTGAGTTCCCACGCAATTTGAGCCCCGGAAGACAGAGACCATCTGATTAGACCCAATCACTGTTCTATTGGCCCCCCTCCTCCTCTATGGCCCCCCAATCGCGGGCCACGAGACGCGGCCACTTCCGGCGAGCATGTATCCACAGAGGTTGATTAATTCCTGTCAGCTCCACTTCTTCTTCTTCTAAAGGAGAGGAAGAAGCTTTCAGCAGTTGGCGACAGCCACTGCTTGGGAACGACTTGTTGAAAATTGGTCCAATCAATGGTGGCCAGCTGCTCGGTTTGAGTTTAAGAGAGAGAGAGAGAGAGCAGCAAGTGTAGAAGTGGCGGCCACTTCTGCATTGCTGATGCATGATTTCTGCCCTTTGCCTAATTGGCTTTTCGTGCAATTCCACTGCCTCCTCTCATTGGCGCCGATGTGCCGCCTCCGCAAAGGAACTCCAACTGGGGAGAATTAATTCAAGCCAAAAAAGACGAACACAATCAATCGAACTCATTCACTCGCTCGTTTCATTCATTTGAAACGAAATTCATTCCAGCAAAGGCCACTTGGCTCGCCCGTCTAGCCAACAGCAGCTGGCTTGTCGTCGAATGAGACCTCTGATGCTGGCAAGCTAGGCGAGCACAGTGGGCCAGCTTCAAGCGAGCTTGCCAGCGAGCGAGACTGAGAAACAGTGTTGCAGTGTCTGAGTGTGGCTGAGCTAATGTAATTTCCCCATAATGAGCTCTGGCCAACAGACTGCGCCAACGAGTGGCAACAGGCTAACAAGTTGGACTATATTTTATGTCTTGTTGCCACCAACTTTTCGAAATGTTCACCAACTGGGCCAAAATGTTGATCAATTCCTCCACAACTCCTCCACCTTTTGCACTCCCCAATTTGCCCCGTGGAGCCACAAGGAGGCCCGCTAATTTCGATTTCGATACCAATGCTCACACTTCTCGCCCTTTGCTCGCCCTTTTGACTCTCTTCGATGAGCTAAAACAAAGCCACTCCACTCTAGTTCTAGTTCGCCCTTCTTCCACCTTCAGAGATGGAGAAAGGGAAAAATAATTTAAAAAAAGAGCAAAAAGCGCATCGATTTGATCGATTTGTTTCAGCCAACCTCGAACGCTTGCTCGCGAGTCCAACTCGACCACAAAGGCGCCTTTCAACTGGCCTCGCTTGCCGCCCGACAGTCTTGCCACACTTGCGCCGCCCCTCAGCTCCACTGGCCCATTTCCACGGGAGGAGTTCAATTTTGCAACTCAACCGCCGAGCTGGAAACTCGTTAATCCCCCGCCTGGATTCTTGTCTCTCGAGCATCTGGCCGGCTAATCTGTGGCCGCTCAGCGCCGGCGCTCAATGTGATTGTGATTGTGACTAATGAAGCAATGCCACAGGCGCATTTTTTCTCCAGTGACACAAACGGGCCCAAAGTTGCCCATCTTGAGCACCTCTGCTTGTGTGTATTTTTTCATCCTTTCCGGTGGGCAAATTTAGCCAAAAGAGGGACAAAAATAGACGTCATTTCTGGCGAGGGAATGAAGAGTCCAATGAAGACAGTTGCAAGTGGAAAGCTGCCAGATTTGCAGCACTGCAAATTCCGAGCTTTTTCTCGAACTCAGCCGAACCTCCACTTGAATCATCTGCAGCCAGCGAGCGGTGGCAACATCCAGTCGGGTCGACACAAGCTCGCTTCGCGAGACAAGCTTGCCAAACAAGATCAATCATGATCCGAGACTTAGATGAAATGCTTGGAATGGAGGCCAAACATTTGCTAGCTCTACTCCTTTGCTGCTTTCGCGTTTTGCGTCTCGTCTGTTTGTTGAAGCAGCAGGAAATGTGGCAAAAAACGATCGATGATCCACTTTACGCCAAGTTTCATTTCGCCGCCGCAGCTCAACCAGAAAGGCCAACCAGAAGCGTTTCCACTTGTTTGCTTTTGTTTTCTCGCCCTTTCCAAAGGCACCTCGATGATGGTGCAAGTGGGGAACAGGTGCTCTTGCAGTTGAGAAAAATGAATTGCCGCCCGAAATGTACGCCTTCTCTAGTGGCTCAAATAAGCTCTGGATGCTCTTGCTTGTTTGGGCCTTGTTTGCCACTTGTTTGCTTCGTTCCATCGTCTGAGTTGAAAGTGAGAAGCTTGGCCAATTGTTAAATTGTTAAAGAGAGTGCGAGAAAAGAGTTGCAATTGGTCGATTGTGTTTCTCTGGAAGTTGCCCTCTCGAGCTTGTTAAAAATAGCTAGCCTCTTTTCTGGGCCCAATTGCTGTTTCCAGCTCGAGAGACAAGCGGAAACCGATCGGCCGAAGGTTGGCAGCGCTCGCTGCTTCCTCTCTTCCTCTTGGCTGCAATCTTGCAAGAATGTTGCCAATTCCAATTTGGAGGAGAAATAACACTCAAACAGAAAGTCGAAAACTATTATATACCTAAAGTCAGACAGAGCTCTCTGCTGTTTGGAGCAGAGGGCGCCAAGTGGTTGCCAATCCTTAGCACCCGTGCTGGCCATTTGCGTACATTTAAACGCTTGCAGTGGAGAAAATTGCACTCCCAGGCTGAGCCTCTCTGTTTGCAAACCACAAGCTCGATGAAGATGGCGATGATGATTGCAGAGAATAGGCAGCTTTGCGTTCTCTTCTCGCCTCAAAACCAACAAATCAATTCTCGCAAATTCGACTCGACGTTTGAGGCAACTTTTTCCCTGCCAATTATTACCTCGCGCGCCTTCTTTCAGTGGTGGAAAAAATGCAACAAGTCGAGAAAATAGAGAGACAGCCTAGAGAGAGTAGTGAAGAGATTCCATCTCGATTGCTTTGGTTTCCTTGGGCTCTCATTGGTGCAGGCCAACAGCTGTGCAGAGCCTCGGGCCAAATGGAGGAGCAAAATTCTATTGCCTTTGAATATCTTTTATCTTATTCTACAAGCCCAGAGGTGTATCTGTCCATTTTTCACACGGCCGAGCAGGCAGCGTCTGTGCCCTAGCCAAAAGTTGCCCGTGCCAAGTGGCTGGACACAGTGTGTTCCGAGCCCGAGTGTGTGTGTGTGTTGTAATTGATTCCGCTTGGTCGGATTTCGGACCGCCACAAGCGATCTGCTGCAAGTGGCCAGCTTAGAGGGCGGCCAATCTGCAAGAAGTGGGGGTGGCAAGCGAGAGGAGAGAAGAGGAGAGCCACTTGGCTTGGGAGACTGCCTTCTCACTGTCGGCCACCAAGCCAGCATCGCAGCCAGACAGCTTAATCATCTTTGGTTCTGCTCGATTGTTGTTGCCGTTCTTGCTGCCCCTCTGCTTGCCGCTCTCTCTCTCTCCCTTTTCAGCTCCATCTCAAGGCGTCCTAGAGATCCGAAAGACGCCATTGCCAACGAGTGTTCACTGGAATGGGTGCGAGCTGAGAGCGGGAAATTAGATTGTTTTCGAGTGATAAAAATGCCAGTTTCTTTGCTTGATTTTCTAAATCTTCTCCAAGCTAAAGATCCATTGGCAACTCAGAGAGTGCATTGGTGGTGGTGCCTTAAAGTGCGCTCTTGCAAATGGTGTCGAAAATTTCCACCCCTCAATTCACTCCTCCAGTTCCGCGCCCGACGGAACTGGTAAGACACAGCTGCAAGTGTGGAGGAGGCGCTCCATTCGGGTCTCCCAATCGCATGGACTGGCTGCTCTCGAGTGGCGGCCAGAGACTGGCCAGAGGAGATTCCTTGGCATTGCACAGGTGGGTGCTCGTCCTCGTCGTGGCCCCCAGAAAAAGACGATCGAGAAATCCAAAACCTTCAGAGGGTTTTTGTCTTCTTTATTGCGAATTCCTGCGGAAAGAGCCGCTTCTTCGTGGAGCCAAGCTTCCACTGGCCAAGTGTTCCCATTGGGCCGATTGTTTTCCCCAAATGGAAATGGCGCCTTTCCGCAAAAGAAAGAAGCAATCTAAATGAGCTTTGGGTCTGCTCGCTTGTTCATTGTGTGTCTGTGACTCTCATCAGCAGTTTTGCCGCATTGGAGGAGATCCTTTGAGAGATTTTCAATTTCTCCAAATCTCCTCCTTCTCTCTTTCTCTCCATTGGAGTCCATTCAGCTCTCGTCTTGTGCCCAGGCCGCACGGATGTCAGTCGAGCAATTCAGTCTTCAAATGAGACTGTGTGTTTTTGCCATCTCACTTTGTTGGCAGTCCAATGAATGAAGGTGTTCAATCAATTTTAGACGAGCCCAAACGAGAGACCAAGAGCCGCAAGTGTGCAGGATTATTGCACATTTGCTTGAATCATGAGCATCGGCAACAAGTTGGCTCACTCCTTTCCCACTTTGGCCGCCACTCAGAGTGGGAAATCTTATGAAAAACTCTTAGAGCTTCCGGCCAAAGCACTCTCATGGACTTCGGGTCTCATGGTGGATCTGCCATTGGAGAGACGAGAGCAAAAGTGTGCTAATTAAATCAGGCCTGGCTCAAGTGGTCTCAATGGAGAGCTCTCTTGTTGCTCTCCAAGTGGAGACTGGGCAAATCTGTAATTCTGTGCTCTCTCTCTCTCTCTCGGCTGTCTCTCTAGAGCCAGTTGAACGGAACTGAAATAAGGCCCAATTGAGATGAATGGAGTCCTCTTCCACTGGCCAGGAGCAGTATCGCGCAGCCAGCACATGCAAGTGTGTTGTCCGTTACGCTTTGGCATGATACTGGCATTCTTCATACTTCTTCTTCTCTGGCGTTGTTCTTTAAACACAATTTAACAACTTCTTCTCCGTGGCGAGCCAGTTGGAAAGTGTTGCTGTTGATTTCCATTTGGATGCAAATGAGTTGACGACGAAGACAAAGCCCAACTCCACTGGTGTGCTGTAGTGGCGCACCACTGCACCGAATCGGAGACCTCCCGCTTGCTTGTCCTGTTCCATTTGCTCGCCAGCAAATGAACCACGACCAAGCAACCAGAGATAAGTCTCCATCTCTCTCTGAGGGCAGTCCAAGAGCAACAAGTGGCCAGCTAGCCAGCCAGCTAGGCGGCTCTTGATCGGCGGGATGCTTGCAGAGAGGCGAAGAGTGGCGAGTGGAGAAATGGTGTTGCTCGGAGGCGCAACTACAAGAGAGCTTTACATCATCATCAGAAATAAGAGAGGAGACCTGATTCATGAATTTGAATTGCACACAAACATTTATATAAATTCTTCTTCTCCTTCTCTCTCAACTCAACTTCCAACTGTCTCTCTCTCTCTCTCTTTCTCTGGCTGCTCTCTTGCGGCCGTTGAATGTGGCTCTGTGTTTGCCAATTGCGTGTGGGCAGAGCAACCCCTTTGTCTGGCCAGAGACGTGCCTAAAAGGCTGCAAAGGAGAAAGAGTGGAGCATCTTTTTTCATTTAGCGTTCGGCTTACGCATACACTTGCAGAAACGGGGAACACTCTCTCTCTCTCTCTCTCTTCTGGACATGGACCGGTAGTAGTTTCCTTTGTTGTCCAGTCTCTATGGCAGTGGCACGAGTTTTGGAGGCGGCAGCGCTGCACAGACGAGCCTCCAAGCCACTCTCACAGACACAGACAGACAGACAGACAGACAGACAGACGGGCAAATAGACAGACAGACAAACAGATAGAGGAAGTGGTCTGGCTTGCTTTTGGCCGAAAAGCTAGAATGGCGGAAAATTTGCTCGAGAAATCTTCTTCTTTAGGGGAAATTTGCACTTCCATTTCGTCTTATCGCTCGCATTCCAATCCTTTGCTTTGCCTTGCTTTTCGAGCTGGCTTTTAACTGGCTCACTTTGTCTCGCTTTGGACCAATTGCTCTTATCCTCCAGAAATGTATCACGCGCGTTTCAAATTGGCCATGTTTATTTGCATGCAATTTACTGTAACGCGTGCAAATTGACACTGGTAATTTTTTGCCCTCCCTCTTCGCCTCTGGCCCATTTCAACATCTCACTCGCCCGCATTCCTCCTGATCCTGCCTCATCAGTGCGACTAGAGACGATCTTTCCAGTGGAGGCAGAATTCAGCTTGGACTCGGACAAATATTAGCGCCGAGCTGCTCTTCTGGCCCGCCCAGCCGGCCGTCTTGGTGGTCGTCCCGCTGACTGTCCTCACTCTCCGCTGTTTCCTGCACCGATTGCTTCCCTTTTCTCTTCAGCCGTTTGGCGAGTCGCGATCCCATCGCGAAGATGGTCAAGAGCATGAGCGTGATCATTGGCCACAAGTTGGTTTTTTCTCAATAGAAGTAGATTGTCACCATTTTCGGAGCCCAATCGAATGGAGGCGGCGCATTTCTCCGCTCGAGCTCGGGCCCATTTTGTGTCTGTTTTTTGCAGAATGGCAAGCTCGCAGAGGCCCAATGGAGAGAGAGACAAACGTCTGAGAGACAACCTTTCGGCTGCCTCTGGAAAGTTCTATTTCGTGGCAGGATTTTCAAATAAATTTGTCCCCTTTCCAAACGAACGGCAACACTTGATACGCGTCTACCTGGATGGCGGTTTGCGCCACTTCACTGTTGCAGACTGCGTATTGTAAGCACGAGAGCTTGTGCAGTTTCATCATGTGTGCTTTTGTGCAAATCCAGTTGTGCCACACAAATAAAACTGAAATAAAAAATACTTGAGCCCAGATAATGGCCGTTCGTGGTTCCCGTTTGGCTGGCTGAAAAGTTGTCCAGCCGACGAGAGGGGGCAATTAATCAGGCTCAAAAGTGTTGTTTTTCTCCTAATTTGATTAGCTCTAGCAGAACTTTGGCGAGCAAAAACTAGCAAACTCAGTGCAAGTGGTCCAAGTGTCTGTGTGTGGGGGGAACCACTGAGCTCGGTGGTCCTAGTGGCTGGCCGTGGTGGTTGGGCACAGTAAGACACAAGAGATTGGGCCAATTTATCGCTCACAGCGAGCCAATTGGCGACCAGGTGAAAATGAATGAATGAACGGGAAGGGAAAGGAAAGGAATTGGGCGAGTTTGAGAAGAATGAGACGCTCGACAAAGGCGAGGCGTGATTATCAACGCGGCTCCTCTGGAATGGGCGACGCGCGTGCCTTTGGTGGTGGTTAGAAAGTTGAGAGGGCGAGACAGTGCCAAGTTGGCTTTGTTTACGCTCCAGTAGCGCGAGTAAACAACATTCATGGCCGACGCAACGTGCAAAAGGCAAGAGGGGGCAGACTTTTGGCCAGAGACTAGGTCTGCTGGAATGGGCAAAAGGTGGTCTTTGTGGACCAGACGGAATGATCTGGAAACGGGTCGTGATCGTGCCGCATCCTCGTCAGTGGGCGCCAACAAGTGTAAAAGGAAACCAATTTTTATGCAAATCAAACTGCCGCTTCTGGCCAGCAATTTCCGCAAATAAAACGCCGGCCGAGTGGGCAATTTTTTGCCCACCCCGCGCCTAGTCCCTTGCCCGTGCTGCAGCCTTGTTCAAGTTCATTGACCAACTCGGCCTGACCTTAGCCGCAACGAAGAGGCGGCCCAATGAAGATGGAAAGGCGAGCAGCAAACGGCGAGCAGAGAGCCAGAGGAGGAGGCCAAATGAGATCGATAATGGATGAGAGCAATCAGCAAGTAGGGCCGAGCAAGCGGGGGCTAAACAAACAGGACAAATTGATTTAACCGGCATCATTGGGAATCGTTTTTCCTCGCCCGCTCGTCGCTCACTGTCTCTCTGTCTGCCCCCATTCAGCTTTACTCTCACAGTCTTGCCTACTTTTCTCCCGCTTTTGTGCCAATTGTTTTGGCTCCCTCATCGAGCTAGCTCGCCAAGGCCGAATTGGCGAGACGCCGAGAGGGAACTGCTGCTGCTCGCCTTGGTGAGCTCTGGAACCCTTTTCGGGCTTCGCAGATCATTTGCAATCGAAATTGACGCCCGTCGAACCTCCACCAACACACATTGGCCCTCCGCCGATCGATCAAGGCAGCTCTCTCTCTCTCTCACTCTTTCTCTACTGCTGCTACCGGCCAGCGGCTAATTGGGCTTAGGGACGACGGTGGGCGAGCTTGCCGTTTGGCTGGCCGAGAGTGCACACACCAGAAGCGAGTGTTTACTCGGCTGGCCAGTGTCTGGGTGTTTGGGAACGAGGCGGACTTTCTCCCATCGGAAAGTCCGCTGGCAGACTGTCTGTGTTTAACGCTGGCGAGCGAGCGAGCAGTCCCAAAGACTAGCAGAGCTGAGCGGCCGAGCGACATTCGTGTCGGTTCGCGAGCCAATTGTCGCAGTCGTGAAGTGGCGCCTTCCCTTTGGCGCCGCTCGAATGCAGACCAGTGCAAAGGCGCCACTCCGGAAGCGGCACGTCTGCATGCACTGGGCCGCGCTCGCACAAAGGAGGCCCGGCGGCACTCGCTGCTGAGACTGTCTCGCGCTCCTTCTTGCTTTGGCCTCCTCTTGGCACTCAAGCCGGCTGGAGAGGGACGAAATAATCGAAGCCACAAATGGCCGCAGCCCAATTTGCACAATTGCCATTCCGGCACAATGCCGGCCGCAACTGCAAAGGATGCAGACCAAAGCCTCTTGACGAGGGCGTCTTGACGAATCTCTTGGCCGGCCACGAGTTCCCTTGTGGCGGTCGCGGCCAATTGTGGCGCCCAGTTAGCTTCCTGATGGAGCGGCACGCAATTGTCGCCCAATTTGTGGCTCTCTTGGCCCTTCTTGCCATCCAGCTGCTCAGCTAGCTAGCTAGCTGGCTTGCCATAATTGTTGCCAACAAAGTGGCCAACGAGGCTGCCACACTTCTTTGGCCCTCCGACAAAGTGGCTCTCCTCCTCTCAGACTGCCTGTTGCACAACTGTGTCCAAGACACTCTTCGGGATTGTCACGCCCCCTCGAGAGCGTGCGGGACATGCCGAGCAGGGTCTGCGCGTGCAAGTTTGGCCAAGAATAAATGCTCGTCGCTCAGAACTCATGCACTGAGCTTCGCATTTAGCCATTGGCCATCGCTAATTCAGAGACCAATTGGGCCGCTCGATTAGACGCTTGGCCTTTGGGCCAACAATTGATGGTCGCTTTTTGTTGCTGCCGAGCCAGTGCTTGCATGCATCTGTCTTGTGCCTTTGGAGAGCGCACACGAAAGCAAAGCAACAAGGCCCACTCGCCTTCTATTGGGCTCCACTAGCCGCCCATTGGATTAGATTTTGTCCGCTTTTTCGCTCCTCGTTCGCGCTATTTATTTAGTATTTTACTTTTTATTCCATGCCTCACTTTATGCCAGCCCATTCTCTTAGTTGGCAGAGGAGTTCTTAGGGCGAAAAAGACTGGCCAGAAGAAAGGAGAGCCAGAGAACAAGGGGGAATAAAGATTCGCCCGCCAGTGGGCTTTCCATTCCAAGGGCTTACCTGCAAAATCTCATTGGCATTACAAATCTGGCGCCACACACTTCCAGCGGCAAGCCCATAAGCCTCTCTTGTTGGGCCGCGAAGGTGCGTAATTCGAGCAGCCATTCCGCGAACCAGACGCGCCCATTTAATGGCCAATCGGCGCCCGCTGTTACATAATGTCACGCCGCCCTCGAGCTGCTCTTTTGTGTACCACCAAGCTCCAGCTCCGAGCGGCCCTTCCTCTGTGGCCACTCGTCACTCGTCGCTCGTTGCTCGTCACTTGCAAAGCCTGGCCGATAAACAACGATCCCAATGAGCCTTGTCTGCACCCATTTAATTGGCCAAATCTCGGCACCTGAACTTGAACTGTTCCGCCAAGCTCGTTCCTCTCTTTGTGTGTTGTTGTTGTTCCATTCGCAGTCTGAGCGTGCACAAAGGGCGCACGGCAGCGCGCTGACTGACAGGCTGCAAGACAGTAGGACCGGTGTGACAAGTGGGCAAAATTGCGCGTGCTGAAAAGGCTGCGAGCGCAGTCGCGCGCGCGGCCACAACAATTGGACACGCGCTTGACGCCCGTTTGGAAATCTAATCCGAAAACCCTCTCGCCTTTCGCCCCCTCCATTTGTCTGGCCTAAGCTCTGGAGTGGTAGCTCTGGAGTTAGTGGGCCAGACTCAGGGGGAAGCGTTGAGAGAGTTGCATTTGATTTTGGCCAACAATTAAGCACACTCATTAGACGGCCCTAAGAAGTGCTCTGGCCACCCGGCCGACTGGCAGACAAACCGACTAACCTGTTGCCCACATTTGATGGCGATCATAATGATGACTATGATGATGATGAAATGTGGTTGCCAATTCTCGAATTCTCCCCAAAACTCTCGCCTCCAAACTGGCCACTTGGCGGTTTGTGTGTGTGCGGAAACAAAACGAAAAAAAAAACGAAATGAAACGCAATGGAACAACTAAACGAAACTAAATGACGGCCTCACACAATCTCACTTGGACTGAAAGGTGCGCACGAGCGAGCACTTCCATTTGTTGGGCTCGCAATCGTTCCAGGAGATGAACGACTGGGTCAATTGTTTGCGTCTGGTCGCCTTTGGGCAATCGGCGTCTGCGAGCTCCAGCTCCAGCTCAGCCCCAAGCTCGAGCTTAGGAGCGGCGGCCAGCCCAAAGCAGATCGGCGCCAAGCAAAACCACACCGACCACAAGGACACGGACGGCCCGTCGGCGGGCGCCTCGAGCGCATCGCTGGCCGCCGCCTCGGCCGCGCTCGCCAAACGGGCGCCCAAAGAGCCCGGCGAGCCCAAGGAGCCACACGCACAGGTGGACGTCCTGCTGCAGGAGCCGCCGGCGGGCAGGAAGCAGCAGCAGCAGCAGCAAGTGGTGGGCGCCATCACGCTGGGTGGCCAGCGCCAGCAGCAAGCAGGCGGAGTGCCCGCCGCCAAGACGGCCAGCCAGGCGGCAGCTGCGGCGGCCAGCGCGCTCGCCAAAAGCAGACAGCGCCAGCCCAGTCTGCTGGGCTCCTGTAAACCCTTGCCCCCAGACGACTCGCCCTTCATCCAGTCGCCGCAAGCGGCCAGCAGACGGCCAGACCAGCTGCTCGACAAGGGAAACGGGCCGGGTGGTGATGCGGGCGCTCACAGTCGCCGGGACGCCGCAAGCAGTCCCATTCTCGACCCAATCGGCCAACTGGACACGCTGACGCCCACCGTCCGCGGCCAGCTCATCTCGTCGGCCAATTGTCGTGCAAGCGCCGCCGCAATGGCACCGGCTGCTGGCACCCAAGCGAGCCTGCAGCACCAGTCGGCGGGCGGCGCGCTGGCCAGCTGCCAGCAACAGTCTGCGGCGGCCGCAGCACACGCGCCGCCCAGCAGTGCTCGCGCGCAGCCAACGCCGCACGCCACTGCCGCTGGCCTACTGCAGGCGCCCGCCCTGGCCTCTGGCTCGCAAAGCTACGCGCCTCAGCTGGGGCCCCCGGGGGGCGCCTTGGCCGCCTCCAGGTTGCAGCAAACGCCCGTGAGAGTTCCCAGCACCCTCGATGAGGAGGAGGAGAACATGCTCTACTGCTCCATCGAGGACAACCCCAGCGAGCACAACTACCGAGTCAAGGTCATCGAGACGGAGCTAGCTCTGCGCTGCCAGCTCAAGTGCTACCAGCTGGCCGCTCCATCGTCCATCAACGAGCAATACGAGGAGCTCAACCAGTTCAGGGGCAATCTTCTGGCGCGACAACAACAACAGCAGCAGCAACAACAAACGGCCGCCCAAAACCAGCAGCTCCCCTTTGGACAGGCGGCCTCCGTGGTCACCTTCTACCAGCTAATTATTGGCCCGCAGGAGTTGACCCTGCTGAACGATTATGCAACCCTGGCCCAGTTCAATAACCAGGCAGGCAAAACCAACTCCGCCAGCCAGCAGGGCCTCTGGTCGTGGCCCTACCAGTGCATCAGGAGGTACGGCTTCGACAAGGACAACTGCTTCATGTTCGAGGCCGGCCGCAAATGCGCCTCGGGACCTGGACAGTTTGTCGTCCAGACGCCAAAGGCCTACCACATTTACCAAGACGTGGTGAAGTTTGTCAACGAATTGCGCACCATCACCACCACAAGCTCGATCGTCAACAACAACATCAACAACTTCGCTCAGGAGCTGCCGAAAAGCGCACACTTACAGCTCCAACCTGGTGGGCTTAACCACAAGAGTGTCACCCAAATTCCGGTCGTTTGGGCCCCAAAGGAGTCGGCGTCGCCCAAGGCAAACCGGAGAGAGATGGGCGAGAAAAGTGGACCGCCATTGGCGAGCATGAATAAGACTTCTGACGAGGATGGTCTTCCTTCCAGCAGGAAGCAGTTCTTCCAAACTCTACGCCAAATCGACTCCAATGTCCAGCAGCAGCAGTTTTCCTCGCAAAACCACAATTCTGGCAACCAGCCCAAGAGCGCAACTCGAGCCAGTTGCCAGGAGCAACCAAATGAGCAACTGGTGTCCAAATGTCGCCCGAAAGGTGAGGCCAAATTGTCGCCACTCTCGAGCGGCTCTTCAGCAGGCTCCAGCTCATCTTCCTGTTCAGTCACGTCGGAGCACGAAGGTCAGCCGGCCAATATGGAACCAGAGCGCCCACTCGCCCCTGTCAAGGCTTCGGTGTCACAGAAACAGGCCAGCGAGATCAACTCGGACGAGACTGACGAGAGTGGCTACGAGCAGGGCGATGACCAGCGCTCTACAGATAGTTGCCAGCGGTCAATTTTACCCAAGAACACCTCTGAAGCGACGAATGGAAGCCCAGGACAGCCTAACCCAGTTGCCGCCAGGACCAGACGGCAGCAGCAGCAGCACCAAATGGACTCAGGCAAAAGGGTGGTAGAGAGGAAACAGGCAGCACCTGTTAGAGTGTTGCCCAACAATGCGGGCAAGCCACAAAGGCAACAATTGAACACTTCGCTTGCCGATCGTGTTCGTGCCCTCGGCTTGCATGATCTGTTGCCTAAAAGGCCTACAAATGAGCCCTCCAATTCTATCCCAACGGGAGCACAGAGTAATAGAATAGCAATTGAGGAGGATTTTGACGCTAATTTAATAAGAGATGTCTATTGTGAGATAACTAAATTGCATGCTAAGTTTGCAGTTACAACAAATGGTTCAGGAGATGACTCGATGAGCAGTAGAAGTAGCTCTAGTTCCAGTGGTGGCGAGCTATTGAGCAGTAGTGTTGCGACTGAGGAGGACGAACCCATGTTGCTTGAGGATAAAAGGGCCATTGCTAATAGGGAACCCATGTACAGCAATGTAGAGGCCGAACTAGATTTCATGAAAGAGATCAAATTGAGAGAACAACAGAAGCAACAACAACATAGAACTATTAATAATGATTCCAATGACAAGTCTAGAGAAAAACTCGCTCCTCAGCATACAGAGCATCTGGATAAGAGTTATATTAATAATTGTCCAAGTTCGAATCACTTCTCACCATTAGCGAGACATCTTCACTATCCGACATTGTTGAATCCGATTCCGGAAAGTGCCGACGACGAACTATCAAACAATTCAATAGCCCAACGCGAATTCACCTCATCAAATCATTATAAAAAAAAGCCAACCAATCATTATGTGATCAATGATGTACAATACGCCAAGATATCCAGAAGCTCTACAGCACAATAATCTAACTTTATACTAAAAAATTATTCTCATATATTAAAGTTTCGAATTTTCTTCTCTTCATTCATTCATTGTCTCGAAATTACAGGTCTACTTTAATTCTTTCCAAATGAGTCATATCATCATCATAGTATAGACCAAGTGTTCTCCTATTTGTCAAGGGGTCGATGTATTTGCCATACTGGTATACGACTCTTTCTAACCTATGCTTCACGTCCTCATCAGGTATAGAGTCGTCTCTTCTGACAAGAACCCAATCGCCTGGACTGCTCATGTTGCTATCATCTATAACTTGTATATCATCATTCTCTCTTCTGAACATCATCAAAACAGGATTGAGCCTATGCTTGGGCACTGCACATTTGACTATGTTTTTGTAACGTTCATGGGATACCCTCGCCATAATCAAGGAACTTTCCTTGGTGTGCAAGGCCTGTTCTGGTTTAGCCTTCGTTTCAGTCTTCTGATATTCATCTGGCAGTTTGAATTTTATGTCTCGAGTAGCGGCACGTAACAAACTTTGAACTGGTTTAGACATCTTGGATAAGGGAATTTAACTTTCAGACCGAGTCATCAGCACGAGTTTGTTTTGATCCATGAGGAGCCGTTTATCTGTTTGGCTTTCGCTCCAGAACTCATGTGCAAGCTCATGCTCTGAGGCCGGCGCAGCACCACGAGTTCGTTGGTGAGAGCATGTGGTGGATAAATTTCTATGCCCGAAAGAGATTATCACTTCTGCTGAATTTTAGCTCTAGGTCTATTCAATTAACCTCGAAATCAATCTGGCGAAACAAATTTGGATTCTCATCAAGACCATCGAAAATGTCAACTCTAGAGAAGATCGCGGCCATCGAGGCCGAAATGGCTCGAACCCAAAAGAACAAGGCAACTATGGGCCATCTCGGTTTGCTGAAGGCTAGATTAGCAAAGCTCAGACATGAATTGATTGCACCCAAGGGCGGTGGAGGAGGTGGCGGAGAGGGATTCGATGTTGCTAAAACCGGTGATGCACGAATCGGTTTTGTGGGTTTCCCTTCTGTCGGAAAGTCAACGTTGATTAGTAATCTCGCTGGAGTATACTCTGAAGTTGCAGCCTACGAGTTTACAACTCTCACTACCGTACCTGGAGTCATCCGTTACAAAGGAGCAAAAATACAAATGCTTGATTTGCCTGGAATTATCGAGGGCGCCAAAGATGGTAAGGGTCGAGGTAGACAGGTGATTGCTGTGGCAAGAACGTGCAGTTTGATTTATATCGTCCTTGATGTGCTTAAGCCTCTCCAACACAAGCGTCTACTCGAGAAGGAATTGGAGGGTTTTGGTATCAGGCTCAATAAGCAGCCTCCAGCCATAACAGTGAGAAAAAAAGATAAGGGTGGCATAGCAATGCAGGCCCTCGTTGCACAAAGTGAGCTAGATGTAGATATAATTAAGACAATCCTCAGCGAGTACCGCATCAATAATGCCGACGTAGTTTTGAAGTGTGATGCCACCGCCGACGAACTTATTGATGCCATAGAAGGGAACAGAATCTATATACCCTGCATCTATGTGATGAACAAGATTGATCAAATCTCGGTTGAGGAACTAGATTTGGTGTATCGTGTACCGCATTGTGTGCCTATTTCTGCACATCACAAATGGAATTATGATGACCTGTTGGATCTCACATGGCGATACTTAGACCTCGTGAGGATCTACACCAAGCCAAAAGGTCAATTGCCGGACTATGAAGCTCCTATCATTCTCAGGCGAGATAAGAAAACTGTAGAAGATTTTTGTAATAAGGTCCATAGGACCATCATCAAAGAATTCAAGTATGCCTTAGTGTGGGGCTCATCTGTGAAGCATCAGCCTCAAAAAGTGGGAAAGGACCATGAACTGAACGATGAAGACGTGGTTCAGATTGTTAAGAGGATCTAGGATAATTCCGAGTCAATTAACCCCTTGTTATATTCCGCTAGTCTTGCGGGTCCTTTTCTCCTGATTTTACTTTCCATCCGTTCTTGAGCGACATTATTCAAAAGGCCACTCAGCTGGTTCAAGCTGATGTCATGCCATCGGCCGGTGTTCTGCAATTGTTGCACGCTCCTTGACAGTTGCTAGGTGGCAGGTCGACCGCTAGAAAACGAAAATTGCTCTGTTGGTTACTAGGTAGGACTACCGGAATCTACCACGAGCTGCAGGACTTTTACTCACCGAGGACTTCGTCTTCGGTGAGTAAAAGCAACAAGTGAGAGAACAAGAAGGGTTTATCGAACAAGAAACTCGTGTGGACGAATGATTGATCCATCTAGTTCAGATCTAACGAGAGATTCAACTCTATTATGGAGACGATTTCATGATTGGAAAGATTTTGAGGCTTGAGCAATAACAGGACCCGACCAACAGTTACATCAGCAAAAAACAAACGACAGCAATCACGCTTCGCCATCAGTATTCGAGAGAATCGGAGTTAGACCATAGACTACCTATCGTTGAGCAATTACCATAACTCCAACTCGGATTCAACATCTCGACTAGTCTGATGTAATCCAATTGACTAGGTTTCTAGTCACCTGCGAGAGCGAGTTTTGTTGATTCAGTTAATAACTTAATCTGCCTGTCCTACGAGGGAAACGGTCTCATCAATCGACTGTCCTGGTTAAGATATAATGGAGCACTAATTTCTGTCCACTGCGAAAAGGCATACCGGGACCATCGGTCAATCACATGGAGCACTTCCCCGACCACCTGGGGAAAGGTATCACGTCTCTAATATTCTTGATACCCAACATGGATTTCAATAGTCTTTCAAGACCCATGCCGAATCCACCGTGTGGAAAAGAACCAAATTCTCTGAGTTCCAGATACCAACTCATGTTTCGGGATTGTGTGTCTGACATGTCGCTAAGGTTCTGTGTCCGTTTTTTTATGTTCTCCCTTAAGATCTCTAAATCATCCTCTCTCAGACTTCCCCCACATATTTCTCCACCAATGGGCGATATCAGATCGAAACAGGCTACGGTCTGATCAGGCCCATCAATCTTGCAGTTGTCCGATAGTTTCATGTAGAACGGTTTCAATCGTTGAGGGTAGTCTCTTATGAAGAGGGGTACGTTATCACAGTGTTTCAAAAGTATTCGTTCGTGACTTATATTGATATCTTTACCGAAGTTGATATTTTCGTGAACTATTTTCCTTCTCAGGATATCTATTGCCTCAGAGTAAGTCATGTGGACGTACTTAGATTCGGACAGTTTGCTGAAGTTGTCTGAGTTTGAGTATCTATTGATGAGACTCAGAAGGTCCGGGCTGTGCTCACTTACTCCGGATAGAAATTGGGTGAGGAACTTGATAATCGACTCAACCCTGAGCATCAGATGTTCTAGGTTGACAAGACCCGCCTCCTCAGCTTCAAACATTGTAAATTCACATAGATGCCTCGGACCAACGGAGTTTTCGGCTCTGAATGTATTACTGATAGTGTATACTCGTGATAAGGAGGCCGCTAAGCACTCTAAATGGAGCTGGGCTGACGTAGTCAGAAATACATCTTTCTTGAAGAACTGGCCCCGGTTCTCGTCATCTGAGCTTGTCTCATCATCCGAGCTATTGTCATCGGTCTCTTCAACTCTAGGTTGTTCCCCTTGTCTATTGGAGATACGCTCGACTCGGAGCAGATCACTAGTTGCTTCACTGTCATTGGAGGTTAAGATTGGCGTGCTGACATTGAAATAATCCATCTGTTTCATTATCATATGGATACCGAGTTCTAGTTCGCTACGAACCCTAAGCAATGAAGCAAAGTGAGATGCTTGGGGTCGCAAATGAAGATATTTCCGATATAACCCGTCCTTCGTCGCTTCCTCGTCCATGAACATTGGAAATTTTTCTGGATCACACGGATTCAAAGATAAAATCCTCTGCACCTTAAATTCAACAGCTTGCTTGGGGCCACGACTCTTAGAGAGCAACCCTTGAAGAGTAAGATACGATCCGATTTCCGCTTTCTTTAGAGTAGACTTATCGACAACGACCTGGAGATGATTGAATGTAGACCCATCGGTGAGGTCGATGAAATTGACAGACTTCATGTTACGGATGGATCTCACCCTACCACTCACTGTGCTTTCTAATCCCCCATTAGGAAGCTTTGCCGGGTTCCAGCTTAATGCCCGCTTAATATTCCTGAGCCTCACCAGTTGGGAAGCCATGGGCCAGGAGTCAATCTGGTAGCTCAATATGAAAGTGAAGTATCAAGATGGTCTGAGATAAAATCTAGAGCCCCATTGAGAGCTAGGGATCGGTGCGAGACCTTGGTCGGACGCGAAAACTGGAGAGCACGTGCATACTGTTTAAGTGACTGTACAGAGTGCAAAGCGCTTCGATATCTCATCGGAATTGAAATTATTCTCATGGATATCTCTCTTATTAAAAACGAAAAGTTTGTCCAAATTTCTGTGCTTTCCCCCTTCCCCCGTACGCTTTCCAGTGCTAATTTGGACACCCCCTCTCTGGGCTCATGTCC
>Ga0058701_10000495_pt1 | contig 27267 bp, 9 predicted proteins | sample AgamicOrMae_FD_97039 | JGI IMG/M metagenome (GOLD analysis project Ga0058701, IMG submission 97039) | Agave microbial communities from Guanajuato, Mexico - Or.Ma.e | ecosystem: Host-associated > Plants > Phyllosphere > Phylloplane/Leaf | place: Guanajuato, Mexico | collected 2012-06-04 | reverse complement strand
TCATGAATTACTTACGTGGGTCATGAAACAACCGATATCTCTGCAGGAGTTTGTACCGTATATAATACCTCGCCTGCTAGAACGTCGTGAGTTACTATGAGTTCGAGAAAGACTGTGTTAAGATCGGAGAGTTGTGGGGGAAAAGCGTGAGATGAAGTGTCGTCAACTAGCCAAATTAGCAGAAATTTTAAGACTACAACGTCATTCAGCAACGATCTTATTTTGGTTCAGATCTGTGTCCTCTCGGTGTTTGTTTTTGCGAACTGTATGACTTTCCCCCGGCTGACACACCCAGCACTTGTCAAGACCGCGCCTATGGCTTTCACCCTAAATGACTTTGCTTTTGACCGATGTTTACCATGATGTTGCACTTGCATTCCATGGCTCTACTTTTTTTAATCCAAGAAAAACCTAACTTACTCTAAAGTCATCGTTTTCGACATTTGCAGTATCAGGTCGTGTTCATGGCCGCCCATCTTTACAATTCTGTTACCTTTCCTGGAAATTGCAGACCTTGCCCCCGTCTGTCTTATCCGACAGTGTGTCACGTCCTTCCAAACTTGAGGTTCCTCTGCAGCCTCATCTTCATGGCAGTCCATTGTAGCAGTTCCATTCTCATCGACTAGAAACTTACAGAACAGCGAAACGAACTTTGGTGTTGCGTCAGGGGCGCCATTCTCCACGGCTGACAAAACACTCTCCGGGAACTTCACATCAGTGGGAGTGTCCCCAGTGATGAGATCGTCTTGAAGTGAATGTGCGAGTGAACTATCGTGCAAGTGAAGTGAGCCAGTGAATAAGTGGCAGAGAAGACTTATTTGCCATGCATAGTCTGCCAACATGAAGAGTCGCACGGCGCGCCATACTGCGTCATGCCACTACCCTTATGTTCATCCTTACGCTGCTGTCTCTGGAAATCGGAACTGGGTCACACCCCCGGCCTCATACTACGAACCACAGATGACGCATGTTGCACCAGGTCAGTAAACCAGCCAAAAGTCCCCTTAACACAAGTTACACAAAACGATATTGTTTCCACCTTTGCACCGTGCACTGGGGTTCTTTATATCTGCAAGCCCCGACACTTTGCAAGTTTATTACCGGATAGGAACGGCGTGCACACGGCGCCATTCTGTGGTTAAGTAAATTTGGAAGGACTTTCTTCACAGAAGTTGTGTGTCCTCTAATGAATCGGAAAGGACTAGAAGATGCAGAGGAAATAATAAATCCAGAAAAGGAATGAATCGGGGAGGACTAGAAGATGTAGAGGAAACAATGAATCCAGGAAAGGACCAAGAGGGTGTAGATGTTATGAATGTAGCAACCAAGAAGGGATTTTGTTGATGAAATCTGAAAAGTACCGAGGACTTTAGGAGGGACTAGGTTTGTGGTGAATCCTGGAGGATACCAAGAGGGGACTCGTTACGAATTACGGAGACCAAGAAGGAAGTTTCTGTCATGAATTTTGGAAATCAGAAGTGAATTCTAAAGAGGACCAAGATGATATTGAATATGAAGGTTCGGAGGTAATTGTTGTTGGCTTTATATTTCCGCGAGCACGAAGTAATTGAAGGAAATGGGCATTACCAAGTCGTCAAAGTGTTATTAGGCGGCACCCAGAGTTCATCCGTATCTCAAAGGCGTTGCCCAAGAATGCGATATGTGCCATGGAGGTTTGCAAGATTGTTGATTCCGGCTCTTATTCTCCCGCTTAAAACGCGTTTTTTTTAAAGTGGTATAGGCTGCTGTCCATAAACGCCTCATTCTTCATTCGTGTTACATGTAAGTCATACATGTGGGTTGACGCATCGGGTGGGGGGCGGACCTGGCCTTTGGCGTTTGGAAGGGGTCCAAATTCGGACGTCCGAAATAACAATGGCCACCACCTCCATGGCGTGTGACCAGAATAATCTGTGACAAAGCGTGACAGCTCTCTGGGTGAACGCACGCCTCGTTACTTTGACACATTCACATTTTTCTCACTGACAAATTTTTGCTGAACCTTTTTATTTCTCTTGCTCACCTGTTTGGCATCGATGAACGAATTGACCGGTGTCAACTATGTCTCAAGCCTTGGTGGCAAATGTTGCTGAAATGTAAGTAGCGTCAGGATTGGAGATAGAGCGGATCAATAGCGAAGCGATGCACAGGGCACGTAAATTAAGTCAGCGGTGGAGACTTGGTGACGATAGGGGAAGTTGATTGCCCTGGCCCCGCTTCATCACTTCGCACGGCTTGACTACGAACGGTAGAACACAAGAGGTGGGAACGCAAACTTCTCAACGCAAGGTCGAAGGGTATTGAAAATGCGTCGGTCACCTGAACAATGTCCTTTCCGTTGAATAGATAATTAGTTCCAATCGGACTTGCAGAGTACGATGTATTTTTGACTTAGCTGCGATTGTCAACAGAAAATACGTGAGCTAATGAAGCTCTCAACGAGATATTTTATCCGTCAAATATGCGGACTTTACTGTCCTTGAGTGAGCGGAAATTCCTTATCCGCCCATTTTAGAAGTTTTCACGATCTCGGTGATTCCTTACACAGCGAAAAAAGTTCTGCGAAGAAAAGGTGTCTAACAATCTTGCACAAATCACTAATATTCAGACCTTTTGTTAGACACCTTCGTTGCTCCCCGACCGTTTGGGAGTTACGACTCGAGTTACAGTAACTGAGCTCTGATAGAGTTTATTTATCTTGCCGATTCCATTCTAAAACGAAGTCGAATCAAGAAATACTTTTATGAATACAAAACAGTCCTTCCTGGGAAGTCTCTACACCAGAAATCTGTATTGATTCAAGCGTCACGTTTACACGAGAAAACTTCAGCAATGAAACTATCGTTACAAACCTCCGTGTCGTTTGAAAATCAAACGGGAAATGGGATTCGAACTTTTTTTCTAAAAAATCAAGAGACATGAAAAGGATCTATGATGTTCGGGCAAAGTTTTTATTCCGTATTCCTGTTTTAAAAAAGTTTTAATATTCGTATATGTATGAGTAATCCCCCCCATTTTAGACGAATTTTCGAAATGTAAAATGTCGGTAAATAATTATCTTCGGAGAAGAATATTTCTCGCAACCTATCACAAGCCAGTCCGCGGAAAGATTTTCCAGCGTAGAGAGTCTCATAGGGAGAGAAGCGACAACGTTTTCGTGCGGTGTGCTCTGATTCGTTGGATGCGTGGAACCAGCAATGCTGATTGGTAGGATGTAAGGGTGACGTAGCAGCTGACGCATCTCTCCTTGTGAGACACTCTAGTCCAGCGCCTTCCCGATGTCATTACACTGCAGAATTGGCGGGAAGGCAGCGCGGGAAACTTTCAGTTGGCAATGTAGGCCGCGTTGCTCGGATCGGAAGCATCATTGGAACGCTGTCACCACAATGTCCAATCAAGCACATCTTCGGTGTAATGATCGCCTCGGAAAGGCAGCGGCAGGCAGACGGAGCCGAGGGCCTGGAGGCCTCTTTGTCACGGTCAGGGACACTCCGCGCCGCGCCAGCTATAAGCAACTCTTCTCGACTACGTTTTGCTCATCTTCGGACCTTTCTCCAGTTGCCCTTTTCGCTGGGAACTGAACCATCACATCAAATTCTATTCCTCAAATTCGCTACCTTTTGTCTTCCCCGGTATAATCTTTCATGGAGTTGGGCGAGCCCCTTGGGATTTTCGAATGCTCGACACGAGTGTAATGCGTGTTGCCTACCATGGGCCAAATTCGAGGCGGTTTTCCGCCCGTAGTAGGCAACACGCACGGCAATCGCGTCGGACGGGTTTTATCGCCAGGGGCTCGTCACTCGCTCGGTCCTATCTAGGTTGGGTTAACTAGGTTAGGTTAGCCCAGTTAGGGTTAACCTAGGTTAGGTTAGCCTAGGTTAGGTTAACCCAGGTTACGTGTCATGTGTCTCGCCAAGCTCCCCTCAGCGCAGCGAGGACCGGAACAGAACTACCGGAAATTCCAACCTTTCTTCACAACATGCGTAAAAAGGTTGCAAAAAAACACCAGATATTATTATGCGTAGACCAGAATTGCGGATTACAAAAGAAAAGGATCGCGGCGTTGCCGATCATTAAGATAACCTAACCCATCTGACAATACGCTTAACATAGCATTCTCCAACTTATGGTACCTTTCTTGAAATACATGGACGTTTCTAGAATATCGTTTTCATCATTTAAACTCCAATCAAATAACATTATGTCAGTTCTATCCGCACGCCTATGTTAATACAAGGGAGACCTGAACACACGGGAAACAACTTAATGTATTTGGGGCAGCGTAGTCACTTCAATCATTTTTTTTTTTCAAACTCAAATCTGCAGTGTTATCTTGCTAAAAAAAATCGTGTTCTGTGGCTTAATATTATGTTGACACCGTTATTGATATGATATCGTTTTTAAAAAAAGTTGACAGTGCTCTTCTGAATTATGAAAAATTAGTCTTATCCCGGTTCCAGTAACAGCCCAAGCCAGCCCTATACTTGAAATGCTGTGTAAGGTGGCCGTATTTCAGCGGTGTAGAAAAGTGTCGCTACACCCGCCGCTACTCGTGTTTCCGTCTCGCCGCATCGTGTTTCGGGGCTACTGTGGCGACACCATAAGTTAAGGTTGCATTTTCTACCTTTTGTGTTCTACCTGGTTCAACCTCTCATTATATTTAAAGTATTAACCTCATACTACCACGTAGCATATAACGTCAACTTCTGTATGCTCGTCGTAACCTAGCAATAGCATAGGTCAACCTTTGTTTAGCCTAGATTGACCAGGGTTAGATTGCCTAACTGATACGTACCTTAAGTCAAGCTTTGCTTAACCTAACTTATCTTAGCTCAGCTTACGTTAGATAAGGTTAAAATGCCTCGTGGCTTGTTTAAGCGCGCTTGTCGTCTTCAGTTCTGTCCGAGAAGTTTTATCAGCCGTAACGTTTAGATCGTTTTCAGGTCAGGTAACTGTTAGCTTAGTTTAACCTAGGTTATGTAGCTTTTGCCAAGGTTGGCGACGGAAGGTGGAACACTAAAGGTAGAAGACGCCACCTTTAAGCGCCGCCAACGGAACGGGACATGAAAAGCTCGAAGCTTTCGTGGCTAGAAGCGTTTCAGGACAAGATTATTCTTTCCCGGTTGACTGATCATTCGAGCTTCAACCGCGACGTTGCCGCTCCACGATCCTTATATTCAATGGCTTAGTCTTAGAGAGACGGTCTCAAAACAAAAAAAAATGTACCAACCATTTTTTTAAGCTACTGTAATTTTTAAAAAAACAAAAAGAAAGTTATGAAAAATAAAGTTTAAACAAAAAGTAGGTCATTCGTACAATCGAATAAAGAACTTGGAAAAAATATTGTTGATGATAAAGATTATGATTTGAAAATAAGACAAAGCTCCAGAGAATAAGTGGAGATAACGTTTGTTTGTCATAGATAACAAAGTTTGCGTTTTCTTAATGTGTAAATCATCATCAAAGTAATTTCTGTAACCTCCTTAGAAACACGTGGTTTCTTTACACAACTATTTCTTTGGGTCGTTGTTTTACAACTAAAAATTTCGTGAACTACATATCATTGCAGAAAATCAGGCAAATTTTCATGCTATTTTTTTATTAATGTTCTCATTTGTTTTGTAGATAAAGTACTCACTCTACGATTTTACGAAATTAGTTCTTATTTTAAAACCATCCTATAAAAAGAAAAAAAACTTTTAATTTTTCAAATACAAGATTTACAAAAATTAATGTAAAATCGTCAAAAAGGCAAAAATTTAGAATATTTTTATTTTCAAAAAATGCTAGAATATATTTATACAAGAAAAAAGAAAAAAAAATACGAGCATAATTGTACTTATTACGGACTTTAGAGGATATTTAGGCCTTGAATGGGGGGCAAAGTAATGACAACGTGTTTGCAGCTATTTGGGTACTCTAATGTAATTAAGTTGGAGGGATTTCGAACGGTGTCGTTGATTCGGCCTGCCCGGTCCGCCACGGTACTCGCACATAGTGTATAATCATCACGACATCGAATTTACTTTGCGAAGACTGAGGTCTTGGCAACCCTGTAAAACTGCGTATCGTCGCCTGGCGCGAGAAGATGTAATGTTCGGTCGCTTTGTTAGATGATTTATCGTGTCGCGTGTTACTCAAGCAACTTGTACCTCGAGTACCCGCAACTCCAATTTAGGATAATTTTATTCATAGTGTTATTATTAATAAAAAGGAGCGTTATCTTCAAATTGTTCGCAGGAAGTGCATATTTAAAGCCTTTAGAAAACGCTCTTAAACTATGGGGTATTATCCAGGATATCATGTTACATCTTTAAGATGGCTTTCTGCATGGTGGAATATTTAAAAATTAATATTATTTAATTTAAGAGCTTCGAATATCTGCTAAAAACAAGTGAAAAGACGGAGAAGCGTTTCGTGAAAATATTTCGTAAGTTTGCAATTAAGGTTATAAATTACGTCAAGTTGGTTTGCAAGGCTACTTGAGGTCGTACTCGGGTTACGATAAATTTGTATGGAGCTCTGTTGATTTTATGGTAGGTTAAGTCGGATAACTCTTGATTAGTTGAAATTATACACTTACAGAAGTGTTTCTGATGCGAAGAAACTGTTTTCTTGATATAGTGACAAAACTCTTTTTTTCGTGCCGCAAGAACCTTTTTTCTCGGCACAAGATTTTTTTCTCTTGCAGTAAAAAAAATGCAAGGAAATACAATCTGGTGGCAAGAGAAGAATTGTTTCATCACTACACCAAGAAAACATTTTCTTTGCATCAGAAATCATATCTATATTTAGGAAAAGTTAACTAACAAAGCTTTGGATACAATTTTCTCAAAGAACTAACTTTCGTTTTCAGATTTTCGTCCTTTATCTTTGCGGAAGAACCTCGTTTCAAAAATCACGCTTTTCTGGCTGCTTACGTCTTATCTCAGCCCAAACGTCCATTTTTAGACTATCTTATTTCCTTGTCCAGGCTGGCGAACATGCCAGTCACATTCTCTCACAAAACATAATCTGCAACAATAAACACCCGAGTTAAAATCTTAGTAGCTTGTTGCTATTCTACGAGCGAGTTTCAGTAGAATTGCTAGCGCAGCCTTGCAAGCTGTTTTGCAGCGAACACTTTGTCACAGAAGCACTGGTTTTGGTCCCAGTGGGACCTCAGCCGCACGGTGGGACAGACCACCCGTCCCACTTGTGGGACAGTCGGCCCATATCGGACCACCAGTGGCCGCTCGCCATACGCGTGCTCGGACTTTCAACGACGACTTTCAGATTAACACAGCAAGGAGGTTGACTTACTGTCTCGCTTCTGAATTCATGAGAAACAGTCTTAACGATTTTTCGTTTTTTTTGCCATGATAATTTCAGGTTAGTTTAGGTGAAGACTCGTGTTTGGCGAGTCTCCGCATTGTGGCAACCAATCAGTGACAGGGATGGATTTCGAACATGGCCAAACGTTCGCAGGCGCGACTTCTGATTGGCTGTCGCTCACCTAGGTGGCTCGTCGAACACGAGTAAAACCTTGGGCTGAAAAAAAAAGAAAAGAAAAAATAGAGGAAGCGCTCGAAGTTTAGAATCTCCGAGTGATCGTACTCCCAGACTATGGGAAGTACACATCGCAACAAACCTTGCATAAGTAGGTTAATAGTCAAATGACACATGCAACATGTCAGTGGAGACAGGCTGTCGTCTCTGAAGAGTAAAGACTTGTCCAAAGAAGCGAGTACTTTTGTCTCCTAGTGTACTGAACCCGGTGGGGCCGTGACACGGCGGGCCTGAGGTACCTGCAAGGCCGTCGAGACGGTACCTCGGTACCTTCTGCTATTGTGCTCCGTGTTACCACGTCTTTAATCAAGTGTAGACTACTCGGCGAGTACTACTCGCGAAGAAGACGCCGAACTTGCGTAATTCTTCAAAGGCCGACCGTCTTCCAGCTTCGAATTGGGCTACAGTCAGTGTTGCCAGAGTTTACAGTTTTAAATGCGATTAACTTGAGAACCATTGGAGATAAACTAGCATGTTTGGTATGTTTTGGATCGCTCAGGAGCTGAGCAATTTAATGATGGGGTTCAACGTTAGGTCATCGTTACCCGTTAAGAAGGAAGCCACGTTTAAATTTTACCGAGTCCTGAAATCTGGCACCGCTGGAGTGCATTGTCGCTACTCTCATAGCGAGATGACGCTGTCTTTGAGGCCTCTACTTACAGTCTTATGTTTTTGTCTGTTTACTTTTTTATGTCAGGCGTTCAACGCGAACAATGTCCACAATTCCTAGATAGTTTTTAGTTTTTTTTAGTTTTTTTTCGAGATTCGTCTTACCTACCCAACCGAAACTCATCTAACGTTCACCGAAAACTTTACCAAACAAATAAAGCTGAAAATAAAATGAAGGTAGTAAAAAAAGTAAAACCAAAAAATTTACCTACATGCACAGAAAATATTTCATATCCGAGCTAATTAGTTTATATCCCAGCAGCTTGTGTGAGTCGTTGATTTGACTAGTTTGTTCAAAGAGCCAGTACTTAAGCTTCTTAAACATACTATTAGTCCATTAGCAGCGCTAACCAATGCCCTAGCAATGATCGCTAATTGTTTTCATTCATTCATTGCATAAAAAATTACTCCCCAACTATCCAACTCTGTGTTTTTGGGTGCATATTACCTTAATCATGGTAAGGCAAACTGAAGTTAAATGCAAGATTTTTTGTCAGCCTGAACCAAGACTAAAACAATTTTAAGCAGCATCAATCATGGGACCCTCCGTCAGCAGACTCCTCCAGCGCCTGTCATCTAAATATTTAGCTAAACTCCGACAGGATAAGACAACAGAGCACGCTCTTAATGAACTCTTAAACTCATCACAAAGACTTTTATTGAGCCACATGCTTCTCATGATTTAGGGACCGTCCCTCCCTAACGGGAACTCGTAGACGGAGCAGTCTATACAGTAGCGATTGAACCCAGATTTGTTTGTGGGCCCACCAAATACAGTAGAATTGTTGCTGAGTAATTACACGCTATTGAAAACGGATAATTAGCCCCATCTTTCCTTTGGTCTAGTCTTTAGTCGATCATTCTTCTTAACCGTAGACGCTACCTCTGTCGCTACTCCGTAAAGTACCCTGAATGGTGTCTTGATTTTGTTACGCCTGTAATAATACCGTTATCGTAATGGGCTTTTAGAGTATTTCAGAAATTGTGGTCAAAGCTGCCTCGGTAGAATAGAGCGATAGCCTTAAGTGGGGCAAAGCTGAAAGAGAGGTCGAATGAAACACCTTTTCATTTACTCGGACATTTTAAGGATTGATTCAGCAAGGGTTTTTTTATTTTTTTTCCTACATATAGACTTCTAGTGAGAATTTGCCCAATTATCTTGATAACAAGACGAAGTTCTTCGTTGCCATTTCGGAAATATGTTTCATGTGATCTCTACCTCAAACATTATTATTTATATCTTTTTCGTTTTGCGAGAGGGAATAACGTTAGAATAATTTCATGATCCGGCTCCTTGTATCTTTATTTCCTTTTCCCGTAAATGAAGACATGTGAGTATAACTCACATGATGAGGACTTCCCTCAATGCTCCATATTTTTGTGCACTGCTCGTTGTACGAAAACATCGTAATGTTTATTGTTTTCTTTGTGTTACAGGTGAGTCAACATGAAAAGCAGTATCGTCGCGTCACGGTGGGATCGAAATTTTAAGTTTTACCTACGAAACCTTTTAAATGCCTTGCTTTAAGACATCCCATTGTTTTGGAGATATTTTGGCAAAGTACCTTGGCCTAAAATAGAATCGATCGTTGATATTTTGATCATTCAATAGTATTTCGATGAACGAGAAAAAGCTACACCGCCGCTCTGGAGAAAGTATTTTCTCCAGATTTGCTGAATGTCCATGACTGGATGGCTTTTTTGCGGAACGAACGTGCTTTTTAGAAGGCATATGTTCTACCGTTAAATTACTCATCCAGAAAGAGTCATTGTCCGGAACTCATAGCCATCATGCTATGCAACGTCCCGCGTTGCGACCATGGCGCCCTCTGTTGTCTTCCCTCCCAGGGCACCGCCTTCTAGAGCTATCCTTTTTGTCTCGGCAAAACGCCTCTTGACTGTTTGCAGACCTCTGCGCTGCTTACGACGTAAACATTGCCAGCGAATCAGCACGTCCCATTGTTTTATTTTTTAGTTGATGCCTGAGGGAGATACTTTTTGAATTCATGCATGCTCAAGTCTACAGAAACCTCAACGAAACAAGGCGTTATGCCCTAGACTAATTTGGTATATGTTTATGTTGAAGTGTTATGAGCGTTTTTTTCGGTCCCAATATAAAAACGCTTGAGCTGTGTGTTTCTCTAAAGTCGAGTACTAGAAGCATGGGTCTCTTTTGCTTTAGAAAATTTACATTTCTGTTGCCTTATAGGTTTGAAGAATCCACTTTTAAAATACTTTTTTCCCCACAAAATTCAGGAGGTCTTCGGAATTTTTCACTTTATTTGTCGCTGAGTAACTTTGTTTATTTTGTGGACGTTATAAACAAAACTTAAATGTTTTTTTTTTGTTTTTAGCAGTTTATGAAAAAAATATTATTTTACTTGTTCCTTACTTGTTCCTTTTTTTAGACGTTATAAGCATTTTTTCAACAGTTTATGAAAAATGATTATTTTACTTTTTCATTTTTTTTATTATTTTTTATATATTTTTGGTCGTTACCATAGCAAAAATGTTTTTTTTTGAGCAGTTTGTAAAAAAAAAGATGAAAAAAAAAAACGGTAAGCTTTTTCTTAAATATTGGTCGTGTGCTATGGCGTTGTTTGAAACGTCATCTCTCGATTAAGGAGGAATGCGTCTTAAACCATAATGAGCTATCTGCTAACTTCTGCGGTAATTATATTATCAAACTGTGGATTTCTCAAAAGTCGTTTGAAGAAGATATGATCTGAGTAGGTCTAACTATTTTTACGCGGGAATCAATTTTCCGTTTTGGCCACCGAAACCGCGATCTTATCTCTTGGCGTGAGGCGCGGCTGATTCCGAACAGCACCATCTAGCGACGGACAGAGGTAGTCGCTTGAGCAGTAATGACATAGTTTTGAGGGAAACCGACGGTAGGTGCGTCGCGCCACAGCACCGGCGGGCTTTTTCAAACGCTAAAATACTTATTTCCGATCACCGCTTCTTAGAAAAACCCTTACTGCATCGGAACACTCATTCCCCGTAAGAGCTCTGTTCTATAAACAGCGCGCCCTAACCTCAAAACTAACGCTGGTGGAATGCGACATCTGTATCAGGAGCGTTTGGGCTGACTAACAGACCAAAATAATTCGTTCATTGTTGTTCTGGGCACGTTTTAGTATTCATTTGCAACTAAATATGCAAGCATTGAGCACGCACAGTCGAGATCAAAAAGTCTGTGGCGTTTTGCTTTATATTCTTTTGAGCTTGTCTGTATATTGTAGTCAAGCACGTTGTCTTTCACTCTAAATTTGAATCAGTGAGAATCTCAGATTCGGTGAAAAATCACTGAATTTTAGTCACTACCCCATAGGAGGTACACAGTACACGGTCCCAGCGAAGGCTGGTTTACCTCTGAGGTAAAGGTAAACGGCCCCTGGCAGGGTACTGTTGATTGCCTAGTACTCCAAACGTCATTGTAACCTTTCTTTTCTTTCGGGTGCGAACTCGAAGCGCGCGTTCAACTTTTTTGAAAAGGTTTCTTTATTGTCCTTTTTTTGTTTAGGCCTACTTAAAATAGTTGATACGCATCCAGTGATCAAAACAGAAAGCGTTAGCAGCCAACCTGAAAATGAGATTGTTTTTGTTGAGCGGGCAAAAGTGTGGGCGATTCTTACAGCTGGATTTCATTTTAGTTTAAAAGGATTCTCAAAATTTTAGTCTAATTTTTCATTTTTTTCTCCCCCCCTTTTTTTTCTATCGTGAATATTTTTAAAAGGTCCTTAATTCATCGAATCTTGAGCACTTGAGTATCCGTTTCTGTTTCTAGTCTGACAGGATCATACGAAGTTCGTGCCTCAGGAAAGTACGCAGATGTGATGAAGCGCTGTTCTTTTGTAAACAAGCTTTAATGCTGGAATGGAATTTTACCAACCAAGCATTCGACCAAAAACTGTTATTTTGTCATTTACAGCGCGATAATTTTCTCTGCGATACAGGTTTATCCCTACAGTGGAGGTTACCGGCTTAATATTTCTAGTGCGAAGTACCCGTTTTTTGTATTTGCTATCTTACAGTACGTATAGGTACTATCATAGAAAATAAGTCTGTTTCCCCCGCATACCCAGACACAGATGTGGCGGTAGCTAGCCTTTGCTCGGAAGCCAGATAGGCAACTGCAACACACCCGTGTATAGGCGGTTGCAGGGTAGTGGGACGTTCTTTGTGTCCATAGTACAATGGTAGGGTTACAGTGATTAAAATTGCATTAGATTATATTTAAAGTGGAATAGGAGGAAGGGCTTCTTGATAAAATGAACAATTTTTTACTCTCGTCTAAAATTTGACTATCGTCCTATGTCGTGACGTGTCTGTTTCTTTCACAAAAATTAATTCTACCTCTTCAGATTTCGCTTTTCAGGCTTTGACAATGTTTAGTCTCCGCTGAAGTTAGGTTAGGTGTGATTTGAGCGATGAAAAGACCAACATCCTGAACGACCCTAGAGAAGGCTATTTTGAGTAGCGAAGCAATTCATACTCGTTCGTGTACCCGGAAAAATATCGTGCATTCTTCGGTTATGATGAATGGATTTTCCTTGGCTTAATCGTCCATGCTTAAAGGCCTCCTCGATGACTCTTGTATAAAGTGGCTCGAGTCACGTGACCGATTTGGCGCGTCACCGCGTCGCAGCTGACCTACCTTGTGTGGCCGCACGGCGCGGGATAATTGAATGTGTATATACATCAGCGCTGATTGAATAAGCGGGTACTCTACCGGGCCGCAGGTTGGCAGCACTGTCGCGGGGGAAACAAAAAGGCGCGCATCTAGCGGCGAGCCGCAACGCAGCCGTGCCGCCTCACTTGGTGTCGCTAATCTGGCAACGCCGCCGGCCGCCATATGCAATGCGTCGTTGACAACACGATTCTTTTTTGTTTCCACCTGATGGAGTCACGTGGACGAGACTTCCGTCGGTCACGTGACGAGACTGTTTCGCTGCTCGTGTCACGCCTCAGGCCGCCCATTTGGATTGTTCGGGTTCGGAATTTTAGGGGCTTAGATGCCGCGGGTTCCGTTAAACGGTAGCGGCAGTGTCAAATCCTCAAAAAACTTGAGGGTGTTGCCGCTAAGGCGATAAATTCGTATTTAGCGTAAATTAGAGAGGTTAATTTATTTCTACCTCTAGTGTTCACCATTAATTGCCAAGCGGAGCGATAACGGAGCGAGGAACAATACTCTTAACCTAAATTAACCTAAACTGCCACGAACTTATCGGCGGTTGGCTGGAAGCGCTGGGGCGGAGTAAACTGCACCCCAGCCCACCGCGGCAATGAATTCAGACAGTAGCCAAGCCTTAGTGAAAGAAGGAACAATGCACCAAAGTTAACCTAACAAGTCGATTCGTCAAACGGCTTTCAGAAAAAAAGGATAAAAACGACGAAATCACACAAAGTCCGGAAAAGAATTCCGTTTTTTATCTAATTGCGCCAGCTTTCTCAACATACCTAATGAAAATTCAACGAAAATCGAAAAGGGGAAATAGCGTTGTAGTGCAAAACGTATGCCATTACTCGGGCTGTTTGGTCTGCGACTGATGAAAAATTTAGGTTAGTCGAGAATCACCAGCAGTAAACGAGAACAAATAGAGCGCCTTTCACGTGTTAAAGTAGGTGTAAATTAGGCATCCATTCTTCAGCCTAATAATAACTCTGTTTACGCCACCCGAAAGTAACTGCACTTAAAATGCGTAATTTATATTAACTGCCTCTCATTTTGAGGTTGCTTTAGTCTTGTCGCTGAAAACCCTAGCGTTGTTCTCTTTTAACTGCGTGTTCGGTAATTCCATCTCATATCCGCACTATCTTAAATTTCTCTTGGCATTTTAACGACCAACTATAGTATTTGCGCCCCATATAAGTGGGCGCTAGCAATCTTCTTCATTATTGACAAGTTTTACAAGTAAAACGAATGACTTTTCTGAAATTAATCTTAAAATAATTCCAAAAATACGTCTAAATATGTGAATGGGAGATCTAATTACTGTCAATTTCAAAGGCCGCTGCATTTTCTACCTCGTTTTCTTCTATCTTCTTTTGCGACCTTTTTCGCCACCTCACGCGGATTGACAGCGAGACTCAGGGAAATCGACATAACCTTCCTTGACCTCAACTATATCTTATAAAGACTCATAAAGACTAGGTATAAGGTGCCTCTTATCTCGCTCCGCTCGACGAAGCAAAGAAACGTGTAGCTATAGGGGGATCTAACCTTCGAAGTCACGACCAATCTAATCGTTGAACTGCGGCCTATTTTGTCATATCTTAACGCCAAGATACTCCAACGTGCTGATGGCAGAATCCGTCAATCAGAGGCAGAGGTATCAATATCGAAGTGAGGAAGCGTTGCTTTGAGTTGTCAACTTGCTTTTCTGTCTGCCCCTTCGTTAGTTTGCTTGCATGCACTGTACCTGACAGCTTCATGTGTTCTATACTTAGTTATGAACTTTATCCGTAGCTAAGAACAAAACACCTCTTGATAGCGATTGACTAGTTGGAATATCTCTCTCAAAAACGACCGTCATTTTTTGCAATTCTCAAAGCATCAAGGCCTGCCTATTTCGGTTGTTTGCTCCAACAACTGAGCAGAAATTGTTTAGCCAAATAGCGATAATTTAGGTAAACGCCGAAAATGACAGTCGTGTGTCTGTTTAAACTAAATTATACGAAAAAAAAATATTTTGAAAGGTTGGTATCCAACCGATACTTGTCTGCGTTTTTTCCGGCATTTTTTTTCCGCTTAAGCCAAAGCAAAATAGCGGAGCGAACGAAAGGCACCAAACCGATTTAGGTTAACCTAGCGGCCTGACTACCTGATTCTCCAGTAGAAGCCTGTCGCTGAGAAGTAAGCGGCATCAGGCTTGGTGAAAATCGATCGGAGTTGAGGCACGTAACCTAGGTTAACCCGACGGAGCCACATGTTAGTCAATATCCATGCAAAGAAATAAAAAGTTTTACGAGGAAATGGATAACAAAAGGAGGGAAAGGTTCAAGGGAGTTCTCCAACGAGTTTAAACTTGGAAGGATAGACACTTTTTTATGTAGTTCGACAATCCAACCCAACGGCTCCATGCTATCGTCGTCCTTTCCATGTCCTTAACACTTTTAAAATTTAATTGTCCTTGAGGTTAATCTTTGAGTAATCTCCCCTCAGTATTTCGAAAATGCAATATTGCTTCATAGGATCTTAGAGAGAACATGACAATATCGCAATTCGTGTCAGAACCCCCCCCCTCGCCTGTCGTCCTCAAGAGGTACCAACGCAAAAATGATTCCCTCGTATCGCAACGGTGCAAGAGGAACGCAGAAGCGGTGCTTCTACCAATCAAGTCGCCGTATTCAATGCAGACTCTCTTTTGTTTGGAGATCCCATTGTCCCGCCAAGATTTGAATTCTGTGATGCATTTGTGTACCGTGGGTGATTGGGGCCAAGCGGATCAGGTTATTAGAAAAGATTTTTGCTGGGATTAGGGCGGCTAATTTGAAACTGGAGGAATGGTTGAGGATTTGGTTGATGGGAGTGCGTTGTGGTTGATGGAAGCTTGACGGTTTAGTGACCTTCGAACGAGTTGTAAATGTAGGTTTGCGCGTGAAGCAGATTTTTGGCTCGGGGTCCGACGATCTCAATACAGGATTATAGGTGGTTAAGTTTCGGGGAAGCCTTACACTAGGGCAGTGGCTCACAAAAATGCCCTATACTGAGGTGTCAACGCATCTGTCTTTTGTCGTCGTAAAAAAATCGACGTCCCATGATATTGACCTAAATAAATTGTGAATTTTTGCGTTTAAAAAAAAATAGGGAAGTGGAGGAGACGAAAATTTTCTAGGTCTCATAATCAGAAAACATGAATCGCTGAAAATAGTCCTGGCTTGGGTATGATCTTCTATCTTATTTAGGTAGAAAAAAGTACTAAGTCATCGATATATTTGCTCGGTACTGTTAGCCATACCCATAAGCCATGTTAGAGCTATTTGAAAACTTTCCGATTGGTATAGCTATTCTGTAGATACATGTTGTCAAAAAAAAATTGCTTAAAAGCAATTAATATATCATATATCAAGCGAATATATCAAGCTATATCAACAAAAATCTCGAATGTGTAGTGAAATCCGTTAAGCCAATCTCAAGGAATTGAAAAAAAATAGACGTGCCATTGTAATAAGCGAGTTTTAGGTAAAAGGCGTTTACTGTGAATAATATCAGAATACGACGTGGTCTTTGCCTTGAGTAAGAATTTAATCAGTTCAAAATTTCCCCATTTTACAAAATTTCTCGACGAGAAAATCATCGCATACTGAACTTCTTTACGTACAAACTTCTAACCGTTTCCTGCAGCGCAACATTTTTACCGATCGAGCTTTCTTGAACGTACTGCTGTGTGTTATCGGAGTACGTTCTTCGAAAGTCTTACAGGCAACATCGCCTTGTCTGACGTCATGAGTTGACATGCCCCCCCTCCCCACCCCCCCTCCGAGTAAGGGGTCGAGGGACCCCACGTACAAACATATCACGTCTGGGTACGTTCAAATGCGTCGACGAAGCACACTGGTCAGCGATACCAAGAAAAAACGCTGGAATAGTTGACGTAACCACCCTTCAGCTGACCCCAGCCTAAGCACGTCACACTAAATTTGGAATGTTTTACTTTCTACCTCTTTGCGTTTCTTCTTTCGCAAGCCGTTAGCGGACTAAACCAGACTAAAGTTTGAGTTAACTTATACCATCTGTCGCTTAGCCTGACACCGCCCATCGGATACCGACTTCTGCCTTGGGAGAGTAAGCGGCACCAGGATTGGCGACTGTCGTGTGGAGCGGTTGCGAAATGAGGGCACCTAACCTGCAACCTCCTTGACACCGGTGTGTCGCGGTTGCCTACCTGCGCTTGGAATCAGGCTTAGACTACCACCAACACACCCGTGTGTTGGTGGTTGCAGGGAGGGGGTATGTCTTTGATAGTACCTGTATAACTCTTACTGCACCCCACGTCTGATACCACTGCTATACCTAAAAGACAAATACATTTTAAAAAAAAGGGAAAATGCCTGCACCGATCTCGTGTGATTATAGGAATCCACCTCGCGTTATGCCCTGCAATTATAACGTACTTCGGTTGCTGTTGTATAAACATGCATATTTTACAGAAAAATGAAATTTATACTGCGATATTATCGTTCACAATGGTAATTATCGGACAGTATTTTGGTTCCACGCGATTGGGAAATGGAAAGAGATGAATCAGAATAATGGTCAAAAACGATTTTACTATGACTTATGATTTACATTACTGTAATTAACATAACTGTAATTATGTCTTACCTTAGAATAGATTTGGCTAGCGTCGTTTATTACCGTATTTAATTGAGCGTCTTTCGCAGGGATTTGATTAAATTAGGCTTAAGTTAAGACAGGTTTTTGATAAATGAGCGTATTGTCTAATTTAACCTAGACCAGATGAAACTTATGACTACCTTTGTCTAGTAGCTTCCGCATGCTAAAAGTATTATGTATGTTTGAATCAAACGTCTGACACTAGCCTCTATGAACCGTAGTCTTTGCTGACATGTTTGATTGCTGTGTCGATTCAGACTTGGTTCATTAATATGCGAAACGATATTCGTTAACGGAGCCGTAAATGAAAATTCAATGATACGAAATCCGTTCATTTCGTGTTTATCTTGACATTATTGAGCCTGCTGAGTAATGTGTGTCAACACATTCATATCCTACGAATAAGCCTTATCGCTGTGTTTTTACTGCCGCAAATCTGTATTAGTGGAGCATTTTAAAAACTTTATGGACGTTAGGCCCTTGGTTCGGTATTGAGCATGAGCTCTTCCTAAGCAAGCTTATCTCAGGCGTTGTAACTTATGTGGTTAAAGTTCGACTGGAAAGATAATTTAGACTATTTCCAGCTGCTGTTTTAACCCTTTCACGACTAAAAGAACAGTCCATTTAAAAAAAAATTACGAGCATTGTTTTTAAATTGGGAGTGTCTATTTAGCCGAGTGCCCCATATAAAATGTATAAGGTTTGGTTCCGTGCGATCATGTCACCTCCCATTCAAAATGCATTTGGTTAGTTACATGCGTTCAAGTCTCCCTCATGTCGGGTCTATAGCAACACCCTTTTTAATTAATTTCCTTTTTTTTTGCCAGGTTTGATGTTGATGGGTGCTGCTCTGTTTTTCTTGAAAGCGCTCCTTTTTACTGGATTTCAAGACTTTCTTTAACATGAATCTTTGAAATATTTAGTACGGAACAAGGTGAATCCACCTTGGTACGGAATGATATTTTAGCTTAATTGAACTTGACATTAACCAGACCTAACCCAACCAACCTATCCCGGCTGTAAACCTTTCTAATTAACTAGGCTGCGTGTTTTTACGGCTATTTTTCAGAGGAAGTAGTCTCTATGGTAAACGTTTTGCCCGAGTCTGTAAGGTTGGTGGGAGTGGCTAAACCGGATACGGGGCGGAAGGATAAATACGGCCCGTTTGTTTACAAGTTCACCACCCCACCTTGCCCTCTCCATGGTTTATCGAGTTTTCACTCTCTCCTCCGTCCGCACCAGACTTTAAACAAAGGCTAAAAATAGGCATGGTAGACCTGTGCAGACTTGTTAGTGCCTATCGAGGTCGTAACGAGTGGTCAAGTATTACGGGGTTGGAGATGTTCATAGTTTTTCCAGGTATCGAGGCTTCTCGAGCTCCAAGACTAACCCTCTGAGAAATAACCAGATTTACAAAACACCGACATTGGCGAAATGAAGTTTGGACGCTAGATCAATACGTATGTAGTAGTTTAATGTCGTCTTCATTTACTCCGTAGTTTCGTGGCAAAATCTTTTTCTTCGTCAGTATTTTTCTCTCTTATTATTTAATGACCTTTCTTAAAGTAATTTGGATCTTGTGCGCTTCTTGTTAACATCCTTCATTCAGTAATGCGGACTTTCCAGATCCATTATCGGCCAACAAAACTTAGAAAACTTTCACCAATCGTAATTAATGTAATGTTCCGTCATAATCGAATTGTCCCGCCAAGCGGTTAATTACCCCGCTCGCTAGATGGCGACAGGCGACCGAATACAAAGCCCGGCTGGTGCTGCCGCCTATCGGACGAATGCGTAATACTCGTTCACTCTGCAGCCGGACACTCGCAGCATTGCTCTTCAAAACGCTTCTGTGTTTGAAAGTTTTGCCGTATTATTATATTTTTTCAACGAAGATGTAAATGTACCCATAGGCTAGGAAACGGAACAATGTAAGTTCTCTGAGGAAGATTAAACTGTGAGTCGGGCTTAGCTTATCTAACGCGCAAGGCCATTAGGCTCAAGCTTAGAGATTAAAGTTATGCCGATGTTAAAATATACACTCTGGTTAGTCCAACAGGAAGACAGAGAACGTTTTATGACAGTCTTGTTGATAACCTGCCTTTTTAATTTGATATACGAAGAATGCCTCTATCGTAGGAGAGCATATGTGAGGGGTCGCCTTCATTGCATCGAACGTGGTTTACACACGAATTCCTGTCCTTATCAGCATGGAGGACTTTTCGGGGTGGGAGAAGCAGGCATTGTGTACTAAAATTGTGTTTGTTTTGTTTCAGAGAGGAAGCTGTTCGTCGGCATGCTGTCGAAAAAATATTCAGAGAACGACGTCCGGCAGATGTTTAGCCAGTTTGGCACAATCGAGGAGTGTGCGGTGTTAAGAGACAACAGAAGTCAAAGCAAAGGTAAGCTGCTAATGCATCCATAATTATCACAGTAGCACGTAATGTTTTCCACGCAGACGAGACCCACCTGGCTGCGTGTGTACCCTGGGTGGGCAGGGGCAGCCCGGCTCTCAGGCTTCGCGGCGCCTTGGTCACGGCCTTGTCGTCTAGCGTTTCCACGGGGCTAGAGACCTGGAAAGAAGAGAGGCGCAAATGAAACCTATGGCCGCCATGTTGAGCCTCGCATTTTCCCGCGAGGAATATATTGAGCCAATCATGGAAGCCCCTATGGCAAGTCAAGATTTGCGCCTCTCTACCTTTTAGGGCTCTACACGGGGCTGTCTACAAAGGACCTCCGCACTCGAGGGGGTCAGCTCAGCTTTTCGTGCAATGTAGGAGAGGTACATATATGCGGACGTCTGTGGGGAGTTGGAAGGGTGTATAAAAGAGGATAACTGCGTACGAAGGGGATGTATTATTTTAAAAAAAATAAAAAATATATTGAAAGAAAAAAAAAGTGTGCGGGCGTCCTTTGTGGCCCCTAATGAAGAAAAGAAGGGGCGGTGAAAAAAAAACTTCCATTGACGGAGCACCTTACAAACCAAGGGACGCAGGAGGGACGCTTACCCCAAAAACAAGGCAATTCCGGTCCGTGGCATTGTAACAAACTGTCGCTATCTCAGACACCGCGTGTCTCAAGAGTCAACGTTGAAGATTGTGGTTAGATACCGGTAGTTCTGTAACATGTTTTAGTTAAGATTAAATGCATAGAGAAGATATACTGTAGTTTTTGCCTTTAGACGATTAGCGATTATATCTAAAAGCACTTGCATATCTGATTAATTCAAATCGAAATCGTATGGAAGAAGAGCAGCCATTTTAAGATGGCGGTGATTTGTCGAATCGCCTTGTTCTTTTTCGGGCGAATAGCTCAATATCTAGCGTCGATGTGGCCCGGGATTTTGACTGTCAGCCGGTTATCTCGCCGCAAGTCTTCATCGCAGATCGCGTGCGGTTTGAAGTTGCATCCCTCTCCCCGTTTCACGAGCAGTTTACTGTGATATCAAGGGGGTGGGGGGCGCCACCGCAGCTCGCCAAAAGAGGGGTGATTCAGACATATCGCTAGATGTCATTGGAAGTCGATTGACACCAGTCGCGAATCGAATGCAAGCTTGACAAGCCGTTTGACTTCTGAGAGTCTACTTTGAGGAATCATAATGACAGTCTCGCGTTGCTCATAATAGTGTCGAGACTCATTTCGAGGGACTGTAGTATCGCGGCGGAACGGGGCAACCTTATCGGACCTCCCCCACCCCCGCGTCTTCCGGCGGGCGGGAAAAGTGATTCCGGCGGAGTTCTGCCATTCGCGGAAGGGGTGGGGGGAGGTCGCTGTTTGTTTCGCGATATAACGGAACCAGTGCACAGATTAAATCCGTGAAAAGTGAGCGGGGAAGTATGAGGTAGATGGGAAGTTGCTGTTTGGGCAGTTGCCCTGTTTATTCTGGTGGGGCGGCAACCTGTCAAATACCGTTTCACCGTTTAACCAGGATTTTTGGTTTTGTATGTTTTGTAAATTATTATGAGTGAAAATTGCAAGCTTTGACAAATGTAGGATCGTGCGTTAGCGGCGAAGGCGGCGTGCTACTGGCGTGCCCCCGGCGTGCTCCTATGGCAGGACCCCTCTTAATGCATCATTGGCAGCGTGTCAAGCCATTAGTGCACCTCACTACACGCTTCTGAAGAGGAGGAGGGCCTCACTTCAAAGAATTATCTTGTGTTTCTATTTAAAGAGGACAATTCTCGGAGAAATCTTCATCTCTAATAGACGTTTGTTAGACAGATGGAAGGCGTGAACTTGCTCACTATTTCATCCTCTACACAAACTCATTAACGACATTGCTCTTTCGCAGTGCAAACAACTAAATTTATTTCATCTGAGATACGTCGCGCTATGACAATCAGCCGTTTTGTAAAAAAATGGATCGTTGGATTTTTCTTCGCTAGTGTTAAAGCGGAGTGACAGTGGAGCGCGTCATAGGGCACGTAAACTAATGTGACCTAGACTAGCGTAACCTAGGTTAACCTAACCTACGAGATCGTACATCGTTAACATCCTCATAATGGAATAACAGGCTCGGTGATCCTGTTACGCCATCAATCTACGCACAAGTTCTCCATTCGGTGCGACTTTTGGCCATTTCTCTACAGATCCGACAACTGTTTTCTGCTAGCCCCGACGTAAATTAGACGTTGCTTACGGGGAAAAAGATCGCCGACTTATTTTGATTATTTTGCAAATGTTTTCGCCCGCGAGTGCCATTCCGTTGTCAACAAAGGAGCTTCCAGTCAGTGTGACGCATGTGATGCGACTGAAAGGATTTTTCGGACTGGATGTCGGCTTTTGCTCGGTTAACTTCGTCCGGAAACAGTCACGGTGCACGACGAACGTCAAACGTTCAATTAGGGCGCACTTGCCGTTATCTGAATGAGAAACGGCTGGTTTTGTGGTCAACCACGAGTATTTGTCGAGCGGCCCAACTTGGGTGACAATTTGTATGAGTTAAGACTTCCTCTTTATCTCGTAAAAACTTGTCTGACAAAAACTCAAGCACTTTTTGTTCGTCACGAAGTGGAGAACCCTTACGAGTGTGTATCCTAGAATCATCGGAACAAAAAAATACGTTTTTAAACATTTATTAGTTTTTGTGTTAGATTTTGAAGAATGAAAAAGTATAAATTACGTTGTTATATTTAGAGTTCCTTACGTAGATATTAACTTCATCACTTAAGGTAGTAGACTCGCGTCCCGCCCGATCCGCGGGACGGGTAAAAAAAATTCCTTCAAAACCATTGAAACTTTTTGTGTATGTTACGAAGGGTCTATACTATCATGCAAGGTCATTAAAATTCACCCTGTTATGCTTGCGGACGAGTTCTCGATCTCCAAAAACACGCAAAACGCAAATTTTACGAAAATATGGCTAAAACAAGCTTTTTGAAGCTAGTTATTGTCGTTATTTGGTCGGTGACACCTATATTTCATGTTTTTCTATTTGTTTTCCTCCTTAAAAAGAGCTTAGTTTTTGTTTTAAAGGAAATTCTGATCACTCAAACACAGCATAAACCTAAAAAATCACGTAAACAAAAGCACGAATGTGCGTTTTCTCATAAGAACAATGTATAATTAAATCCTGATTATTTCAAAATTGAGTTCGGTGAGATTGGGTTTTCCTGTGAAAAATGGATTCGGCGTGTCCTGGAAAGGATGCCACAGAAATTTCAAGCTATTCTGATCACTCGACCAAGGTCGCTCCTACCTTAAGAGCGTAATTTCTCCTCGTAGGAAAACCAATTGTAGACACAACTTGAAGAAGAATTTTACTTGGGAACTTTCCCGAGGATGTTACTCAGGTATTATCTTAAGTCAATTGGCGAGGAAGTAAGGCAAAGGAAGTCGCGACATATAAAATGAAGGTGGGAAAAGAACGTGGCTGGTATTGCTATGTTGCAAGATTTTGCGACTCGAACATCTTTAAACACGGTTTACTTCTTACCATGATTAAGCTTCTTTCACTAAAATAAAAATAATATCTATTGTGGGTACAAATTAATCCATTTTGGGTGTCACCGTATTCTCACTAGTTTCCTATAAAGGTCCAGCTAACAACCATACATGAAAAGCTCTACGACAAGAGATTTTTGTTGATATAATTTATTGATGAATCTAATTTCGCTTATTCGTGGATCTATCTTAAAACTGTTGAAAATGCGCCATATCCCGTTTTCCCTTGATGCTAAAAATAGCTAAAAGTGTACGCCATTTTTTTAAGATTTTTTTTTACATTTTTTAAAAATATTTTAAGTTAAGATAACTTGTTTTTGGATTGCTCAGCTTAATGGCGATCCAATACGTTTCCGAATGCTTTATTTGTTCTGATGTCTCTGGAAAAGGCCGCAGTTAAAATTGTAAAAATCGCGAAATCCGGCAACGTTGCCCTCGCATCGCTGTATCGATTACGGTTGCTTATCAATAAGCAATAGCCACAATCACGTACGGAGCAACAACAATCATTATCAAAAGGTACTGCTTTAAATATCGGAGAGGCAAAAAAAAGTATTTCGATCCAGCTAGAGATACCCGATAATTAACGGACCGGTCTCGGCCGCCGGAACACATAGCAAAGCTTGTCCAATACGAGAATAAAATTACCAGATAATGACACATCGCGCGATATAATAACAGTTGGGCCCCAATAAATGACCTAAACTTACGAGGGCTCTTCGAAAACGTCACCCATTACAAGAGCCGCCCAGAAAAATATCTCCATCTGTATGCGCTTTTGGAGGTATGCGCCGCCACATTCTGTGAACGGAATGACAAAGAGGTGTCACACACTTCTATCTTCGTCTCGCTCTGCTTAATTTCGGACGCTTGTCTAAGTTCCGCGATGGGCCCATACGCCTACTAGAAAAAAATACCGCTCTTTAATAGGGATTTTCCTGTGATCCAAGCCATGAAATTATAAAGTTGTATGTTGACCGAAGTTTGGGATACAGATTCAAGTTGACGAATGGTATGATATGGGTTACACTAGATACTGTATCTCAAAAGGGTTTCACCGAGATATCAAAATAAGGTTCGTTAGATTTTAAGAAAACATATCTCTGAAAAAAAAATTGGGTCTATCAAAACCTTGATTAGGATAGGTATGTTTAAGTTAGGTCAAGTTGGGTTAGGTACGGTTAGATTAAGATAGGTATGGTTAATAGGTTAGATATGCTTAAGTTAGGTTAGGTTAATAAAGAGTTTGTCATCGGTCCGCTTGTTTGCCACTAGGCTTGATGCAGCTTGCTTCGAAACGTACTACAAAGTATAAACTGCGAACAGACGCGCTGTCGTGGCAGTTCGGCCGTGCGAACTTGTCAAGTGCGCCAGGAAATAGTAAACATGCAAGGGAGAAAAAGGCTCGTCGGGGCGGGCAGTGCAGCCAAGCCAAGCCGCGCTTAAGCAACGTAAATATTAAGGGAGCGCCAGCGGCCCGGCCTGAGCGGGGGCAGACCAGGCCGGGCATCTCCCCGCAAGCTGGAGGGCGGGGCGGCCCACAACACTCTGCATAATTAAAATAATGGTCGCTATACGCTGATCGTGCCTTTAGGTACTTAATTAAAGGCGCTTAAATGCGTTATTAGCGGCGATCGTCCTGATCTGGGTCAAAATCATGAGTGCAGCGCAGCGCTCAGATACGAGTAATAAGTGTGCAGAGCTCAGCCCGGCGGGATGCGGGCGCGGGGCCCACATCGAACCGTTTGTCACAATCTCGTTGCGCCCACAAAAAAGTCGCGTGGATTAGAGCAGCAACCTACTCAGTGAATTTGGAGACACTGATTTTAATGTTCCACCTTTCGTCGCCAAGCTTGAGTTCAACCTTTCGTCGCCAACCTACACTCTAATTTTGAATCAGTGAGAGTCTCAGAGATTCAGTGAAAATTCACTGAATTTCAGTCAATATAGCACCATTGTATTTTTCAGTGGATATTGACTTGAATTCCGTGAATTTTCACTGAGTCTCGCAATATCAGGCTTAGCTGAACGTTAGCAAAGAGAGGAACAAGTAACGTGGCTTGACCTAGAGTAACCTAGGTTAACCTAACCATGCTCATCAAATGCCTTTGTATGTCGTTCGTCACATATGAAATATTAAAACCCTATACAGCCCAAAGTATTTGGAGTGAAATTTACCTTAAGGGAAATTCGGAGGATTTTCCCCATTAAATTACGCAATTTTAAGCTTTGGAAAATGCTGATATTATTAAATTTCAGGTTTCCAGAGGGGGATATTTTTTTAATTTTGACAATACTGAACTATAAAGATCCTCTAAAATAAAATTTTCTGTTTCCGAACAGCATCGCTGGGCAGAAGTGGGTTGAACCGGGGTAGAAGACAAGAGGTAGAAAATTCCACCTAGGATTTTTTTATTTTTTTTCAGGGGTCGTTTAAAGACCTCAGCACCTACTTTAGGGTCGCGTGCAGCGGAGAAAGGCAACGGGGGAATGCGCAGCTGACGCGCGGACTTAACGCCGGGCCGCGAACAAAATAAAAGATATAAGCATGACATGTGGGATGGGATAAGGTGCCACCTGGTGACCCCGCAAACATACCTCGGAAGTTGCTCCAGCCATTGTGGAAATCGTGTTGCCGAAGACAAGCTTGCAAGCGATCAAAATGTATAAATAGTAGGCACTGCCGCGCACGATAAGCATAAACAACAGGCTATTCAGCGGGAGATGAGCACAAGTGCTCATTATGACAGTGTATGAGAAAATCTTGGAGAAAGTGGCGCCCCTGAAGCAACAACTTTTTGCGCAGCCCTCGTTGAGGCTACGGCGGTCGACTTTATTATTACCATCGGGTGGCAATTACCCAAGGCGGGACATTGCGGGCGACCGCGCCGTCGAGCCATTACCGTGAGGGTGGGTACCGGGTACCCGGGGCACACCCACTACCCACGGCGCCATGGTAGGCTTACCTCATCGATCTAATCGTGGCGCCAAATTTAATTACGCGGACAGAGGGCGTCTGCGACAGAGTACTACAGTATCTCAGAGTTGGAGGATGGATTTTTCAATGTTCCGACAGCGGGTACGACGTGTGTTTCAACTGCGACATACGACGGTGTAGGTTAAGTTAACCTAGGTTAGTTGACTCGCTGAGAAAAGGTTATAAAGGTTACTAAAAATTGGTAAAAATAACTAAAAAGTGCGACAGCTAAACTTTGCTAACGCTAACAGATTTGCTAGTAAACGTTACCGTTACATAGAACTGTATAACGTGCTGTCAAATCTGGTAACGTTTACTAGCCGGGTTGGTTGTCGCTTATTTTTACTTATTTTTGATCGACTAACGCAGTTTTTTCCGTGCTCGCTTCGCTACGGCGTTGTCTCCAAGCCTGCTGCCGCTTACTTCTCCACGGCATTAACTGCCGACGAGGAGTAAGCGGCATTCAGCTTTACAACCGCTAGGTTAGGTTAAGTTAGGTTAACTTAGGTTAGGTCAACTTAGGTTAGGTCAACTTAGGTTCGGTTAACTTAGGTTAGGTTCACTAAGGTTAGGTTAACTTAGGTTAGGTTATTTTAGGTTAGGTTAACTTAGGTTAGGTTAACTTAGGTTAGGTTAACGTGGGTTAGGTTAACGCGGGTTAGGTTAAGTAAGGTTAGGCTAACTTAGGTTATGTTAACTTAGGTTAGGTTAACGTGGGTTAGGTTAAGTTAGGTTAAGTTAAATTAGGTTAGGTTAACTTAGGTAAGGTTAACTTAGATTAGGTTTG
>Ga0058701_10000493_pt1 | contig 27360 bp, 23 predicted proteins | sample AgamicOrMae_FD_97039 | JGI IMG/M metagenome (GOLD analysis project Ga0058701, IMG submission 97039) | Agave microbial communities from Guanajuato, Mexico - Or.Ma.e | ecosystem: Host-associated > Plants > Phyllosphere > Phylloplane/Leaf | place: Guanajuato, Mexico | collected 2012-06-04 | reverse complement strand
CTTTTATATTTGATGATAAACCACATGAATGACAAAAGTCTATGAGTGATCAAACTGATTTTTTATAGTTAATTACTCTCCACGTCTAGAAAATCAGCATTTGCTGGGATGAGATGTCTGTAAATGTTATGCGAATTATCATAGTATATATCAGAATGAACGAGGAGTTCTAAACCACTTGACACAGCGGACACTAGAAGACGGACACAGGAATGGTAGACAAAGCAAGACAATATTAAATTTGTAAAGGCAACCAATTTGTCTGCCACATGTGGCATATTTCGACGTCTTTCGAAACTGTCTTCCTCATTGAATAACTACATTGAACATACTTGCTCGTTCCATTGATGACAAAACTTTTGACTCTTGAAAGATTGAAACTGACGTCTCTTGCGTGCGCAGGTGCTCCGGTCGCTGGTTCATCCGCTCGATGCCTCATTGCGCAGTATTTGTTTTCTTTGCTGATTATCTTAATAATTCCAACAAGTGTTAGCTTACAAGTTTCTATGTTTCCTCCAAGGTGATGTTAGTGATACTCAACGCTCATGGATTTAGTTCGTAATCCTGCTCAAATCTAACTTCGAAGTGATCCGCCTGCTTCGAAGATGGGATCAGTGGAGAAGATTATCAAGTTCAACGGTCAAACGGCTGGCCGTGAAAAGCTCATCAGGTGAGTCAAGTGTCCTATCGATCTAATCATTCGAAAGAGGATCCTATTTCTAACGAAATTCTCGCGAAACTCGCAGGCTTTGCCAGTACACAACAAAATTTGTCAATGGAATCCTGCATTTATGGTATAGACAGTATTCCAAAGGCGGAGTAACTTTACTGGAGTACATATACAAACTCAAAGAGTTTGAAGACTACTTTCTTTCGTGCCGTAGACTGTTGTCCTTCGGAAGATGTTCGGACCAGCTATATTCAGCGATCAGATCAATGCAATTGAATGATCCCATTGTACGTATGACAACAGCGACATCAAAGTTTTGGTCCTCTATACAACTATTTGCCGACCATGCACTTTGGCTATACCAGATGGGCGTCTTGAAGACGCAGGATAAGCAAGCCTGGATTGAGAGGGCGAATAGATTCTGGTTTTACTCGGTACTAACTAGCCTGTTGCGTGACTTTTACGAATTGATCTGTATCGTGCAGGCTAAAAGAATTAGAGAAAAGGACAATCTGGATTCCGAATTGAGGAACTTCAAATTGAGCACGCCGTTGAAATGGATGAAGGAGAATCCCAAGATTAGCTGTGATTTAATCAAAAATACATGCGATATTTGGATACCGTACACAGCGATCAATAAAATTCCGCTACATCCGAGTATCATAGGACTATTAGGAATGATATCCACAACTATGGCAATTCTACAAACCTACGATAAGGAGTATCGGCTAAGTCCAAGTTAAATTGGGTTGCTTGATGCCAAGGTGAACCGATGAAGTACTGAATCTACTCAAATGCAATAAACATGCCCGCGCGTCAAAAATAAGCAGTGGCAAAATAAAATCACTCGACTGTACCAGAATTATTTATTAGTCCCCTTCAAATATTCAAGATGTTGGGTCGCTCAATCCAGAGACTTGGGCAGAAGTTTGTGACCAGCAATGGTTCCTTTGCCACAAGTACTAGTAGGCTCAGTAGCACGGCTTCAAGTGGGAACACTTGTGTAACCCTTATACCTGGAGATGGTATAGGGCCTGAGATTTCATCCGCCGTTCAACAAATATTCAATGCGGCAAACGTACCGATCGATTGGGATGTTGTCGACGTCACACCAGTGAAATATCCGGATGGAAAATTTGGAATACCCCAGAAGGCGATCGAGTCGGTGAACAGACACAAAATTGGCTTGAAAGGACCTCTGATGACACCCATCGGCAAAGGGCATCGATCTCTGAACCTTGAAATCAGAAAAGTATTTAACTTGTACGCAAATGTGAGGCCATGTAGATCACTGAAGGGTTACCAAACACTCTATGACAATGTAGATGTGGTCACAATCCGAGAGAATACTGAAGGGGAGTATAGTGGAATAGAACACGAGATTGTTTCTGGCGTGGTGCAAAGTATTAAGTTGATTACAGAGCCTGCGAGTCGTCGTGTCGCCGAATATGCATTTGAATATGCCAAACAAAACGGACGTAAGATGGTCACTGCCGTTCACAAGGCAAACATCATGCGGATGTCGGATGGTTTATTCCTACAATGTTGTCGCGAAACTGCTGAGAGACACCCAGAAATCACCTATACTGAGATGTACCTGGATACTGTTTGCTTGAACATGGTCCAGGACCCAACAAAGTTCGACGTGCTAGTCATGCCAAACTTGTACGGAGATATTCTGAGTGACCTCTGTGCCGGTTTAGTTGGAGGTCTTGGAGTGACACCATCTGGTAATATTGGAAAAGGGGGTGCCGTCTTCGAGTCAGTCCATGGAACTGCCCCGGATATTGCAGGCCAGGACAAAGCAAATCCGACAGCCCTGCTACTTAGTGCCTGTATGATGTTGCGACACATGCAGCTGACTGACTACGCCGATCGTATAGAGAGTTCTTGTTTGAATGTCATCAAGGAAGCCAAATATCTAACTGCTGATCTCGGTGGCAAAGCTAAATGCTCCGAGTTCACTCACGAGATTTGCGAAAAGTTGTAGGAATCTAGAACGAACGTGACAAGATTCAAGATCTGAGCAACTGCAAATAGAACAACAAACTATTGAAAATTTCAATCATCATTTCTATTAGTTGTTAGGTTACTTAAATTACTAACTTGCGTCTATGTTTACCTATATGGATGTGAGTTTCCGATGGGTTTCCGTCAATTCTGCTTTTTGTGCCCGTTTGTCGAAATTTCATTACTAATTTAGAGACTCAATTTGTCGAAATTATTGATTCTCCGAGCCGGACTTTCGATCACTTTCATTGTCCTCCTGCAATATGCATCCAGCTGGACTAAGCCACCAACATGGTTGGTACTCTGCATCATCGAAGATGAAAATCTAACAATTTCAACGCTTTAACCTTCGTGCTTGGAAAATGATTTTGAAACATTTCTCTATTGATACTCAAAGGTATCTCCGACATAATTGAGCTCGTCTTGACTGAAATCGAGTTGGAAATCATCCTGAAATGTGTAGCCGTTGAGGCAACAAACCTTGGCTTATCTCGCAAGCCCACCCCTATACCCCTTTTCCTGCAATCTAGAAGGGCCAATTATATTGTCTATGAATTTCTGCATAAATTTCATGATCATTGCCAGCGTAGAAAGGTGATAGCTATCGAGGCATAACCGGAAGTTATTCTCACGGCCACAAGCCAATTGACTATCGTGTTCTCGCGATTCGTTCAAAGAAAGATGTAGAGAACTATACTATCCATCTCGAATGGTTCCTACGAGTTTCTTGGTTGCTCTTTCCGCAGCTCTTAGCCTCGTTTACAGGCGATAGTTGTGATTTGAATGTGAGCGTATAAGGCCCACTTCAAGATGGAGGATCTACATAACACTCTTTGCTACATCGGTTCTGTAGCAGCTTTTGGATTAAGTAGTTTCATGTATGGAAAGCACTCGAGCTTTCACCTGATGCAAGTGCCAGTCTAGTTAGAACTTCATAATAGGAAGGCTACTAAACAAACAGTTTCACGAGACAGCAAGAGATTACGACTCCGCCCAGGCTCATTGACCTTGATTGGGTAGTGCTTTTTGGCTAGATCACGGAAGAGATCATGCCTTAATAATTAATGAATAATTGTTATGCTTGAACCTGTTAGAAACTAACGCCCACTGAGGAAAGATCACTCCTCGGTCAAGGATTGAACAAGCAACTTATTGTTTGCCAGACCATCTGGGAAAGATTCAATGTTTCGTGCCTGTTGTTGTTGTCGAACCAACGGTCAGGTGGTAGTAGGTTGACTAGCGATTTCGTGATGATAGCGTGAGGACAAATATATGAGCGTAGATCACATTCTAAATTAATGAGCCGATTCAACTGCCCCCAAATGGATGGACCCCTGATTATCTCAGGCCGCTCCGTATTGGAGGAGGCAGTGGTTTGGATGGACAAGGGCGAGTGATCAGCTGACAAGTGAAATAGATTGAGAGAAAGGGGAGCAAATATCTGTGCGCTAGAGGTGCAAAGCTTACACTTGCGCAGAGTGGGCACAAAACTGGTTTAGCTCTCGTTGGATGATAGCTGTGCTAACTTGGCAGCCTGTTGTCGCCCCCTTGGCTGGCCTTGCAATTTGTTGCGTGCGCACTCCTCACATTGTGTCAGTGAAATATCGCTCACGATGGTCACAAGTCGACCACACCTTTCTCTTGCCTCTCCAAATGTCCGACGATCTTGCAAAGCATTGAAAGCACTGCAATCCAACATGACCGAAGCGGTTTCGGTCCTTTGTTAGTTATTCTGCCCGACGCCTCGAGCCAAACAACAGCCACTACTATCAGGCGCACACATCGGGGAGAAACGGGAAGTTCTGTCACTCTCTCGCTTGCCATTCTCACCTGACGGCGTCCGCTTTAGCTCCCGCTCACACGCTATCGCACACTCCGCAAGGAAGCTCTGGCCAGCGAGCAGTAGTTGGCTTTCCAGTGAGCTCTCGTCTCGCAGGGCTCGCCATGCTAGTCACTCGGATACAGCCTCGAAGGAGCTACGGAGAGGAAGAGGGAAAGCGAGCAACAAGTTTGAAGAGCAATACATTTTGAAGTCAAGTCCACTTAGAGTAATTCGCGATACTATTAACTAGGCAAACTAACAACCACGGCCATCTAATTCTCGCATGCACACACAAACAGACCAACTTTTTTGGTATTTGAACGACTAGGAGAAGAAGACGAAGAAGAAGAAGAAGAGGAGGAGGAAGGAAGGCAGAAGTGGGAGAAAAAAGAAGAGCAGCGTTCCGTTTGCTGCCTGACGAGCCACCACCTCAACTAGCTTATTATATTCCTGGCCAAATTACTTTGTTACAACGACAACCACCTCCATCAGCGCTAACGCTCGCAATACTTCCACCTCCACTACCACAACAACTAGCACTACCACCGCACACGCACCTTTGCCAAACCAAAGCGGGATAGTCCAGTCTGCTTTACAGCCTATGCACAATCTATACACATTCGCTCTCCCTAATCCAATCCCAGAGAAAAAGCCAGAGCTAGCGCACAGAGAGAGAGAGAGAGAGTCCAGAAAGCAATAGATAGAGACGAACATCCCAGAGAAAGAGAGAGAGAGAGACAGACGGAGACTAGTCCCTTCTGTTTCACAACAATTGTTATTTCTTGTTTTGTATATTTATTATTGTGATGCCAAGCTTTTGCAAGACTCATAGTTATAGATTTGATTACGGCTTTCGTGATCATCTACAGCGCTTAATCACGCCAAAGTTATCAGCCAAAAGTGTAATACCAACCACAACCGATGCTCCCGTTGTAGACCCTGATTATAAGAGGTATACGTCTTCATCATCTGTCAGTAATCATTCCAGTGGCAAAACATTGAAATCATTTAAGACATTATTTTTATTTGACAACGTCAGTAATATAATGTCAAGTCATTCTGACGAGGCAATATCATCTAGTTGCTCATTGAGCGAAAGCTTTTGGGAACCGGGCAATTACAAGCGGACTACTAAACGTATCGAGGATGGTTCCAGATTATGTAACGACCTTGTGCAACTAGTCCAAGAACGATGTGATATTGAAAAAGCATATGCCAAAAATCTAAACAATTGGTCCAAAAGATGGAACGACACCATCTCAAGAGGACCGGAATATGGAACCACCGAGGCCGCCTGGAAGGCAGTTCTCAACGAGTCAGACAGATTGAATGAGTTACATTTGAGAATTAGGGATAGATTACAAGAGAGAGTTATCACCCAGATTAAGCGATGGCAGAAAGATAAGTTCCATAAGACAATGTTGCAAATAAAAGAGAAAAAAGAGCTAGATGAAGAATTCAAGCGTGTCCAGAAGCCATGGGCCAAAGCATTGGAAAGAGTTAATAAAACAAAACAAGACTATCATATTGCTTGTAAGAATGAAAGGACGCTCTCAAATCAAGAGAGAAACGCATCCAGTGATACTTCAGTTTCTCCAGATCAATTACGCAAGATCCAAGAACGTTTAGCTAAAGTCAAAGATGAAGTTTCTAAATGTAAGGAAAAGTATGAACTCAGTTTGGAAGCTATCAACCAAATCAATCAGCGTTATATAACTGAGATGACACAAGTGTTCGAGAAATGCCAAGATATGGAAGAGGAACGTCTGAAATTTTTCAAAGATGTTCTATTTGATATACATGATTGCCTTAATATTTCCAAAGATCCAGAGCTGCCAATAATCTACGAAGAGTTTAGACACACTCTCCAGAATGCTGACCCCTCAAAAGATCTGAAGTGGTGGTCGAATACATATGGAGTCGGTATGTCTATGCAATGGCCGCAATTTGAGCCGTTCTCTGAAGAATTCCGCGATATAATCAAAGATCCAAAAACAAAAAAAGTCCATGCCTCAAACGATGGTATAACCTTGATAAATCAACATCGTTTCAATGAGGAATTACCAGAATGGAGCGAGAGTTTCACAACAAGTAACCAATCATTAGCTGAAACTGTGAACGGCAGCACCAATGCGAGGGTCTCGGTCAGAGCTCTGTATGATTATGAGGGAGCTGAGGCGGACGAGTTGTCGTTCAAGCAGGGCGACGTTTTCGAAAAACTAGAAGATGAGGATGAGCAAGGTTGGTGTAAAGGCAGAAAGGGTGACACCGTTGGATTGTACCCAGCTAACTACGTCGAAGTATTTATTGAGAAGGAGCATAGAAGCAGAGGAGCTTAGAAAGAAGTTGACCCATCGAGTCAACGCTATAATTTTCACAGATTGCAACAAATTACACGTATTATTGTTATCTCTATGAGGTAGTTATTAGCCTTTTTTGTAGGAAACCAAATCAAATCAAACCAAGAAACGGAACCGAATTCGTGACGAGAAGACTTCATGATGGCGAGATGCAAAATTGCGATCGCCGAATTGCGAGTATCATAAACTCAAATGAATGAATGCCCATAATCTCCAACTTTCGATTTTACATAGTAGATTCAATTTGATTCAAACTTAATTCTTTCATAACAGCTTACCTCTCAATGTTACAATCCTCGGTCCCATAACTCATCAGTCTTGTCCAGAAAGTATAGTGTCCTTCCGGTCGAAACCTGTTAGCACTAGAAGGCCTCTCGAGTCTTGCGCTAACAATGGGACTTAGGCCCACAAAAATCACCTTTTCAATCACAAGAGATGATTGAAAATTGTGCCAGCTATTCCCACTCATGTGTATCTGTATGTGTAGTTACGAATTGATCCGCCGAATTGACATTAGAGAAGACATGCTCTAAATTCTTCTTCAGATTAGCGTACTTCTTTGCTCATTCGACCACGTCGGAGGCCAAACAGGTAGATGGAAACAGATCTAGCATCTCGAAATTCCTAAAAGCGTGAATCGATGAAATCAATCGAGACTGGTAGCAAAATCAGTTATTACTTGAGTGCTTAACTTGACTAGCTCTAGCGCAACAGACAATCCAACGGTTTTCAGTTCATCTCGCCGCAGTGAGCTTGAATGATGGAGTCCCCTTTTTTTGTCGGAGACGTCGGTTAGATTCCCGATATGATGACATTGCATCTTCATCTCTCGCTTGCCTTGTCGAGCGCTCGATGGCCAAGTGACAGAATCTGCACTCGTCTGGCAAGAGTTGCCCTACTTTGTTCATTTCGCTGTCCAATCTTCAACCAATTAGAATCTAACCAAATATATATCGCAATAGAATTTCACAACTTTCCTCCAAGACCACCACTTTATCTTCCGCCATGGACTGTCAATGTTCCAGGGAAGCTTTTCGTCAAAATGTCTATGTCGGATTATTCAAAACTATCATGATTCCTAGTTTAAGGTGTAACTGGCCAAATGTAAGATAACGGATTTAGGTGCCAACATTTGGCTCAAAAAGGATACAAAATCTAGATCTGCCAGGAGCGCAATTGACTGAAGAAAAGAAGTAGGAAGGAGAGAATATTTGCCCAGCAACAAATGGTCATAACAAAAGTGATGCAAGAATCTATCAAACGGAAATGGGTGATGGTAGGCCAGAACCTGCTCCTGAGGAGCCTGGTTTGGTGGGCGAGTTTCTCTGCCCGGCTAGTGTCGAAATAACACGAATGGGAGACCTCGGCGCAGGCCTCCTATTAGGTAGATGCAGTGTCTGGCCTATGCGGCCCCGAAGTTTAGTGCACAGGCTCTGAGGACAGCCGGCTGACTAGCAATGGATGAGAGACAAGGGAAGAGGCAGACAGACTGACGTGCCCAGATCGAGATGGAAGCAGAAGCTTCCATCAAAGTGTTGTAATCTGTCTCACTGCTTTCAGGCGGCAGAGGTGATTCTGGCTAGTCAATATGCGGCTAAGCTGTTTGTCGCTGTCTAGCTGGACACGATTTGGACACGAAATTAGGCTAGTTGGACTGGCTGTCCTGAAGGTTAAGGTGAGACTCCGTCCTTCGTATCTATGACATATTCAATAAGAGAATTAAGTCTCTGCTCGTAGTGATGTCTACGTAGTGAATGTCTGTTGATCTCGACATGTGTCTGTGTCCCGCGTTGGCAGAGATAATTGAATGCTCGTCAATAATCCCCCAGACGCGGCACCAGTTGTTGCCCTAAGCCGTCTGACGTAGGCCTCACCAGTGGAACACATTGTAGGACCCCGTATATCTGCCTCTGTCTTGCTAGCTTAGGCTAGATACACTCTTGTGAAGGCTCCATCAATCATCTTTCTGAGAATTGGTCGAAGTATGACGAAAATCATCGGCAAACAATCTGAGGCTCGATAAATGCACTTAGCATTGGAGGCCTCAGCGAGCATTACCGAGGCATCTCTGCGCGTCAGACGATAGCAGACTTGCTGTATGTGTAGTCCAAGTGCAAAGAAACAGTGGTTCCAGTAGAGGAGATGGAAATTGCAACACTGTTCAAGTAGAGATGATAACTTAGTTTCCGTTATCGAGTTCAGTGATTCAATTGGTCAAGATTGTTTATTTGAAAGACCGATCGATCAGGTGCTGTGGATGAGAATATTGCGCTCCTCTCCGAGTAATGATGTGACGCGTCTGGCGGTCGTTGTCGGCTAATGGTGTTCGAGTGTGCCCAGACCGATATCACGAATCCTGGTACTAGATGAGAGGCTCAAGTGGACATTGGGGGCCAGCACGAAGAGGATTGGCGCAATGCACGTGCCAAGGCTTGCTGGTTGGTGGCGGTGGAAGAAATTGGCGGCAGAGTAGGGGCAGCACTGTGATATGTGCAGAGGAGGTCTAGTCGAGTTTGTCGATGACTTTGAACCACTTTGGCCACTTGATTTGTCTTCGGCGAGCGCTTTCTCGCGCTAGAAATTTCCAATTGGCCGCCCACTCGCCCAGACGATCCAAGAGGAGAAAGCAAGCTCGCCAGCGCTGCGACCAGACTGGCGAGTGGGCGTCAGGCAAAGAGGTGGAGAGAAATGAAGGCAGAAAGTTGGGGGCGCGTGAGTGAGTCATTTAGTGTCATTTAGCTCTGTTTGGCTAGACTCTAGTCTAGTTTGGTGATAGCGACACTAAGGCCAAGTTGGCGAGTGCGAGGCGCCAAATCGAGAGGCGTTTCTCTGGTTCCGGCCGGAAATGAAAGAGAGTCACTTTATTTAGACTGCAATCTTTTTTCAGCTGCAGAAAGGAATGAAAGGCACAAGGAAAGGGAATGGCCACACAGAGGCGAGAGAGAGAGAGAGAGAGAGAGAGAGAGAGAGAGAGAGAGAGAGAGAGAGAGAGACTGGAAGCTAGACTCGTTCCAGCATGAGACAAGGAAGCCTCCGGACAGCCTTTTCAATTGCAGGCCCGCCAACTCTCTGAGAGCTCTATTCGGATTTTTATTGCTCTCCCAGCTGGCCACTAAAAGCCGAAGGTGGTTACGTAGGCAATGCAAGTGGACTGGCGGCACACTGCTCATTCATCATCATTGTTGGCGCTGGTGACTCTCTTGTGGACCAGTTTTTTGGACAAGAAGAGCTCGCCAAAGCCCATACTTAAGCGGGCCTTAGGAGTGAAAGGGGTCCAGTGGAGAGAGCAAGTCTAAGGGAGAAAGCAGTGAGCTAGTGCTCTTGTGTGGTGGCCACAACAATGTCCACTTGAAAATGGTGGCAGATTTGCGCTTGGAAAATAATTCGGCCAGAAATTGGGCCCCAAATTTGGGGCAAAAATGCAGGAAGTTGGCGAGAATTCAATTCGAGAGACTTACGAAATAACTCAATGGGAACACAAGCGTCTTCCCCCCAGGACTTGGCTCCTCTTTTTTGGCCACTCTTTTCCATCTCAACCAGAATGAGCTCTAGTTAGAGGACAAGATTTGGAGATGGAAGTGAATTAATAATAAGAAGACCTGCGATAAGATTAAGCTGTAGACTGTTCTTGGCAGAACACACTGACGTGCCTTTGGGCACGCTTGCCCATAGGAAAGGGGGAACAATTCCAGAAGCTCGACTTAACTCGTTTTGTGGCCAAATGAGGCCAGCCGACATCGGCCTCTAATTGAATCCAGGCGCAAAAGGGGCCAGAAATCGCGCTCGCTTGGCCCGGTGTCTTTCTGGAGACATTCGGTGGCAATTAGGTTCCAAACTGGAGCGAGAGGCGAAGAAGAGGCCACATTGGAAGCCAGTTGGGTGGGCCAAAATGGTGCCCAGAGGCATTCTCTTTCTCTGCCACAAAGGTTAATGCTCTGTGCAAATAGCTGACTAGAAATGGTAATCACCTTTGCGCCCACTGTTCATCAAATGGAGCGCAGCAAACGATTGACTGACTGATTGTGGGCGTCTTCGTCCGCAAGGTTACTACTTTTCTGTTATTTTCTCAGCTCAGGGCACCAAGTCAATGGCCAAGTCAGTGGTTGGGGGAGCCTAGTTGGCCGCAAATCGAAGGGGATTCTCGTGGGATCTTTGTGGACTGGCACGAAGCCAGTCGGAAGCAGAGCGTAGGGGGAAAATTAAGATGATGTAATTTGAACTCGTGCTGGCACCTATTGGAGCCAAGCTGGCGCTGTGCACTTGCGACAGTGGATTTCCACGTTTCGTCTGGCCGCTGGCGCTTGGGCTCGCATTCTAAGTATGTTTGTGTAGGCCGGCAAGGGCCACACACAAACGGGGGGTCAGCGTCGGCGGAAAGGCTGCTCATTGAGCATGCGTGACAAGTTCGTGGCTGGACTTCCAGAGGAGCGGACTAATTCTTGAGATCGGCCGCTGGCCATGCGCATTGTCAAGCAGTGCTGCAAAAAAGCCCTCCAGACCCTTCCTCTGGGCGCTGGACTATCGCTAACTGCGACCGACGGTTGTCCCCGGCTGCTTCTGGGCACGCGGTCCAGACCAGAGGCTTTTGTCGGCCACCAAGAGTGCAGACGATAGACGAGACGGTTGTGGGCGACTTTGAAAGGGGCCAGTTGTTTGGTTGATGTGGCGAGAGAGAGGGAAAGAAAAAGCAAGCGAGCAAAGCAGTTAGTGAGACACAGACAGAGCGTTGATGATCGAACGAGGCGGTTGCACAAACTGGCTCACACTGAGGCCCGACTGGTGAGATCTCTTTTTGAGCGAGAGGAAAAAGATAGAGATAAAAATAATGGGACTCAATTTGAGAAGTAAAAGTGGCACCAATTGTCGTGGTGATGAGCAGAGCAGTGCAGCGAGCCGCTCGTTTAGTAGGCCCTTTGTAAAGCTGTTGCAATTTGCAAGCTCGAAAGTTTGAACGAATCCCAAATTGGACCATTGGTGTTGTGTTGTGTGTGTCTGTGTGTGTGTCTGTGTGTGTCTGTTTGTTTGTTGCGGATTTTGGAATTGGAACTGCAATTGAAATTGGGCCACACACCAAAGGAAGGCTGACACATATGAACAAACACTCGTGGAGAGGAGAAGCTCGCGAGCAAGCAAGCAAGCAAGTAAGCAAGCAAACGAAAGGCCAAATTGGAGGAAAGGAAGAAGACGAGAGAGAAAAATATTAGGAGAAGCAAAAATGGCAACCATAAACAACAAGCAAACAATTGAAACGAAAAGTGATCTAAGTCGAGAGCAGTTGGAGCAAATGTTTCATTGCATCGTTGAAAGTGCGGCGGAAAAAATGCGCCGCCGAGCTAGTCCAATGGGCGCCACGATGAGCTCGATGGGGGCGAGCAAAAGTGGTGGCGCCAACGAGGCGAGCAAGGAAAGTAGTGCCACACAGTTAGAGAGTAACAAACGGCAGCAACAAGAACAAGAGCATTTGGCCCAGTGTTGCAGTAGTAAATTTGGGGCCAAATACGATGAAACAAGTGGTGGTGGCGGCGAGTTTGGGGGAGCAAGTGGGAGAACAGTCTCAGATGGTTCAGCCGAGACAGTTGGGGGCCAAACAAGTGGGCGGCCAGCGAAGTGTTCATTTGGCATGAGGCGCAGAATTGAGGCCACAAAATGGCTAAAAAGCGCCGCCTTTTCCACGCTCACAAATGATGACCAAGAAGATGAATTTGTCGATGTTGCCGGCCCTAAGGAGAATCCAGCAATGTTGCCCGCGAGCACAATGACAACACCATTGGTGCCACCACAAGCCCAACCCCAAGCAACAACAACAACAACAGGCTCTGGCAGCGAGGAGGAAAGCAGAACCAGCACAGCAGCAAGCAGCAGCAGTGGCAGCAGTGGCAGCAGCTCGAATGCGGCGCCCAAATGTCCCCGGCCAAGAGGCGGCCATTCAGACGGGGGGTGCTCAAGTGGGCGCAGGAAGGAGCAAATAGAGAGTGCAGTTATGCTACTGGGCCAGCCAGAGGGCGGCCCTGAGAGTTGGCCGGTTTGTGGCACAGCAAACGCGAGTGGTCAGCAGGGCCAGACTGCCGATCATTTGGACAACAATGAGGAGCAGTGGGCGCGTGGACGAGTGGAAATGACTTGGACGCAGGAGACCACTGTCTCCAGTCCAGCTCCGCCTGGCCAGCTCCTCGATGGAGTGCAGCTTAGGGCGCCCAACAAGCCAGAACTGCCACCACTGCAGACGCACCAAGAGCAAGAGCAAGAAGAAGAACAACAACAACAACAGTTGCTCCAGCCAAACTCGCCCGCACGCCGCGTGAGTGATTGCCCCGGCCGGAAGTGGGACCCACTCAAATGGGGCCCCGGAAGGAGAGCTAGTGAGTACGCGCGCACGGGCGGCTCGTTTGGCCGGCCGACGGCGGGGGAGCCGTTTTGGGCGCACACGCGGAACGAGCGCCCGGCCGGGCCCCAAGCTGCGGAGGGCCTGGAAGCGAGAACAAATATGACAAATCGGCACTGGAGACGCGCCTCGGCAACAGTGTCTCCGGGGGGGCCGAGCGCGGCGAGTGGTGGCGCGCACTGTGGCGGACGGCTGGGCGGCGGCGGTGGCGGCGGCGAGACTGGAGGCGCCTCCAGTGGGCGGCCGGACGAGGAGCGCTGGCCAGACGAGCGGCACGAGCAAAGTCGGGGCGCCGCCAGACAGAGTCTGCCCGCAGTTTGGAGCCAGTTCGAGCGGTGCGACCGGCTCGCTGGCCGCACGAGAGCAGGACACTCGCCGGGGCGCCACTTGCGGCCCACCCTCGAGGACGGCCGCCAAGATCAAGAGGAGAGGCCGGAAGGGGAGCAGGAGGAGCGCGACGAGGGGCCCACGCCCACAAACGACCTAGTTCGGGCCCTCCTGGAGCGCGACCGGCGGGCCTGGCCGGTGGGGGGCGGCGGCGGTGGCGACAAGGTGGACAGGAGGAGCTCCGGTGGGCGAGCTCCTCCGCTGGGAGGCGGCGAGCAGATAAGAGGTGACGAGCAGGGGGCCACTCTGGAGGGTGTTCAGGGGCTGGAGAGCTCGCTGGTCCAGACTGAGGGGCGTCCGAGGCAGAGCTGGCCGGAGGGCCGGCTGCCAGAGGGCGTCGTCTCCAGTGGGCCCAAAACAATTGGGCCCCAGCCAGTGGCGCAGTGTTGCGAGGGGCGCGCCACTGCGCTCGAGCTAGCAGTGCAGCTGAGCTCGAGCTCTGGCTCGGGCTCGATGGCAACAGTGGTTCGCGCCGAGGAGCAGGGCCGTTATTTCAAGATTCGTGATAAAAATTCAAAGCCAAATGTGCTAGTTAGTGCGCAGGCTAATGGGCGGCAACGGGCGGCCGGCGGCGAGCAAAGCGGCCAGCCACACGGCCGCCCAGAGCCTCAGTGTCGTGGGCCCGTCGTCTGCGAGCCCCGGGCGCTCAGTTATGACAACAACACCAGCCCGACGGACGACGACCAGCGGCGCCACCCCCACCGTCAGTCTGAGGAGCAGAGGCAGTTGAGCGCGGCGGCGTCCACTCGCCAAGGGGCCACTCCGCGCCACTGGGGTGGCGGCGAGGGCGCCGGAAGTTGCCCCGCGGGACAGGCCAGAGAGGGAGGAGGAAGAGGCCACAGTGGGGGGGGCGGAGGGGGGCGGCCAGGCGAGCAGGGCGGCCACAGGGCCAAGGGGGCGGAAGAGAGTCTGCAACTGTCTCAATTGCTGAGCGACAAGTGTCAGCTGGGAACAAAGGCCCGCCGGGCGACGGTTGGCCACTCGGACGCGAGCTCGCTGGCCGCCCCGAGCAAGCGCCACTCACTGTCGCCCTACCGCATCGCAGCAATGGCCATCGAGACCATGCAGTCGGCGGTGGGCCAGCAGCAGCAACAGCAGCAACAACAGCAGCAGCAGCAGCAGCAACTGGCCCCCGTCTGCAACCCGTCCGTCCGCGAGCTCGACTGTGAGGCGCCAACAGCGCCCACCAGCGCCACTCGAGAGGCGCCCGCTGACCAGACGCAGCGACGCCACTCAACCTACTTGCTGCCCCAGTTGCTCTCGGAACGGGCGGCCAACTCCGCCGAGACGGGCAACACCTCGGAGAGCGACGACGAGCACGACGAGCTGCTGGCCGCCGGCTCAAAGTCGAAGAGTGGGCGCGGCGGAAGCGGCCGGGCCAAGAGCGGAAGGGCCCCAAAGGGGGGCGGACGGCTGGAGGGGGGCGAGCGGCACTTGGAGGAGGCTGGGGAGCAGGAGGAGTTGGAGGCGGACGAGCTCGAGTTGGAACTGGAGCTGGAGCTTGAGTTGGGCGCCGCCTGGCCCGCAAGCGACGAGGCCGACGACAGCGAGTCGGACGAGCGCCAGCCCAGAGCTGCGGGCGTGCTGCCCAGCTCGGCCTCGTCGCCCTCGGCGCTGAGCACGCCAACCAACGATTGGCCCGGCGCCGAGTGGGCCCAGGCCGAGCCGCGGCCCAAGAAGCAGCGGCCGCGCTCCAACCGGCTCCACAGGGTCGAGTGGGCGCGCGGCGACGCCAAGCAGCCCGCCGCGGGCAGGGGGGCGCGCCGGGCCGCGGGCTGCAGTTCGGACGCGCAGCTGCTGCGGGTGGCCGCCCGCAACGCGCTGCTCTGCGCGGCCGGGCCCTCCGTGGGCTGGCCGCCGGGAGTTGCGTCTGGCGCTCGAGTGGCCGCCGATCCCAGTCCCTCGCGGCCTGAAGCGTGGTGCTCGGCTGGCGCGATGGGCGGCGAGCTGGCTCGGCTCGGACTGGGCGCCAGGGGGGCCAAGCAGCAGCAGCAGCAGGCCGGCCAGGGCGCCGCCAAGTGCGAGTCCCGCCGGCGCCGCCTCGGCAGCAACCCTTTGGATCGGCTGCGCCTCGGTGGCGGCGGCGGCGGCAGCGGCGGCCAGACCTTGGCCATGGCCGCCGGGGGCGCTCTCGGCAAGACTGGCGACATTGCGGCGGGCGGCCCGCGGCCAATAAGCAAGCGGCACTCGATAATGAACTTGTTGTCCGGCGGGGGCGTGCAGTGGGGCGTGGCGCCGCACTGTCGCCGCGACAAAAGCTCTCAGGGCGCCTCCCAGCCGAGCAGACGCACCAGCGAGAGTGGCTCCCTTGCCAACGAGCAGCTAGCCAGCAGTTGCGGCAATGGCGGCAATGGAGGCAATAACAACAACAACAACAACCTCGGCAACCTGCAGTGGGCGCATAATCAGGCGCGCCTGCTCGCCAACGGCCAGCAGCAGCAACAGCAGCAGTGCGAGCAACTGATCCCTGAGACTGGATTCAAAATAGTGGTCATGGGAACGAGCGGCGCCGGCAAGACTGCAATCATCCACCAGTTCCTCTATGGAACCTTCTCGCAACGCCATCAGCCCACCGTGGAGGACACCTACTTCATCGAGTTCCCCTACAAGAAGAACCTGATCAATATCAGCGTCTCGGACACTTCAGGTAAGTGAGCTCTGGCTTGGTTATTTTTCTCTTCGCCCTTCGTTACTATTTGTGATTGACTCAGCCCATCGAGAGAGAAAGAGAGATAGACACACGAGGCCGAGCTGCTCGTTTGAGGGCCACCCAGACTGCCAGCTTGGTAGAGGTGGAGAGAGAGTTTTCCTGGCCGAGAAAGCTCTCTCTGCTCGTCTCAATGTCGTCTGGCGCCAAGTGTGCCATTCACTTGATTGCACTCGCCGGCCACCCACTTGGCCCCCGCCCCCTCGGCCCACCCACTCGGCGGGGGCCAACTGGGCGCGCCCACTTCTCGCCCACTTCTCGCTCGGTTCTCGCTCCCATCAGGTCCAATTCCGGCCGACAAGGAGCCCCCCGGCTCGCCTTGAGGGGCCCCAATCTCGCGCCCCAACTCGCCCCCGCGACACACAGCCCCACTCGCTCACAAGAGACCCATTATGTGACCGGCCCATTGGGCCCCCTCCTTCCTTAGCTCGGCCCTAGCTCGCCCCCCTCGCCCCCCTTTCCTAAGGCGGCAGAAGGCGGCGCCATTACGCATTCTACTTCCTTCCCCCTCGGACAAACAGCGCCCATGTTGCCCACCACAAGCGGCTCGAATGATTGATGATCAGTTTCCTTCTCCCTCTCCTTCTCCCTCTCCTTCTCCTGCCGCGCCGCCCACACAACTCGGCCCACACTCTCCGCCCATAGCCAAACTCTGCCCGACGCCCAATACACAATTGCCCAATGGGCTCATGTTGCCGCAATTATTGCTCATGTCCCTCCTGTCCAGCTGAACAGGCCCCTGGCCACGCCCACTTGGTAACACTAATTTGATCAGCGCCAGAATTTGGAGCTGCGGGCTGGCTCCTTTTGGGCCATGCTGCAAGGCTGGCTTTGTTGAGCAAGTGGGCAGACATGGTGGTGTGTTTGGCTGCCGCTCGGCGAGAGTCGTGCGGATGTTTGGCCCAATTTCTTCATCAATTTTATCCGTCTCGCTCGCTCCCCTTGGCTTGCGGATCGGCCGTGATCCTCCACTGAATGTGATCGGAAGGGGCGCCACTTCCAAGCTCGCCAATGGATAGCTAGACTGAGCTAGACTGGGCCACTTGGGCGCGCCCTCCACACAGTCTGGCGCCCACTTGGACGGCCTGAGGCAAAGTCAAAAGCACCAACAACAACAACAACCACAACATCTAGTCTGCTTCTGGACAGCAAACCTGATAGCTTGATCGAGTTTGCCTCTGGACAGCGGCTGGCTCGTCTGCGGCCGATCATTTGCGGGCCAAATTCCATGAAAGCCACTCGAGAGCGACTAGCTTCCCACCGGAAGCAGATTGGCTGCCTGCTTGTTGGCGCTGCTGGGCGGCCAAGTGGCCAAGTGGGCAGCATTTGGCTAAGCTGCTCAGCGTTGCGGCACAAGTCGGCTCAACTGCAGACAGTCTCTGGCCGCATTGCTTCCAGTGCGGCTTCCAGTGAGACGGCTCCAAGTGCGTGCCAGTGGCCCAAGCAGCACTGCGCCCATGCTGATCACCTCCAACTAGGCCCCAAATCCGCCCTGGTTGTCTGGCCAACTAGCCAACGCGAGCCAGTCTGGCCAGCCTCACTGGTGCCTGTTTGGCTGGGCAAAAAGTTCAAGTTCAAGATCAAGAGCGAGAAGCAGCCCATGCGGCCAGAGAGAAGGATTGCTGACTGGCCAACTAGTCACCGGCGGCCAGTCTAACCAACTACTTTGGCCCACCAGTCTGGCCAGCTAGTCTGGCCAGATGGGGGCCAAGTGGGCCGAGCTTGGGGCGCCGAGCTTGGGGCGCCGAGCTTGGGGCTTTGCTGAGCTTGCTTGTTAAGCTAGATAAGGGAAACTGGTGCAGTCAGAGGCCAGCGAGGGGCAATGGCGAGTGGGACGAGCAAGAGGAAGAGATGAAGAGATTGTCGAACAAATCACGTAAAACGTCTGCCAGCGGAGAAAAGTCGTCACGAACAGGCACCGGAAATGGGGGCACGTGCTCTGGTTTGGCTGAATCGTCATCCGAAATGTAAACGAGCGCTTTGGTTTCCTTGCGCGGGCCGCTGGCTTGCCTTGGCGAGCTGCTTGTTCGGCTCGCTTGGTCTTGATTATTTGGAGGAGAAGGAAGGGGGCGAAGAAAGAGCGCGGAAGAGGAGCTGCCAGACAGACAAGGAGAGGAAGGAGGAGGAAAAGGTTATCTGAGGGCGGGTCAGAGGGCGGAAAAGAGAGAGAGAGAGGCAAGTGTGTGCACTTGGTTGAGTCTTTAATTTGCGCCCGCCCGGACCTTATGGAGCCTTTGCAACAATGCGCCGGGCTGATTTCGGCAACTCTCTCTCCTCTTTCTTCCCTTAGGTCCGATGGGGGCAGACAAAAGGTCTCCAGGGCGAGCGGAGGGGCAAAAAAGGGCCCAGCAAACAAGCGGGCGGCTGGATACTTCGAGATGCTTCCAGCGACACTCAAGCAACTTTTTCCCAGTCACCAAGTTTCCCGTGTGCCTGGAATTTTGTATCCTCCTTGCCAGCCTTGCGCCAGACGAGCCAATCTGGCCCCCAATTGTTGGCCCGCTTCCGCTCACACTCATACTCACACACGAAGCCGGCTCCACTCGAAGCACACATCTCTCCTGCCCAGGCCCCAGAGAATTAGGCGGCCAGACATCCGGTGACACTATTCATCATCGGCTCCGGAGTGCTGGCCACTTCTGGGGAAGCTTCCTGCCAAGCCGGCTGCTCTCTGTCTGGAGGAGTCCTGAGGGACAGATACGATGCGGCGTTAAGTCGCCCGGGCCAAGTTAAGGGCGAGCTAAGTGATCGGCGGGCAGCCTGATTTGTTTCCCCGCCGTGCAAGCCGCTTTTCTGCCTGCGGCGCGTCTTGGCCGCCAGACGGGCGGAAATGTGGGCGCTAAATGGGCCAAACGGTCGCGGGAGACGCGAGCAAGATGGCCCAGAGACTACCGATGGATGAGGCTCGCCCGCAGACCCAGCTTCTCAGGTTCAAGGTTGGCGGCTCCGAAGGCCAAAGGGGACCCTTTATGGCGGGCGCCACTCGATTTGGGGGCCCAAATAATGATCGAGTGCCTGCGGGGCATTGTTGCGGCCCGTCTCTCTCGGGCGGCCAACAAGCCGGCCGCCTCGGCTCAGATTGCACCGGGCCGATAAGCGCCGGCTGGCCAGGTGCCAGAGGGCTCTGTTTACGAGCTAGGCGGCTCTCTCTGTGTGTTTGTGTGCGAGCGGCCGCTGATTATGATGATGCTGGGCCGCCATTGATGGGCTTCCGTTGGGTCCAGTTTACTTTGGGCGCGCCTGTGTGTGTGTGTGTGCGGGCCTAATCGTGCCAATATCCAAGCGGGCACCTGAATCTAATTTGGCCACAATGACAAACTCTTGCCACTCCATTGAGTTTGGCCCAGCTTGGCCCGGGGTCCAATCCAATCGGGCCGACGAGACAGTCTCCCTTGGCAAATCTGGGCCACCAGCGGCGGACCCCACGGACCACCAGCGGCGCCTCTCGAGCGGCGCCGGCCCCATTTGGCCGGCCTCGATCTCAGCCGCTGGTCGGCAAACAGACGCCAGAGCCAAGCCTCGGCCACAGTCGAGCTCAAGGGCGCCCATCTTGCCGCCCGATCGATGTTCAATGGCTTCAATGGGCGGCGCTGAACTTGAAAGCGGCCCACTTGCCGCTTCTTGCGGCCCCCAGAGAAAGAGGGGCCGCAAGGGGGGAGACACTGGCGGGCGGCCTCGTTCGGGGGCCGCTTATTTTTCGATCAAGGCACCCAAGAGTGTCCCCCGGCGCGCGCCTGTGGGCCCCTGGTCGCCGGTTGGCGCTCGCTGGCGGCGGCTGGCGGCCATTTCTCCTTTCATCATTATCCTCGCGGGCCCTGGTCTGCGGCGGCCGCGCGGACGCACGCACACCGCAAACCGCAGGCGCGCCTCTGCGACCTTAGGCGGCGCAGCGGCGCGCCCGCCAGCACAAAGGATCGATAAGCAAATGTCCACTGGCGCCCCAAAGACTGTCCGCCGGTCGCCTTGACCCGATTGAGGCGTCTGGGGTTGCAGCGGCGCGCCGGGCGGCCCGCTGGGACTCTGCCTGAGACAGAGACTGGGCCTGGCCGCACTGAATGGGAGTTGCAGCGGCGAACTATCGTCTTGAATTATCTGCAAGGCGCCCGCTCGCCCGACAGCCCGAGCTAAGCGCCGGCTGGGCCGCCAAGGCGCTCTGCTGGCCGCCAATCTAAGCACATCAGCGGGGCTAGTGTAAAACTGGACCATGGAGGGGGCCCATTTGGCTGGTCGCTTTGGGGGCGCTCGCTTGTCTGTGGGCGGCGGATTTGTGTCCGCTGGCCGGCGGAGATTTGGGCTTGAGCGTTGGCGAGCGAGGCGGCGAGCAAATCGAATTCGTTGGTGCGGAATTTGGCTTTCGGCTGGCCTTTGGGTGCAAGTGGGCGCCACTTGTGCGTGCGTGTGGCCGCCGGACGACTGCGAGTTGGGCGGAAAAAAGAGTGCCACTGGCTGCTGGCGCCCAGTCGTCGGGCTAGTCATTGGGGCCGCCCGCATGGGTCTTGCAGTGCGACGAAAGGCGAGTAAATTTCTCTTTTTGAATATTTCCAAGTCTAATGTTTTTGTTGTTTACAAAAATGGCCGCCCAAGCTGGCCAAGCGTAGGGGGGAGAGAAAAAGATTTTGTTTCCCTGAAAATGAGATAGAGCGAGAGAGAAAGAGAAGGAGAAAGAGAGAAAGTGAAAGAGAGTTGGCGCCTCTGTGGTGCTAGCGGCACCAGAACAACAACCATCAGGCTGGCCCCGAGCAAAAGGCAGCCTTCAAAGGAGGGGCCAAAAGTGGCGCCCCCAAAGAAGGGCCAAAAGTGGCGCCCTCAGTCTCAACCCTTGGCCCAGGCGCCAAACAAATAGCCGGCAATTCTTCTTCTCTCTTTGTCCCCTTTCTGGGGCATCGTAAAATAATTGTTATGCAACTGGCCGGAGGCGCAGTCAGCCGGCTCATCGCTGGCAAGCTAGCTGGCTGGCTAGCTAGCTGGCTGGCAAGGCGCCCCTTTGCGCCCCCGAGCGGCGAGCAAAGCGGCCCGAAAGGGAAACCAGAACGGGGCCCGTCTGGCTCCCTTTGGGCCGCCCAGCCAGAGACTCAAATCGAGCGCAAAGGGGCGTCGCGCCTTGGCGAGCCGCGCGGCCCGCCCGCTCTGGCTGGAGAGGCTGGCGCTGTCACTTGCCTGTCGGCCCTTTTGGCGACTTGGGCGCCCCAGCCACTGAGACTGAGACTGAGACTGAGGGCGAGGAGGCAGCTTTGCGGGCGGCGCTCGCTCGGCTCACCTGCGCGCCGGCAACTCAGACAAATTGGATCAAATAAACCGGCTGCAGGGGCGCCGCTCGGGCCACCTCCCAACAGCAGTCGACGGCGCCCAACTGGGGCCAGAACTGCCGCTCCAGTGCGCTGGCGCCAGCATCAAGCGGCCGCGCCTCAGGTGACACGCGAGACCGGCTTGTTTGCCGCCACTTCCGGCTTCTCGTGTGCCACCAGCAGCAGCGGGCGGCCCTAAAGAGCGCCGAAGATTAGGCTCTGAAGCCCGGCCTGAAGGGAGGGAGCGGCAAAGACAAAGGGATGAGGGCGCCCCTTTTGAGCTTGGCGACGATTTAGAGCGCGCCTCTTCTTGATTTCAGCTGCAAGTGATTGATGAGAGCCTCCTGGAGAGGCGGCCTGCCAGCCAGCGGCCAGCAACGAGCGGCCAGACACGTGCCCGGCCGCCAAGTGGGCGCAAGACGTGCCTCCGATGGCAATCAAGTGGCCTCGTTGGCCGGCAGCTGGGCCAAGGCAGAGCAAACGTGGTCCTTCTGTTCAGTTGTGAGCAGGGGCCGCTTGTTAGGCGCGCCGCGAGGCCTTAGGGCAGCGAGCGGGCCTCATTCTCGCATGTCCCTCCCGTTTGGTCGGCTGGCGGCCAGTGGGCGGCCCATTTGCGGGCCACACGCGCTCAGGGGCCTCCTCTGGCGCCTCAGCCCGGCCCGGCTGACCCATTGCCATCAACACTGTAACCGGCGGCCAGCACCTGCAGACGCGCACAGGAAGCCCCCTTGGAGCGTGAACTTTGATCTTTGGGCCAGAAGGGTTGAGGCCGGAACGGCGGTCGAGGGTGCCTCACGCGCTCTCAAACAAGCACAAAAGCAACAACAACAACAACAGTGGCAACAACAGTGGCAACAACAAGCCATCTCTCCGAGTTCACCTCTCTGCTCGGCTCCCCTCCGGCCGCGCACAGCCTCAAGCGCACAGCGAGGGGGCGCCCCCGCACGCCAAGAGGAATCTGCAGCAGAATGTATCTACCTTTGGCTCCTTCCACGTCAGTTTGGCTCGGCTCGACTCGGCTCGGCTCAACTAAATGGGACTAGCACTAGTTGTTGCCAGCAGGCCAAGTGAGCAAACATTTTTCTGCCACCATGGCGCCCACTTGGAGCATTAACGAACTTGCAACCTTTCACCGGCCCATTGTGTTCCGCATTCTCGTCGGCCACTCATTTCCACTTCTGCGCCCCCTCCGCGCCCTCCCACTCTACTCGCTCTCGACTGGCTGCCCCGCAAAGCGCCCACCTAACCACCTCAGGCCACAGACAGAGACAGAGCGGCCGGCGAAACAAGCGCCGCCACCGGGCTGGCCAGACAATTGGGCCCAGCGAGAAGTCCTCTTCCCAATGGCCACTGCGCCACTTCCGGTGACACTCCTAATCAGCCGGCCACTTGCGCTCCTCTGGGCGGCCGCTCGAGCAAATGAAGCCGCCGATGATAATTTGCTCGAGCTGGCGAAAGGTGGGCCCGTCTCGCTGGCTGCCCATTAACAGGTAGCTAAGCTTTGGATTGGGGCCGGCCCAGCGCAGTGGAGAGGCCAGAGGGGAAACGCTCGAACGTGAGGCCCATGAGTGGCGGCCACACAAAGAGGCAACCCTTCTTATCTTGTGCTCATGGCTTGCTGGAGGGTGCCAGTTGTCTGGGTGTGTGTGTGTGTGTGCAAGCTAGAGAGTGTGTGCGCCACGAGCTTGTGTGTGTGTGTGTGTGTGTGTGAAAAAAGCCAACAAGCCAGCCCGAGACTGGCTGGATTACTTTGTTCTCCTAAGCTGCGCCTCAGCTTCAGTTCGTCTGGGCGCAATTTCTAATCGCAATGCGGCCTCGTTGGCGAATAAATGAATAAATGTATTTGTGCCCCCTTTCTGGCCTTTCCGTCTCCTACTCCTTCGCCGGAATCAAGGACTGCTGGCGGGCTTAACAAGCGGCCGAGCGCAGGAGCGAGCAACTGGGCGTGGAGCAGTAATTTAGCCAGCTCGTTGGGGGGAAAAAAGCGAATCAGTAAGAGGGGAAATAGAGCCGAGGGGCACAGGTGCAAGGAGAGACTGTCTTTCTCTTTACGGCCAGAGCGAGAGGCGCACCACTACCTCTCGAACTGGAAGCCCAAATCCCATTCCTCATTGGAAACCTCTCCACTGGATCCCCTTTCCATTGGCTGCCACATCTGCCCGCTCGCATTGCTCTCGGTTGCAAGTTCAAGAACGGCCGCAAACAGGCACTCGAACACGAGCATCCATAGCAGTTGTCTATGTTGCTCATTGTTGTTGTTGTTTGTTTCTCGCTCTCTGGGCCAAGGTAACGAGAGGCGCTCTTCATTCACGGCTCTGCGTTGCACAATCGGGCTCGAGCGGGCAAGTTCGATCGAGTGTTCCTTGAACGAGTTCCTCGAAGTGCTTGTGGAGACAGTCGGCCGGGAAGACGGCTGGCAAGCCGGCCGGACGTGCGGGACCTTCAACGCTATGCTGCAAGGCCGGGCGCGTCCGTGCAAGTTGTTAGCATGCGGCCTCCTTGCAGGCTCCCCTCGGCCTGCATGCCCAAGCGTCTGGCCAAGTGGTCACTAATTCTCCATTGACCCACTTAGTTGGTGGCTCCTCGCCGCCAGTCTGGCCCAAACAACACCGCCACTGGCACCGCCGCAACGGAGCGAGCGGGCAAAAATTATTATTGTTATTATTATTATCATCTAGTCAGCGATGGCGTCCCTCTGCATGCTGAATGGGCGCCCTCAACTTGCCTGCCGATGCATCTAGGCTTGTGTGTAGTTGAGTTAATCTTGCCGCAAGCAGCATACCAAGCAGTGCCGATTTTATCTGCCTCACTTAGCCGGGCTGCACGGGAAAGGGTTGACGTCCAAGGTCGTTAGTGGCGCCCCCCAACTGGAGCGGCCCATTACAATTTCATCGAACTCCCCCACCTCTGGCCGAGCTCCTTGTTCTATCATTTCTTCGCCCCTCGTTCATCCTGTTCCCCCCGCTCTCACACGACACACTGGGACAGACTAGGAGGGGGCGGCAAAACAATTACACGTCCCAACTGGCAACAAAACAGAGAGGCCGCCCCGAGCCATTTGTTGTCGAGTTTGCTCCACTCAAATTGATTGCCGGCCAAGTGCCGGCCCGCTTGACCACTCACTCGAGACTCAATCATGGATTTGGACCACCACTGCAGCCCCTTTCCAACAGGCCATCTGCCATCTGCCACCAGCGGCCAGTGGCTAGTGGCTGGTGGCTGGTGGCTAGTGGCTAGTGGAGGCTCCATTTTTGCGCCCACAAACTAACACAGACTAATAATGTTTGTCCAAAGTCTGGAAATTGCAATTGGCCCCCATTGCAATTTGAAACCAATGCACTCGAGCGACAAACTGTGACGCCTGTTACTCTTCGACTCGAGAGCTCGCCTGACCTTTTGCGAGCTCCTCTCGCCTCTTGTGGTGGCCTCACACACACACACAAGCGAGTCGAATTTGGTGAAACTTTCGTCTCCCACCACTGATTGCCATATCTCGCCTCCATATGGCCGCCCTTATATTGGCTCAGAATGTGTGTCCACTCATTGTCCAGTCGAGCATCTTTCTGGGACTACAATTTCCAGTGAAACAAGGCACTCTGTCTAACCAAATTTACAATCCCGCTCATCTTGAAAATATACCTAAAACCAGGCACCTACCAATTTCCGGCTATGAAAAGGCTCGCCATCAACAGCGGCGACGCGTTCATCCTAGTCTACAGTGTTGATGATCCAAAATCGTTTGATTATCTGGAACAATTGCGCGAGCAAATCCTCAATGAACGCGAACAGGCCTACTTGGAGGCCACCAATTCGAGCGCCTCCATTGCGTCCACCGATTCTGCCGCAGTTGTGTCCATGTCCTCGGCCCATAACAACGGCAACAACAGGCCCGATCATCACCAACACAACCAAGTAGAACAGAATCATCACAGTTACCAGCATAATCAGAGCTCCTCGCCTGGACAAGAGAGTTCATCAACCCCAACCAATGGTGAGGCTGGAACAATGCGCCCAGCTGGCCACTCGACGTCTATCCAGGCCGGCCTCTCGAGCCGAAGTGGACAAACTCAGTTGCAGGTGCCAAGTGGAGTGCAGCCACAGTGTGTTCCAACGGCCAAGGCCACCAACATGGCCACTTGCCCAACGGGTTCCTCTGCAACACCAGCCAACCTGCTCGAGCGCGAGCTCTCTCCTTCGCGCCCCCACTGGTCACTCAGCGCGTTATTCAATCATTACACTCATCTACAGCCCAAGCACCACCCTAAGGGCCATACAAACCAACAATCCTCCACACCTTCACAACAGTGCCAATATAATTTGGTGGCCAATAACGGTGGGCAAAGTTATCATAGTAATCATACTAGTCAGCATGAATTTGGCCACAATTCATCCTCTTTGGGCTCCTCGATATGTTCCTCTTCGGGCTCCTGCTCCTCCTCCACCGACAACTCTCGTAGGTCGTCAATTTGCGCCGCCGAGGCAGCCCTAAGGACACGCCGCACACGCAGGCCCCCAATGGTAATTGTGGCCAATAAGTATGATCTGCCAAAGGAAAGACACCTGGTCAATAGTGATGAAATTGAGGCCCTCTCTGTGATCGATTGGAACAATGGCTTTGTGCGCGCCTCTGCCGCACTTAATTGGAATATTGATGAGATATTCCAGCAGGTCCTCAAGCAAGCCAAACAACCGCCAACATTAACCGAGGCAATCGTCAGTAAAAGACGCAAATCTCTGCCTCCAAAACTGCCCCAATATTATCCTTGTTCGTGAGACTGAATTAGATTAAATTAAAGATAAACAATGCGATATATGAGATTCGATGCAATTCTTGAGTTAATAGTTATAGAAAAATGAAAAACTCGAAAGAATTCTAATTCTATTGTCTGATGCGCTCTTAGCGCCTCCAATTCTAACCAACAAATACGACTAGCTGATATTGAGCAACTCACACTCGAGTTGCTCGTTAAATTTGCCTTAATTATCTCAATTCAAATTTACCGGAAGTAAAAAGTCACCTTAAGAAGGCTAGTGTGGCAAACTAACAAAGTGCTCAAAGTGCTAAGACGATCATTGGTAGATGTCGATAAACTCGTTGTTATCCTTGCTGCTGCTGCCTGGATAATGGAAGCTTAGTATCGAGCCTTGCAACTCTGTATGACTGTCGCTCGTATCTACGTTTGAAGGTTGCGCCGAAGGTGCTACTTGAAACCCTTTTCCATTGATACAAAGGTGACCAAGTTTTTGATGTGGCAAGAACGTCTCTTGCAAAATATTTCGAGCAATCAATTTTCCTTAAGAGAACTGATTCCGAAGAAGAGGGAAGAACTCTGCCTGGATTGTTGGGCCTGTGAATTTGGGATAACAGGCTGACTGGAAATGGAACAATCCATTGTGTACAAGTTCTAATCCAACGCTTTTGCCTTGACCACTCTTTGTGCAAGTTTCGCTGGAGACGCTTGGACACTCTGAGAATATCCGACCTTGGACTCGAGATCAACATGCATACCGCTGCTAGTTACGCAAACCAACTTCTCAACACTGCTTGAGGATCCTCCTAGCGTATTCTGTATCTAGTTTGAAACTTCCAAATACACTACCCGGTTTGCATCTTGATTTTGCTCTGTACTGGGCTATTCCAATAACGAACCATCGTTTCTTCGCCTCATCAAAGCAAAGCGTGGGCCCTCCAGAGTCGCCCGAACAAATGGCTCCCTGGCCTGTTGGATCTTTGAAG
>Ga0058701_10000492_pt1 | contig 27376 bp, 19 predicted proteins | sample AgamicOrMae_FD_97039 | JGI IMG/M metagenome (GOLD analysis project Ga0058701, IMG submission 97039) | Agave microbial communities from Guanajuato, Mexico - Or.Ma.e | ecosystem: Host-associated > Plants > Phyllosphere > Phylloplane/Leaf | place: Guanajuato, Mexico | collected 2012-06-04 | reverse complement strand
CTGGCCCTTCGGGATGGGAAGGTTGGAATTTGGGGCGAAATTGTCGCTCGAGGATGGTGGCTTATCTTCGCCACCAATCACAGCCATCAGCTGATTGCTCAACGGTGTGACGTTTCGTTGCGGCGACGAGGAGGAGACATCGGCGCCGCTGGTTGCGGTGGTTGTGGTGGTTGTTGTTATTATGCTACTATTTAGGTCGCTTAGTGCTGCCGAATTGGAGGATATAGTGGAATTTTGCGACGTTGGTCTGCTCAAGTTTACCGGTTCGTTTGTTTCCAGATATTCAGCCTGAGAGCTTGGTCCAGCTCTGCCTGAGGACTCCTGAGCGCCACTTTGGGTGGCTGCCAATTGGCCAGCGGGCAGACTGAAATCATTCGACTTCATTGAGGCACAAATTGAATCATCTAAAGTGGAATACTTCACTAGTGGTTGCACTTTGCCAGTTTGTGTCTGCTTCTGTGCCGGGCCAGCTGCAGCACAGTGGACATTTGCCGCTTCTAAACCAATGGGCCCAACATGGGAGCCTCCTAATTGGGCCAAATTACCCGATTGCATTGGGCCCGCAATGTCCTCGTTTGTCAGATTCAATTCCTGGATGCTCCAGTCACGGTTGGCCCCCTCTTGGCTCGTCAGTTGTCTGAACAGTTCGTTTGTTGCCACTTGTGGACAAGCGTATTCCACTTTGGATGCCGTTTGTGCTTGTGCCTGTGCCACTTTGGACAGGCCTGACCACTGCTGCTGCTGCTGGAGCCAGATCTCCGCCGGCGATTGTTGCAATTTGGGCTCCTCCATTTTGTTGTTTGTTCCCCCCATTGGAGTTTGCGCATCAAATGGGAGCAACTTCTGAGACAGTTTGGCCAACAATTCGTCCATGGCCGGCGACATGGGCGTCGAGGAGGCCGCCGCCGCTAATTGGGGCACAGCAATGCCCAGTGGTAAGCCCCTTGGATCGGGCACTCCAAAGGGCGACTGGGTGCTGCTTGCGGTCGAGTCTTGCTGATTCATGGCGTACAGCTCGGGCATGGAAAACCAACAAGAGCGCAACGATCGCACAGACGAGGACGACTCTATACTCTGTTGCGAGGACTCGAACCATGGATGAAACAAACGGCCGGCCGAGTACTGGTCAAGATTGTTCGCCAGACCGTCGCCAATCATTTGCGGCCCAAACTCCCAGCCGGCTTGCTGTTGTTGTTGTTGTTGCTGATGTTGATGTAGAAGTTGTTGTTGTTGTTGTTGTTGCTGCTGCTGCTGAGCTCCTGAGCGTAGATAATTGGAGCCCAGCAGTGAGCTCATGGGCTTGATGATGGTTTCCAGGCTGGAGCCCACCCCTTGAGCTTGTGGGAAGTCGTCGAAGGCTTGCGGCTGGCGCTGAGCTTGCTGAAAACAACGCTCGGCTTTGATGCTCTCCTGCTGGTGGTGGTGGTGGCCCTTATCTGGGGCCTTAGGTGTGCCAAACTGTCTGCCAGTCTGCAAGCTTTGGCGTTGGATTTTATTCTCCACCGCAAGTTTGAACAGTTCGTTCACCTGCTCGTCGAGCTGGCGCTGAGCTGAGGGACGGCGCGCAATGACCAATTGCTCGTAATCATCCAGATCCGCCGCCTGATGCACTAGGGTGGACATCTCGCGCTCTTTTCTCTTATCGCCGGCCGATGCAATTGCCTGCTGGATTATCTTCTTGCGGTTCTGTTCGTTGCTTGACGAGCTAGTGGGCCCAGTGGTGGCACTTGAGCTAAGGCTTGCCAGTGTGGTGGGCTTGCTCTCGGCCTCAATGTCAGCCTCGCAGCCGGTGGTGGTGGTGCTGTGGCTATGGCTATGGCTGTGGCTCTGGCTCTGGCTGGTTGGGGGCTCGTTGTTTGTGACTGTGGATGAGGTGGTTGTGGCACGCTCGCTGGCCGACAATAGAGACCAGGTATCGGATGTCTTGCTCTTAGCGGCGTTCCTAAGCGCTTGCTGGCGGTGCTCGCTCTTGGTGGAGCGCTCTTGCTCTAGAGAGTCGCCGGCAGCCAATTGGGCGCGCTCCAACACTGGACCCTGCGCTCTATCATTGGCCACCACGGTGCTCAAATTGCTCGAGGCCCACATGGAGGGACTGGCCGACTGGGTGGAGTTGGCCGAAAGTTGGACGGGGCGCGGCGATGAGGTTGCTGGGGGCGGCGTTTGCACGCTAGTTGGGGTGCCGCCGCTCGTCGTTTGGCCCATCGATTGGCCGCTGCCAAGGCTAAATTTGTCCCTTATTCGGGCAAAGAATCGCGTCGAGGTCATGGACGAGAGAGGAGAGAGAGGCGAGCGTGGTTGGCTAGTGGTCTGCAGTCCGTTGGATGCGTGGCTGGTGGCTAAGGTCGGGGAGTCGAAGACATCGCTTAACGAGGCTGAGCCCTGGCGAGCCTGCGACAGATTGCTCGGACTTTGCGGATAGCCAGCGTGCAGGTTTATCACAGTGATTTGCGTGGCAGTTGGGGTGCTACTGGTGGAATTGGACTGATGCTGATGTTGTTGTTGTTGTTGCTGTTGAGCTTGGCTCGGTTGCTGCTGGAAACCGGAGGCGAACGCGTTCAGGGCGGCACTGCCCGTGCTCTTGAAGAAAGATTTCAGCGAGGCCGGAGTTGGCGTTTCGTTCCTCTGCTGCTGAGGTTGCGCCTGTTGTAGTTGTAGTTGTTGTTGTTGTTGTTGTTGCAGTTCCTGCTTCGCGTGGCCGCCCGGCGAGGCTGGAACTCTCTCTCCACTTCTCGCCAGGCCGCTCGCTTGACCGCTGGACGGGCCCCTGTTGCCCCCTGGGCCTCCGGGAGCAGCGCTGTGCATTGGAATTATTGCGTTCAGCGGCCGCATGATGGAGAGACGATCGCGAAGAGATTGGGCCACTCTCTGCAGATTTCTCGTTGTCCCAGTCCCATTTGGCCCCCCGCCAGAGGCCAGCTGTTGGGCGCCCATTTCGCGGCCAACCTTGCAGTCGACATTAGTTCTCTCCTGCGTGATGGCGCCCTTTGGTGCGCTAATGTTGGACTGCAGTTGTTGTTGTTGCTGCTGCTGCTGTTCGGAATGCCGCTCGGAAGTGTTGAGAGTCTCCGAGGGACCAGGTGAACCGGTGGGCAGTTCGTCCAGAGACTCATCGAATGAGGAAAAATTCTGCCTCATTCCAGCGGCCTTATACAAAGGGTCGCCTTTTTTGCCCAGAGGATTGAAGCCGCCGAGACCATGGGGTCCCCAGTGTGGTGGGCAGTGATCGGGATTCGCTCGAGCCAGAGGAATGCCAAAGGGTTGCTGCTGATACTTTGCCGCGGTGGCCCCCGAGGAACCGCCCTGGGCGAGCCTATCAAAAGTGCGCCTCAGATTGATCAATGAGCCCCGTTCGGCCTCGTCCAAACTGGCCGCCAAATCGAGCTCCGGTATTGAGCCCATGTTGGTCGAGCAGCCGGTGGCCGAGCTTCCGGTTCCGGCGAGCTGGGCGGCCGTGTTGGCCGGTGTAGAGGCGCTGCAGGCATAGGAGTGCATTGGTGTGTTGAGAATTAGGCTAGTCTCCTGTTGGTAGATGCTTGAAATGCCCGACAGAGTTGAAGTCCGGCGGGAAGAATCCTTCTCTGTGGTGTCCTTTCCGGTAGTGTTGGTGTTAGTTGTTTGGCCGCAACTGACCGAAATGTCGCTGTTTAATGAGGAGCTGAATGTGTTAGATTGGCTCCATTGTTGGTGGCGCTGGTTGTAGGGCCCATTGCTGCTGTGGGTGGGCGCCGTTGTGGAGCCCCCAGTCTGTTGGCCGGACAGGTTTCCAGAGACTTGCTCGGGCGTTTGAGTTGGGTCCTCGTGGGTGGCATTAGTTGTTGGCGTTTGATTCCCCATTGGCACGTACGCGTGCTGGCCACTCACTCGTCTTGATCCTATTAAATTTGCCATCGAATGGGTGTGCTGCTGGTGGCCAGTGGTAGTCTGTTCTCCAACACTGCTCGGCCCGGCGGTGGTGTTGGTGTTAGTTGTGGTGCTTGTTGTGGTGCCCGACTGGCGCCTCGACTGGCTGTTGGGGGTCTGTTTGAAGCGTTGCTGCTGCTGCTGCTGCTGCTTTTCCGAGTGAAAATTTGACCGCTGCGTCCCTGGGCCAGTAATCAATCTATGGCCCACCCCGCTGGGCTCCGACAATTTGGGCTGCAGCTTATTTCTAATCATCCGCTGACCCCTATGGAGTTCACCATCGTGAATTAAACGATTATTGCTATTGCTATTATTGTTATTATTATTATTATTATTGATATCCATGGGCTCGAGAGCATTGGTGGTGCCTGGGCATTTGGACGAATTGGGCAACTTTTCGTCGGCAAAGGTCGACGAACACTTGTTGATGTTGTTATTACCAGCTGGGCCTCCAGTTGTTTCCTCGCCCGCCAACCTTCGTCCCCCGCTGGAGCCCAAGTCAAGTCCTGTGGAAAAATTCTGCATAATCCCCATGATTGCATCACTATTGTCGTCGCTGTTGTTATTGTAAGCACTCGCCTCGTTTGTCGCCTCCGTCTCGCTGAAGGCCCGTCTCTTGTGCATCTGGTGGCCGCCCGCCTGCGTCGAATGCAGCTGTCTTGCCGCAATCAGCTTGCCTCGCGCCTCGTCGAGCATCTTGTTGTAATCCTTTGAGTCGTCGCGCCGGTCGGCATTGCTCGCGGTCGCTGTGAACGAGCTTAGGTCGCCGCTCTCGATGTAGCGCAGCGCACTGTGTCTGGCCGGGAATTTGCTCGCCGGCTCGCTCGCCACTTGGCCCCTCGAGTTGGGCGCCTCGGCCGCCTGTTTGTTGCGCGACATTGCGCTCGGTCTCGGCGGTCTGGGAGGCGGCGGCTTGTCCACCGGGGCCACCCTTCCGCTCGGGCCCCCCACCGACTCCAGTCCCCCGCCCAGAGGCCCCCTTTCCGGGCCGGGCCGCGATCTTCTGCGCCGTCGCCACAACGGTCGACCCGCATCCGGGCTCCCCTGTTGTCGAGTCTCAGCAGCTCCCCGCTCTCGATCGACCAGTTGTGGCGCCACTGGCGCTCGCTTAGGCAGCCCCTCGTTCGGCAAGGACTCGTGGCTGAACGATGTTGTGGGCGCTGTCCAACCGGAAGTGGTGGAATCAGTCGTGGTTGTCATGATGGAGGTGGTGGAAGTGATTGAGGGGGTCTTGTCATCGTCGGCCATTGTAAGAGTTTGGTCGAACGACAGTTGTTCCAGCTCGTGTACACTGATTCCGCGGCCTTTGTTGTAATCGTAATCTTGTCTGTCGGCGAGCAAGTTCCCAAATCGTCTAGTCTCACTGAGCACCTGTGGATTGGCGCCCATCGCAATTCCAAGCGGATTTTCATTATCTACTTGAGAGATTTTATTACCACCACTAGCGGTGGCGGCAGCAGCTGCTGTATCACCTGCGCGCTCGTCTCGACAAAAGCTCCTCCCAGTTGAGTGTCCGTGACCTTGATCCTGTGTCTGAGCTTGATCCGCTGCCTCGTTCTGTCTGCGCCCCTCCAGAAGCTGCCCTTGGTCGCTCCTCCCGTTGGGGCCCAGCGGCTCGTCCTCCTCCTCGTGGACCTCAATGGATTTGGTGAAAAAGGTTTGCACCGCAATGGATTGTCTGTGACGCTTTGCATACTGATTCGGGTCGTGCGCATCGTCGGCGCTCTCCTCTGGACAGTTGTCTGCGCGCGAGTACAAAGCCTCCAAACCGGCACCACTCGGCGAGACCATAACATTGGGCGACAGATAATAAGCCCTTTGTTTGCTGTCCCTCGTCTCCTCCACGATGCCTCCCACGTCTGCCCCACTCTTGCTCCCCTCTTCCTCCTTCCAACCACCGCCCCCACCTGCTTCCTCCCTCTCGCCCCGATTCTCCTCCTCGTCCCTAGGTCCTTCATCTGTTTCCCCAACTTGGCCCATTCTTTCCCTCTCCTCCTCCAATTCTCGAGCTCCTTTCGCGCCAATGGTTGCCCCCAACATCATTGCCATCTGTGCCCCAACTGGAGCCGGCTCCACTTGTTCCGAACCAATGGCTCCGGCTCGCTCATTAGTCGGTGTCGAAGTTGCTATCAAGAGGGATAGACGCCGACTGAGCTTTTTGGCTGTCTCGTTTAGCAATTTACGTGGATTTATTTGCAGGCCAGACGAGGAGGCTTGGCCGGAATCGTAATCCTCAACTCCGGCCACGGTTGTAGAATGACGAAATGGGCCTCTTTTAGTGAGAGGAGGATCCTTGTTAGTGGCGTTTGAGCCGCTTGTGGGCTCTCCTAGTTGGCCGGTGTCTGTCGTTGAGCCGCTGGCTCTGTTGGCCAAATTCCCTGCTAAAGAGGCGAGAAAGGCCGCCGAATAACGACGCGACCTGTCGGTTAATTGATTGGTGAGATTTCCCACTATATTGGACGCAGAGGCACTGAATTGTTGGTGTTGTTGTTGTTGGCGGTGGCTCATTTGTTGTTCTTGGTTGCTATCCTGGTTAAGTCCGAGCACTTGCTCGATTGTCTCATCATCACAGTCATCTTTTTGCTCAATCTGGACCGGCGGCCTTGCGCCTAAACTGAGTTGGCCCACTTCCGGCTGGTGGTGGAAACTTCCCCATTGTGTTTTGCTGCTTCCCGTTTTGCTTGCCAGTTTTTGGCCAACGTCTGAAACTGTGTCACCCGTTTCGGCCTCTAACTCGGAATGGTAATCCCGAGTGGGCTTGTCACAATGCTGCCCCAAAGGGTCGCCGCTTTTGAGTGGCCTTATGGTGTCGCTTCCTCTTGCACAGCCTCCGCCCAGCACAGTCTCACTGCAGTGGGCGCCTCCACCAGCCGGCGGGCCGCCACTCTTGTGACTTAATTGCCTCCTCTCGCTTAATTCCAAGCGACAGCGCGGACAGCAACTATCCTGACCCTGTTCGGCCAGGGCACCTTCCTGCTGGCCATCGTTAGCCTTTTTTCGTTTCATTTTGTTTTCGTCCGTGTTTGTTTTTTTGTTTTTGTTTTCGTTTCAATTCGCATGAGTTTCCAGTGTTGATATTGGATATATTACGCGTGCATATTGTTTTTGTTTTGCAACAATGTTAGTTTCGCGGCCAACTATCTTTTCTTATTTATTCAGCGTTTGCCAGGACAAGGGCACAGCAGTGCGTCCAGTTGTCGGGGCCGTTCGATCATTACTCTTATTATCATTATTACTATTTCCACCTAGATGCTGGGCGAGATTGTTCATAGAGTCTGGCAAGCCACCACTTCGAGTGGCGACTGTCTCTAAACTGGGCCGAGTTTATCTGTTGGCCTTCTTCGCGTGCATTCGTAAGAGCCATCAGAGCTCCAGTTGCACCCTCCAGCTCATGGATTGAGACGAGCTCTAGAGAGTTGCAAGTGAAAAACACCCTCACCAGAGAGCCAAGGGCAGTGATAGGCACGCGACGACAAAGAGGCCCAAAACGGAAAGGAGGAGGAGAGAAAAATGGCGGCAAGCAAGTCCCTTGAGTGTCTTTGCGAGCACGCCGCCCCACTTCAGGTGCAATGCCCTCGGGGAGGCGAAATTTTTGGATTCCTCGCGGCGACAGTCTGGGTGATTATCCTATGCCTCCACCACCACCACTAGCGCCATCGCCGGCCCCACTAGCCCACCTCGGCCTCAGCCTGGGTGCATATTTCTTGCACGCCCATCAAAGTCATCTGAACGAGCAAAAAGAATTCAACAATAACTCTCTCTCTCTCTCCCTTGTGCCGGAATGCAATGTAACGAAGGGCAGAATTTCCACTACGAGAGGGGAGAAAAAGTTGCAGAATGCGACCGATCCGAACTCGTCCAATATTATGATGCGTCAAGCATTGGGACGCCACTGGAGAGCATGGCCTTGGGGGCGCGCCAGACTGGGAGAGGAGAGCGCACATTTGGCTGGCAAGTGCGTGCATGGGGATGGCGATCCTCATTGCTGCACCAAGTGGGCGGACCCGAAGCCGCTCAGCCCCAGTCTGGAAACCGGTGCCAGTGACAGTGTGGGGCGGAGAGAGGCAGGCGGGGAGATCCAGACGGGCAGGGGCAACGATGAAAAGGAAACGGAAGGAAAAGGAGGCCGTAATAGTCGGGCTTCGTGGTCCTTTATCTGGGCCCATCTGTCGGCTGGGGCCTGTCTGTCACAATCACTTGGCGAGGGCGAATCAGAGCCAGCCGAAGGGAGATCTCTATGGGTGCCGCCTCCATCATAGTTCGTCTCTCTGTGAGGCAATGATTTAATCCGATTTCCAGCGCAGAAGAAGCGGTCCATAAAATGTCGCCCCGCCTTGTGCCATTTCAAGCGTTTCTAGCCAAGTGATCGTTGCCTCGGGTGATGCAGAACACGTCGCCCTGGCGCGAGGATCTTCCATTATGATTGGCATGTGAGCCATTCCATCGACTCGTCTCCAATGGGCCCCGACTGGCACGTACAATGATTCGGCCAGTTTTCTAATATTTCCCGTCAGCCGCCTGCAACCAACAGCCAGAAAGCCACACACACACACACTTGCTGGCTCGTGCGGGCATGTCATCTTTTTGCCTGCCACACGCTGGCAAGACAAGCGGCCAGCTTCCTCGCCTGGGGCAACTAATTGCATTTGCCGCTAGCAGGCAATCTGAAGCAAATCACACTCAAGCCAAAGGGGGACACGGATGACGAAAATATTATTTTTCCCTCGGCCCAGGGAAACATATCGCAACCTGAGGGCCAGAGACGGGCGCCCATGATGAATCGAGATCTCAGGTTAGCCTCATTATCGGTTGAGCGCATCTCGCCCGCTGGCTCGCTCAAGCTCTTGCTCCAACAGAGCGACCAAAATGGCAGTCGGTGGCTAATTTGAACACAGGCCTGCCAGTCACGGGACAACATCATTAGATTTGAGCGAAGAACAGCGCGGCCCAAAGTTAATAAATTCAGCCGCTGCATGGGGCTTGCACTGAGCTAACTTCATTCATCAGACCAACTTTTGCCGAGTGGTAACCGCACACAAAGTTGCTACCTGTCCAGCCCGACGAACAGGGGCGACAACCAAGTTTGGGTCTGGCAGCGAGCCTCAAGCGTGTGGTCCCTCTTCTTTGGTGGCCCCTCGCTGGCTGGGGAATATTTCACACGCGAAATTGCAGTTGCCCAGCTCGCCGACAAGAGAACTGAGGCATGGGGAGCAAAAAAAGGGGGCCCAAAAGTGGGTCAAAGAAGGCCACTATTCTGGTGGGCGAGAACCAGGTGAAAAGTTGCGGCTTTTGTGGCCCCCCTCTTGGCTTGCTGCAAGTCGCACACTTTTCCGCCCACACTCTTTGTGCTCGTGGGCGTGCTCGATTTCCGCCCACAACATACGCCCCATTCCGCTTGCTCGCGCAGCCTTCGCGCCCAGTCTCGAACGGTCAGCGCCCATGTGAGGCCAATTGGCTTAATTTAAATCTATTCTATTTTCGCTAATACGTTGTATCACCAGAGGGTCAGTTGTGAATAGTGGCCAGAGCAGAGAGATCCGTGGACAAGAGTTATGACCAGCCGACATGGTGGACTGCAGACAAAGAGAGAGAGGCGGAATAGAAGCAGTTGCCGGGCTCGAAATACCACAGCCTGAATGAAAAATAATCATCTCTGCAACAAACACGAACAAGTCTTTGGTCCCTCTGCAAGCAAGCGAGCAAGTGTGTGTGTGGCGAGAAAAGGGCGATTAGTCGGCCGCACACTCTTGCAAGTGGACTGCTTTTCTGCAGTGCTGGAGCGGCGTGACTTGGTCGCTAGGCGCCCCTACAATCACCACCAGCACGCTTCGCCACTTGGAGCTCAGCTTGGAGTTTGTTGCTGGCATGAAAACACAATGAGAGCGCCAAAACAACATGGAAGCAATGACAAATCTGAACATTGAAAAGAGTTAAATGAGACTTCCGGCTGGCAAGAACCCAGCCTTAGGTCGGCCGACAAATAGGCCAGACAAAGGAGCCATAAAGTATCCAGAAGTTCGCCTTTGTTTTTGCTCCCTCTCTCTCTCTCTTTCTCTCTTCCTCTTTCTGTCGCACAGTCACCCAATTTCGGCCCCCCCCCCTTGTTCTCCTTTTCCTTACTCTTCTTTTGTCCCTTCCTGGCGCCCTTCCTCTTCGTTTACTTTCTTTCTCGCCACTCGGTAATCAAGCTCTCGGGCCCGGGAAAGCCCGAGAGAATAGGCGGGATCAGGAGCGAGAAGGGGCAAATGTGCCTGGGCGTCTGTTGGAGAGGCAGCAGAGGAGTGGGAAGAGTCAGCGAGCAACTTGGTCCACCCAGGCTCATCCATTCGCAGTTGGACCAGAGGAAAGGAAGACAAGTTAGTGCTCTGGGACCTCTCATTTAACTCCAAGCGGAAGAGCTTTATCTTGCCGCCAAGTCTCCTCTTACCAAACACTTTGCGGGCCCGCCACTACAAGAGGCGGCCAGCCAGTTTGTCTGCAAAGTGAATCTGGCAGTCGCCAGTCGGCGGCCTCGCTTGCCTGCTCGCCTCTGGCTTGGCAGCAACAATGGTCTGATGGAAAACGCTATCGACTTGTGTCCAGATTGCTTTGAGACCACTCTAGTTTTGATCCCGGCTTCTCGCACACAGCTTGCTCTCGCTCGGGGCCATCTTTTGCACAGGCCTCTGTTCTGTTCAATCTCCCACCATTTGGGCCGGATTTTGCGCCTCCTGCCCTTAGATGTGGCCTCACACCTCCCGCCGCTCATTGGCCCTCTGGCTTCGGATTTCCGATGAAAAAAAAAGCTTAGCACAAGCTGTCTCTCGCAATCTTTGCACCATGAGACTAGACTTGAGCCAGCGAGGCTTTTGCTGGTCGCAGCGGGCGGGACAGTGTGCAAGATTTTGTAACAGAGAGAAAAACGGTCCAGAGGCACTTCTGAGTCTAATTGATCATCGAATACAATCCAGAGTCTCTCTCTCTCACTCTCCAGCATGTGGCAGATGATTTCCGATGACGAGCCGCAGACCTGAATCCAGCAGCCACTCCATCTGATTGCCTGCGGATGGGCGCCCCCAACAAATGGATCTCAAAGCCATCCAGCTCGACTCCAACTGCACTGGTAGTCATTTCTCCATTACTGTGCTCTAAGAAGGCCACACAGGAGGAGCAGTCATTGTTTTCGATCGCTTTAGCTCTAATCCAAGGTTGCAAAGATTTCCTCCAAGTCCGCCGCTCGAGGCAGGGGCCAAACTCGCTTCGAATGGGAGAGAGGAGGTCTCGCCGTTAAGGCGAGAAAAATTGGAGAGCAAAAACCGAGAGTTGGGGCGCGAGACGAGAGGCAGGAAAAAATCGAGGAGGGAGCAAAAAGTTGTGGCAGAGGGCCAGCCAGACTCGAGGAGAGCATGACTCGAAGATGGAAAGGGGAAAGGCAAAAGCGAGAAGTGCAAACAACTTATTCCTCTCCTCTTCCTCAAGTGTTCGCCACCAACTGCAATTCAAACCTCCAGTTTGTCCATTGTGTGAGTGTGTTGGCTCCATTTTCATAGCCTGCAAATGGGGCTCCTGAACTGCACGCGTTCCCGCAGACAAACTCGCGCTCATCTTCCCCTAGCTTAGCTGATGGTCTGCAGCAAGTCGGCCAGGAACCACTCATATTGGATAGAGCGCAGGAACTCCTCGCCCCCACTCCTTTTCTCTCCCTAGGTCTCCGCGCGAACAAATAAAGTGGCTTAAAGGACACTCAGCAAGAGAGTGTTACCAGTTCAACATTTCGCTGATCTTTTTCCCTCTCACTCTCTGCCTTCCGCCTCGGACTCAAACGGCAGTAATGGAACAGTGGTCATGAGTGCGAGACTCTCTCGGTGGAGACAACGATATATTTTGATACCCTCCCACCCCTCAGGATGCTTAGCAATGCTTTGCCTCCAGTTCCATGGTCTGCCTCTTGAACTTCTACCAACTAGATTACTCAAGATCCCGAAGCGACGGTTAGATGCCGGAAAAGGGGCGGAAGTAACTGAACTGTATCGCTTCACGCTCGCGAGAGCCAGCTGCTCACGCAATCGGATAAAAGGCCAAAATGGCGCCACCTAATTGGGCCGGAGGCTCAAATTGAGCAAACGAGCTCAGCATTTCTCGAGACGCTTGGTTTATTTCAGGGAGATATTTATCGAGTTTTAGTTGATTTGAGACAGACAAATTGAGGAAGTAGAGGAGCCAATTTCGAGTGCCGAAAATGGAATTATTTCCGTTCATACGTATATGTTTGTACTGATAGATATTCAGGCGCCAGCTTGGAATGGGCGAGCGCAAAGTTGTGTGGAAATGAATCCATCTCCAGGCGCTGACAGAGATTCTAGTGAAAACATTTGAGATGGTGAAAGAGAGCCACAAGCAGAGTGTGTCCAGTCTGATTGATTGTAGTCGCCCAATTCCCTTTTATCATGTTTTATTCTCCCTCATTTCGAGCCCTCTTTCTCTCTAAATGCTGACACCACCACCACCAGCAGTCTGCTCTCGTTCTGCTGCTCTAGTGGCGCTTGGATTAGTTTGCTCTCACTTCTGCTCGAGCTTTGTGGCCCCCTTTTCGCGCACTTCAAAACTGTGCCTCCTTCATCGAGCCAAGTGGGGGGACTCGACTCCACGATGGGCGTGCTCTGGATGCACCACTTGAATGGAATCCAATGCGCATTATGCGAAGAGAGAAGTGGCCAGATCTGGTAGCTATTTGTCTTGCCGAGGCGAACAAGTTGGCCTGGAACTGGCGGCCGGCAAGTATGGTGGTAGTTTGCTCTTAATGGAGCGCAAAAATTGTCATGTTTCATCGACAAACAGCCTCTCGTGCTAAGGGCAGACACGAGAAAAGTGCCTCAGTGGCCCTCCAACCATTGAGCAGCGCTACAATGGGCGCAATAACCCGAAACTAGTGGCCCAATTCTCATCGTTCATGTCAAGCCGATGGCAGTCATGCTCGTGTTAGGTGTGTGTGTATGGCAAGCAGAAACTGCCTCCTAGCGCTTGAGTGCACCCGTTCCATTTCTATCAGAGGAAAATATCTCTAAAGTTCTAATCTTCAATTGTGTGGACTTGCGAACAAGTCACTGAAGACACTGGCTCAGATTTGCCATCTAAGTTGCCTGCGAGCCGGCAATCAAAATCCCGAGATTGCCGATTGGATAAATTCGAGCATTTGACCATTGTCTACGACTAGCAAGAAACAAATTAGGACTGCTCGCGAGTTCATGTAGACTCCTGCGGCCACAAAGTGTCCACCAAGAAGTCTCTTGGTCCTTAGAATCGGATTGCCTTGCAGGGATGAAATACCGCTGGAGTGTCCTTTTCGTCTCCCCTGCATTGCATCCTCAAGTAGGCGAGCATATTAATCAGTAGCAGACGCTGAGCACCCAGAGAATATGTCGCCAAGTCTAGTCGTCGAGTTCCATAGTGACTTCAGCTGTAAGTGAGATATGCCCGCAGACCTATCGAAAGCGAGCTGATTCCTAGTAATTTGAGAGCTAGTTTTTTATACGGATAGAAGAGATATTGGCTCGGGAGCCAGATCGGTAGCCAATCTCTGGGCCATACTTGGCGCTAGCTTGGGGCTCCACAAGCTTCATTGGAGATTGCTTTCCAATCGTTTCCAATTAATTTGGCGAGACAAAATTTCTTAAGAGAGATTTTTGTTCAGTTCTGGCCAAATAAAGAGACAGAATTGGCGCGTGAAAACACAATTTCAGACAGTCTCCAGTCTATGTGGGTCCCTCATGAGTCGCGAGAGTAAGTGGCCTCCTCTCTGCCTAGACAGCGAAACATTAGCACGCGCAAAACTGGGCTTCGTGGCGATGCGTTCACTATCCGAGTCATGAATTATTTATCTGTCAAGAGTCTGGTCTTGCTCCATTCAATGGAAGCGCTTAAGAGGAGCTCCAGAGAAGCGAGGGTTGGCTGAGATTTTTGGCTCAACAAAACGATAACAATCGGCGAGCCTGACAAAAGTCGATGTAAATGAAGTCTCCAATTTGTTGGTCCCTAAGCCTCTCTCTCTCTCTGCTAAGACAAATCAAGACGATGCAGCGAGAGAAGACTCCTGAACAATGTTGTGCAGATTTCCAGAAGCTGAGCTCGACTAAACTAAGCTAAGATGACTTCACCCGATACCTATCACCACTGGAGTCGCTCTTTCTCCCCTTCGGTTGAAATTATAAAGAAATAAAATGGAGTAGGAAATCAGTGGCGTTGGGAGGGCGGAACAGAGCTGCAAAGGGTAGATTTGGGAGCCGAAATGAGCCGGCTCAATTTCCACTCGAATTCATCTCGAGCAAATTCCGATCTCTTTTGTCTTCCACTCCGGCGAGGAGAAGTCTCCTTTTGTAGCAAAAGAGTGCTGCTCTGCATTGAGAGACGAGCGAGAAAGAAAAACAATTTCCGCTAGAGAACAAACAACTTTCGGCTGGCTGCAACTTGCACCACCCCGACTGGGTTTCAGGCAAATGGCGAAGGGGCCTCCGAAATCTCATTATACGTTCGACATGAAATGAGACTATGAAAGAGTATTTGGAAGCAACTCTGGCACTTGGCTAAGTGAATAAAGAAAGAAAAAGAAAAATGAGCGATTTGCATAAAGTGATTTCGGCCTCTTGACGCATGCCTTCTGCTGCTTAGGGCTCTCTCTCACCCCCTCGCCCTCCAGCCAAATATACTGGTGTTGTGCAATGTTAACGTGGCATTGTGTGCCATAGGAAAAGGAGGGCAAAAGAGAGAGAGAGAGAGAGAGAGGAAGGAGGAAGTTGGAGGGGGAGGAGGCAGGGCGACTTCCCCGAACTGGGAGGCAAAAACATGAACAGCGACTGGGAACTGTCTGCTCCGAGTGAGCCGGCCGGAAAACGTGCACGAGTCTGGATGCCAGTTCGTAGAGGTCCGTGCTCGTGCTCCTAATATTTACTGCTTGGCCCTCTTTTGATCAGAGCAAAGCCCTCCATGTGCTCGGAGCTGGCTCTTGGCCAAATTTTTTCCCCACATCTAGCTCGATGCCTTTCTGGCTTTTTCATTGTCCAGACGCCGATGGTGAGCCGCCAGCTTAGTGAAAAACCAGAAACAATCTTTCTTTTTCGTCGGATGAAAAAGCACGAGAGAGTAACCAGACGAGTGGTGGACGATTGGAGCTGTTTGCTCGCTGTCGTCATTGCTAAAACTTATCCGATGAAGCCCCAACGGTTGGCCAGAGGCTTGTGGCAGCAGAGAGGCCGCCCAGAGGGGCAGCTCTAGAGAGCAGAGTGTCGATAGTGGTGGACATTGGGAATGGAAAGCGACGCTTGTGGTATTGCGCGTGCAAATGCTAATGCACATGCACAGAACAGGGAGAGACAAGGGGCGCATACACAGAAGTGGTGTCTGTTTTGTGGCTATGGATGACTAATGGTGGTGCCATGCCAGCCCCATGGATTAGCGGCCCACTTTATCGCAAGTGGCGGCCAGCAAACTAGGTGCCCCTTGGCCACAACTGTCTGTCGGCGGAGAACTCGGCCACCCAAGTGGAGCGCATGGAACTCACTTCAATTGTTAGCCACTTGCCCTCATGGACCATTTTCCGTTATCGTTTGGCCGCAAACGTGATTGAATCAAACAGCCAGCAAGCAGCAGCAGAGGCGCAAATTTAAGTGCACGTCAGCCGCATGACATTGATGTTGTCTCCCTGCTGGAACGGGGCCCACTGTGTCTGGCGGCACGCTAATTAAAGTTGGGCCAACGGAACCGCCGATTTCGCCGCAATCGAAGATATGAAAATTGAATTTGGGCCGTTTGGGAGCTAAAGTGGTGGCCAAAGTGGTGGAGTGGCACGAAGAGGTGGAGGAGAAGACGAGGTTGGGCGTGCGGAAAGAGCAAAATCAGATTGGGCACAGTGGGCCGAGAGTTTGGCTGCGGCCAGATAAACAAGAGCGCGCACAACGATGAACGAATGGGAAGATTTGGGAGCGCTGAAAGCGGCATTCAAGTCGTCTACTCGCGGCCCAAAGGGCAAACCCGTGCGAGGGCACAGTGAAAGAGGGCCAAGAGAGAGAGAGAGAGAGAGAGAGAGAGAAAGGGAAGAGCCAAGGGGGAACAAGAGGCAGTGCTAGGGGGAATGAGCGAGACCGAGATAGTGGGGCCCGTTCTGCAACTCGATGCTTCCGGTGGGCTGCTGCTGCCGCCGCCCCACAGGACGATTGTGCGCTTGGGCGAGCGGAAGTTTGGGCCAACTGGTGGCCAGGGCGGCCGGGAAGGCTCTTGCTTTTCGCCGTTTGGCCTCAAGCCAGCTGCACGTCACTTTTGAGTGAGCAATCAAGCGAGACATAGCAGACGAGTTGGGGCTTGGGAGATGAAAAGCTTGGTAGGAATAAATCCGCTGAGTCGGCGCCACAACTGCATGAGATTCTGGCACAAAGCGGTTTGTGCCCAGAACTATGCCCATAAGAGGGCAGTGCAAGCGAGATAGCCGGGCCACAATTGCTCGCCAGGCACCAACAACAAGCCTCCCGGCTGCTCTCTGTGTATGTGTGTGTGTGTGTGCGTGATGGGAGGCCCAATTTTATCGCCTCCAGCATCACGGAATACGAACAACAGCGATTGCAATGGTGAAAAATGGGCCCTTTATTGGCTGGAAATGGGGGTGTGGGAGATGAGGCAAAAGAGACTAGGGCACAAGTTGGGCGAGCCGGTGGCGGTGGATTCGATTTTTGTGTGCGCCCACTTCCGGTTGGAGGAAGGAGAAATAATTCGAGTGGCTGGCAATGATTGAAATGAGGCTGGAGAGGCGAGTGGAGTTGTGCGTGTTCGTATGTGCTAGTGGCTAACGCTCGCTTGTGAGAGCCTTGCAGACTAGGCGTGAGGAAGCGGAGTTTGAATAGGGCCGAGCTTGGCAGGCTTTGGGACAAAAAGAGTGCCAGAAAGAGCGAGAGAGAGAGAGAGATTAGGTAGAGACCTCGAGCTGGAGAGCAGAATGAACCTCACTGAGCTACTTTGATTGTCGCAAATGTTGCAACGTGTTGTGCCATAAGTGCTCGAGAGGAGCCCTTTTTTAGCACACTGCCAGACGCACTCTCAAGTTGGCTGCATCCGTCCGGCCCTTTGTATCGGTGTCGATCCCCTTCCGCTGCCCCACTTCCTGCTCCCAATGGCACACCTCTCTCAAGACGTCTGCCACTGGTTTAGATTTGCCCAGAGGAATTCAAGTGAGCGGGCGGCTTCACTTGGCAGACATCAGGCCGGCAGACATTTCGGCCGGCTCGCCACTTGGATGCAAAGGCAAGCCAAGAGGTTTCCTCATCGGACGAATCATTTCTCATAACTCTCCCGCCGCCTTTTGTATCGGCCTGCACTCACCGGTGAACGACTCAAGCGAGGCAACGATGTGCTCAGATTGGATTGGAGCTGGCGTCTCTCCCGATGCGTCTCGCCAAATCTCTTCCTGAGTGCGCCCCTTTTGATCGCACTGGTTCGATCGCGAAAGGAAAGAGAAGAGAAGAAGAGGCCGAAAAGGGGCTCGCTAATGTTCTCGCATGATGGAGGAAGAGGAGGCAGTGGGCCTGAGGGGAAAAGGACGGGCAACTCGGACGTTGAGGATGAGCAACGTCCCGTCAGACAGGGATTGAAGTGGTTGGATTGAGTGATCATTATGAAATGCTATCTTGCTCACTAGAGAGAGAGAAATCTGTAACAATTATTTGCCCTCGTCTCTCGTAAAGGAGTCCAAAGTAATGAGAGCCACCAAGCGAGAGCGTAAAGTGCGTCTCAAAGCTATCGAGAGGCCCCAAAGTGGGACCAGACTGCTGCATTGGGCTCCGGTTCGGCTTAGCAAACAAACAGAGGCTTGCCAAACAAGCCAAGTGGAGGGCCTCTCTGTCTCCTAAGGTCCATACTCTGCTGGCATTGTTTCCCAAACTGTGTGGGGGAAATATGCACGAGCGGGTGACCATTTTGATTGAAGGGTTTGAGCAATAAAAATTTCATTCCTCTACTTCTATGCTATTCAGGCTCAATTTAGCTCGCCAGAATGGGCGCCTCGAAGAGCACTGATGGCGGACGGTGATCAGTTCGCCGCGGAAGTTGAATAAAAACACATAAATGCACCAGTTATTTGCTAGATTTTTCCGTGTTCACAATTGGAAATTCGGTTTTGTCGTCCGTTTTGCTCCTCCTACCATCTAGGTGTTTCACGTCAAACGGTTTTGGTGATTGTAATGCACGACTAGAGGGCCTGAGTGATCGGAAAAAGCGGCCAACAGCATGCAATGCAGCAAGCTCGGCAAATTGAAGCCAGACTGGTGGCTGCAATTCGCATCACCAAGCGACAAATGGAATTCTTCTTCTTCTTTTTTGCCAGTTCAGTACATGGTTTTGGGCACGCTTTCCAGAGGTGGCATGACGCATTACCAGCCGACAAAACTGCTCCGCTGGCAGCTCTCGTTGGGTTCCATTTTGTCAACAACAGCTCGAATCTGCCGCCCGAATTCGAAAGGAAACAATAATGACAAGTAAAAACTACAACTAGAGCCCTACAACAAACTCCCTCTACACCGGCCCTGCCACTAGCGCATCAACCTTAACCCAATGTGAGCCATTGATAATAAGTTAACTCTTTGCTCGGATGCCAAAGCTAGCGGGGCGAAAGAGCACCGGCGACTGTTCATCAGTCTGACAGTGGCAGATGTTCCGCTCGCTTTGAGTGGTGGTGCCTTTCTGGAAGGGGGAGGTGCGGGCTGCCGTGAGTTTGAGTGGCAGAGTGAGGGGCAGGAGGAGCGGAATAATATGCGCCGGTGTTTGCAATTTGTGACTAGGGTAGAAAGACGCCACTCAGCACTCGCAAGGATAAACAATTCAACTGTCGAGAGTCCCCCTCCGTCCCGCCCTCTCATCGTTCCGGCGGAAGCTTCGAGAATCCCTTGCACACGTTCGAGGAGACCCCCACGAAAGGGACCTCGAGGAGCCCTTTAGGGTGGGGGCCGATGATTAGCATGATAATTATTGTTGTTGACTCGCAACTTTCGTTCGTCCCGAGTTTACTAAGGCGGCTTTTTTTTCCTCAGCAAACTTAGCGCGAGCTGAGGGGCCGAAATGACTGCAAACACATATATTTAAACACAAACATACACTGGTACAAAGATCTATGGCTTCGCAGGTGCGCCCCGAGGTGCACATCAAGCAGACACGCAGGCGCCTTTGCTAAGCTTCGCACACACACACATGAGGGCGGCTCACGCACTGACCAGGCCTGAGCTAAGTGGGCCCAATTGGTGCTCTTTGTTCAGCTCCGCTCGAGAGTGCGGCTTCTCGGCTGTCCAATGGACATGGGAGGGCACCACAAACACCGGTCGGCTCGAGGAGAAACTCTAATGAGCTAAACAACGTCCCTCACTGAAGTCGGAATGGATTCTTTCCTTCCTATCCCAAGCTTATGCTGGCCACAGCTAAGCCTGCGACTTGACTCGTTTCTGGGATCCGCTCTTATTGGTCGCCGTGTTCCCTCTGGCACGCTTGTTGTTTCCGAACAGCAAGGGGCTCTAGCTTGGTCCCGGCCGCGAATTGCCTCTGACCTGGAAAGCCGAACTCTTTCCGCTTCCTAGCCTGACAATTGAGCCCCATAGCGCAGGAGAGAAATCCATTTGCCGGGCACAAACACGCAATCTCGGCCGCCCACTGCAACACTCCAACGGCATAACAAATGATTGGCCGATAGCCTCGATCCGGCCCAATGGCAAATCACCTCAACAGGCTTGTATTGTTCCAGGCGGGGCCATACTTGTGAAGTGCTAGCGCAAACGAGTCAAATTGTTTGGCTAGATTGCGGATTGGATTCTAGATTTGTTGTGCCCGCGCAGGACGCGCTTCCAAACTACTCGGCCTCGTTGGCTAGAGGCTAGCGGCTAGTAGCCAGTGGCTAGTGGCTAGTGGCTAGTGGCCAGAGGGCAACAACTCCGACTCTCACAGGCATCGTGGACTGTTGCCGGCCGAATAAACCTGAAGAACAGCATCCAGGTGTGCCAGGGCCTCCCCTGGAAGTGGACTGTTCGACGGGGCTGGCCACGCTCTATTGGGCGTGGGCGGCGGCCGCGCCAATTGGCCCACGGGAAGGTGGCGGCACCGGAGGGGGCGCGTGTTGTTTACGTTATTCGTGCGTGAAACAGGCGCCTTAGTGGTGCCAACTGGCCGGCCGAGCGGCCAGCGAGCAGCAATAATAACAACAACACCGCCGCCAGCAGACCTCCAGGAGGGCGGCGCGCGAGAGACGTGGCGTGCGTGCTGAACGGTCTGCCTTGGCCAGACAGTCTGGGCCCGGCGGGGGCGCCTCTCACACGCTCTCCCGCTCGCTGCCTCCAGCCCTAACCCCCCGCGCCATGGCCGTCTTGCTGGCCCCACTCTCGGCCCGCTCCCCCCAACTATCCCATCCATCTCCCTCGGCCCGATTGTTTGTTTATTCTACACCCCCAGTCCACCATCACCAACCGATGATTGGCCCCACGTTTCGCGCCAAAGCGCCGGCCTACAAAACTGCCCACCAGCACCTTCACGACCAGCAGACGATGACCGGAAGTGGGACATGCCTCTCAGGGTAGGCTCACAGTTAGTCTCAGTCTTCACTTTTGCTCAACTAGATGCTGGCCATCGTGTGATTGCGGGTTGGCGAGAGAATCGATTAAGTTGGCCCCCTTTTTGCTCCAGGACGGTTGAGGTGCAATAAATAAATATAACACCGGGCAACATCAATCGGCCGAGACGGACAAACGGCGAGCGCCCACGCCAGCCAGTTGGGCTCTCTCTTGTTCTTTCTCTGCCCCTCTCTCTCTAAATCCACTTTGCGCATCGCCCAGCTGGGGGCTACTTTAAACAGAGTCAAAGATAAACAGACAAAGAGGAGCCTCGTCAACTCTCCGTGCTCCAGTTGCTCCATTGGCTGGCAGATGTTTTGGGGCCAAAAAGAGCGGGCAGTTGTCTGGATTGTTTGTTTACTTCGAGTGGCGTTTTGGGGCTGAAATACAGAAACAAACAGAGGAGAATACAACTACAAAAAGCACTCTCGTCTCACTTACCTGAATTGTTGTCGCTTGAAAGCCTGCCGGTTCGTTTGTTGTCAATTTGTTGTCACTTTGCGAGCTGCTTTTCCCTTGCTCACCCCTCTTATCACTGAATCCAATGCCTTTTGTTATCATCTTCTCATTGCCTCCCTCTTCCTCGGGAACTTGCTCTAATTCTTGTGACTCTTCATTATCACTTGTCACTTCAAGCGGCTTGCTTTTGTTGTTGCCCATATTTGAGCACCTGGCCATGCTGCCATCTTTGTGCCAAGGCCTGTTTGTTTGGGCTTCCTGCTTTGTTGCTGAATTATTGTTGTTGCTGTTGCCGTTGTTGCTGTGACATTCGTACACGGAGACAGTAACCATGATCTTGCCTGGTTATTATTTGCGCCCAATGGAGATTAGATTAGTCATTTCTAATAAAGATTCAACTTTCTTCCTTGGCGAAGGATAAATGATGATACTCACCTTTTGGTTTGACAACACGTGCCAGTTCATTTAACAAAGCTCGCCTAAACTCGCTGGTCAAACGTCGGGACTTAATCCAGCACCTTTCGTAATCTTCGTGCTCGCTGTTGGTTCCCTCTTGGCGTTCTTCTTTCTCTTCCAATTCCAACAACAGTCGACTCGTCACTCGAACATTGAGCAGGTTGAAACAAAAACAATTGTCGAAGCTTGAACTCCGTAATGGCAGTCTAGGTTGCGCCCGTTGGCCCATTCCACTCTCAACGGGCGCCCCTTGGCCACCAGGACCATCTGATGATCGCCAATGTTTGCTTCCAACACTGGTACTGCTGCTGCTAAGCTGTTGGGCTGGCCTAAAGTTGTGAAAAATATCATCTAGCTGACTCAGACGCAACCGAATACGATCTAGTCTCTGATAAACGAGCTTCTTTTTGTTTCCTTCTTCCACTGGAGTCGTCTTAGCTTCTGTCCATTGCTGGGGCTCCGTTTGGCTCAGGGATTGCTGCTGGCTTTGGCTCTGCTGCAAGCGGAAGCTTCTGGCGCCCGTCTCCTGCAATCTATCACCACTGTGGGACGGGCTAGATTGTTTGTCTCCCTTCAGGGACCAGATGCTGCTCTGCTCTGAGTGGCGTCCCTGCGGAGAACCGTTTTCCCTCTCCTCTCCTTCCTCTTCTTTTTCCTCTCTTTCGCCCCCTCGCTCTCCTTCTCCTTCTCTTTCCCCTGGCTCACTTCTTTCTCTTTGTTCATCAGAGTTGAAACATTCCCCAGCTCCTTGGACTTGCGCCCCACCGCCGCTGGCAATTTCATCATTATTGCCTCTTATGCAAATGCTCAATTCAACAAAGTGCCAGCTGGCGGACACTTGTGAATCAGTGACACTAGACGTCGATGGCTGGCTAGCTTGCAATTGGGGAGGGGCAAAGTCAACGCTAAGCACCAGCTCTCCAGCAACCCGGTTGTCTTGCCCCTTTTTCTGCTTATCTTGCGCCTGGAACGATGCCCCCTCATCGTTGAGCTTTGCTTCTTTATATCCCTTTTTATTCTCGCTCTCGTCCCTTTCATGCTCCTGCTCGGCCTCTTTGGTTAGCTCCAAGTATTCTCGATTATCTATCATCTGTCTTCTTATCAGAGGGTATCCCTTATTTGGCTGATGAATACACTCCCCTATGTCTCTAGGTCCACCTTTTCCAACAAGCAAGCTGGACCATTTGCTTTCTAACCCTCTGAGACAAAGTACAGACTTTTTACGTCTGTATGAGAGCCAGAATCGTGTTCTATCTTCTTCATTTGAGGCGCCTCCACTCTAGTCAACATGTACACCTTCTTCCAAGCCTTTCCAACTCTCACACATCTTACCCTCACCGATGACTGTTGTACACAAGTGTCTTGCTGCCCTGACCGAGCGACTATGAAATCCCGCTCATCATGTCTATTTCATTTGGGGGCAGACTCTGCCGAGACTTGTCAAGCTAGTCTTGCCTGAGGCCTGCGCACGTGCCTGGTGGTCTGGCGCCTGCGCGCTTCCAGGCGGCCCCCAAACGCACGCATGATCCACGAGTCAAGCTCACGGCCCCAACCCACAGCTAGGCCCTCGTCGCTCATCTTAATGGGCGACCAGGAGGCACGCGATTTTCAGTTGGCCCCCATTTTTACATCTGATCTTATATCCGGCTCGAACCCTTTTCCCGGCAGAGTTCTCCAACCGGAACCTTAGGCCCGTCTTCTGGCGCCAAACCATAGAGCCAGTTGGTGTCGTCTGCTCGTTCAAATTGATGGGGAATCTCCTGATGGCGCGCTAGATGTCACGCTCTGTTTGTTTGGTACCCCTACCCCCAAGACCAACTTATCCATCAAATGTCAGTCCCTAGGTCTTAGACTCCAATTGATGCAACCCAAAAGGTCGCGTGGTCGAGGTCATTAAATCAAACCTTCCTGGTCTTGCCCTTTCGTTGAGGTGGACCTCTGGGCTACTTGAACTTATCTTCCCGATGACTTATAAGATGGAAAAAATTCGACAAAAACCATTAAGAGGTCATGCAAGAATGATAACCAATTCAATCAAATTTCAACACAGCCTCGAACGCGGCTTCCAGCAATTAAGTAAGAGAATGCTTTATTGAATCACATTTTATATTAGGATCCAGGAGACTACTTTTGAGTCCAGTATATGGATTTCAAGATCATGATTGTCTTGAAACCCGGTATTGATCATATCCGTGCTCACGTTCGGTTTAGATCAGAAGTTTTCCTCGTGATAACAATACAGCGGCATGATTGAATCATTCTTCTCTGTCTTGGCTGATTTTGCCCCGTTATCGGCTCTTATACCTCGATTGATGTCCTCGCAGGCTCCTTTCACCATCTTTTTCACTTGGTAAGATCCACAACAATAAACAGATATCTTACGTCTAGCAGAATTTATGGATTCAGGATTTAAGTTGAGTTAAGTTAAGATGTAAATCATCAGCTGGCCCGAGAATTGTCGACAAAGATCATGGTATCCTATTGGTTAGTCGATTTGAGGTACTTACCTGTTAGAGTAAATCTTACTGAAGCGAACGAGGTATTCAGCGATGTTTGGCTTTCCAAAATAGATCGAAAATATATCATTTATCTTGAGCACATCTTGGCGTGACGATCCAGTTTCCTCCATCGGTGGGCTGAGTCTCTCTTCTTGACAAAACAACCTGACACTCTCATCGTTGATATTGGCTTTTGAAGTTTCAGATTCATGAGGATAATTGAACGTAAGTATCATGAACACATAAAGATAGAAAGTAGCTTGAAATTAATTCAACACCAGTATAACAACTCTTAACACTTACCTCTTGTCAGGAAAACTGAGACTTCGCGTATGGCACCAGACTCTCTCACATCATTCTCTCTATCACCGATAGAGACTCTAAAGCTACTATCCTCCAACGACGGGCAGCTATTTAGATTCAAACGGCTGAAATATTCTAAAGCAATCTTGTAAAATGGTCTCAATTGTTCAATTGTAGTAACTATAACCATGAGATGCAACCTTGTGCTTGATCCATTGCCCACAGGGGAGCTTGTGGACAATATTGAGGACTTTAGTGATGGATTAGAGTCTCTTTCACATACCACAGATACTGGAGGTGATGAGATATTTTCCGGTGTTTCGCACGGATATCTCGACTCCCGTCTCGAACCTTTCGTAATTGCAGGAGAAAACTTGCTCCACTTTGACCACCAAGTTTTGTCGCCATCTCTCTCGAGTTTCTGGGCCGAAAGCTGGAAAATTGAGGAGAATGCTGTCCAACCAACGCCGTTGGCTATACAAATCGAGACTTGTTGCTCAAGCAAGCGCTCGAAAGGAGAGTGGAATGGTCCATCGACAAACAACTCGAGCGTGCACAATTTGTCGTTTGTGCATGTAATATTATTAGCCTGGAATGAATCGTGCAGATATTGTAGGTTCCTGCTAATGTTCATGCCAAAATGATTATGTGAAGAAACAATTGGAGTCGACCTTCTGTTTTCAAGGTACGCTTGTCCTTCCTGCAACGATTGCGATAGTGCCAGAGGACAGTCCAAGATAGGGGACACTCGCTTGCATTGGACACCCAACTCGGCCATGGAGTGGTCATAGTAATGTGAATAGATTGGCTGACAATGGTTCCATCCCTTTTGTTTTGCCATGCCTGACAGTGCACAAATTGATTTATCGCCTGAGTGGGCTTGTCCACCAAGGAGATAGAGAGACTGATTTGATTGTCTTACGTCCAAGTGTGCGACTTCCATCAGTTCTTTGTCAGATGGACAAATTTCATCTAATGGTGTGGTTGTGCTTGAAGTCCCAATCTCATGTTTTCCACTCTTGACTGTGACCAAGTTAGCAAGGAAATGAGCGTTTCTATTCATTTGACGCAATTCAAGTTCACTTTTCAATCTTCTGGTCCAGTCGCCCCCGGTCTTTATATGCAGCGTGAATTGTCTCTTGGCATCATTCATAGATGATATTGTGAATGGATGCCACTCGTAGGGCGCGATCTGTGGACAATTCAAGTAAACATACTGACCAGGGACCCAGTTCTTGAAACGTCTATGGTTATTATCTAGGACCAACTCGACGAGATTTCCTTCGCCGTTTGTCTTCGCCTCAATGAGATCTATTTTGCTTTTCGACCGTCTCAATCGTCGTAAAATTAAATCCAGCAGATAGAATGACAGTCCAACACTGAGCACGTACCAGCAAATGGAGCTCTGATTGACAAATTTTGGTTCCCTGTCGATACAAAGATTTCGCCTCGCGGCTCCAGGTAGCACAGTCCCATCCGATTCTATCGGATTACTCGAGTTGTTAGGTATTCTCGAGTCATTTGCGAGCTTAGAATATTGATGGCCATTTGTTCCACGGAGTGTGCCGTTACTTCTTGTGTAGAAGACGTCCTGAATTTCAGACTGATCGTTGCCATTCGAGCTGGTATCAAAAAGATGTGACACATTCCTCTGGCTGTCATTCGAGTCTGGGAGCTGAGCGACTGCCAAGGCCGGAGAGACGCTGCTATTTCTCAGTTCGAATTCCGCTGGAGTAAGGAAATCATGGCTCCTGATGAGGGACCGATCACAATATTCTGGGTGATGGAGAGCTACATTGGATTGTTCTTTAAGGACGTGGCTGGATTTTATGAGAAATTTCAATGGTTAGACTGAACTTTGAATAATTATTCTGTGTATCCTGCTTCCTCCGCGCTGCCCTAAACCTGGCATCCGTTCTACTCACCTTGAGGGATGAAGTATGAGAAGGACTACAAAAATTATAGATAACCTATGAAAAATTTGAAATAGATCGAACGATGAGTTCCGTATTATGTTTATGGAAGATAAGCTCATCAGGAGTAGTATTATCATCATAAAGCATCCTGTTATGCCTGGCACTGTAGCAAATCACGAGTCCATAGATAAGCAGTGCGTTCCAGTTGAGACGTTTTTTTTCATCAAGTTTTTGTTTTATTAGTTTCACTTATAAATATTGATCCAGTTTCTCTGTCTCGACGAGATAACAAGTTTTGATCAGGTTTGCAAAAGTTGCACCTGAGCTTGGTACTGAAATTGACGCTTTACCTACCTGATACTATTAGTTGAAGCGGATTTTGTCCCTTGTATTCAGCCATATTTAGGTTGCTCAGAAACGGATCAAAGCGTCTTGAAAAGTTTATCACATTCATCAGGTGTGCAACAGTGTGAATAACTATATTTATCATTGAGAAAGGTGCGAAAGTTGGTGAGTGACAATCTCTCGACTTCGAATTAATCTTAGCTCTCTCTCTCTTAAAGTGGCTAACACACTTGGTCTCTTCCAGACTATGAGTCTTTCAGAGCTGATTGTGAAAAACAGGATGGCCAGATGTTGAATCTTCGCAAGATTCTTGTCATGGAACTCACCTGAAGCAATAGTTATTGTTGTGGCACATATTGTGTGCAGTGAGGTACAGTGATCTGCCGCCACAAGAAAGCTATTGATAGATCTGATCTTGGCGTCAGATATGATGAAGCGAATATTTTGCTCCAATTTGTGCTCAAAACGATCAAACTTTTCTCTCCATTTGGTAGCTAAGCTATTGGTTACAAGCGATCCTCCATCAACCAATGAAGACTCGTTCAATTTGTGCCTCTCGTATGCAGCTATTCGCGTTAGAATGCAGGTCAATCTAGTCAATGTGTATTTGCACATGGGCAGCCAGACTAGCAGGAGGTTGAGGTTTATTATCATGGCGGCCGCTCGAGACAGGCAGAGACCAGGCTTCAATTTTAGTAGGTTTTTCGTGCAGATTTGTGATGAATGTCCCTTGTTAGCATGTTGTGAGATGGAAATTGGGAGTTTGCTACAGAATGAAGCAAAGGGCGAACGAGAAGAGGATAGTCAAGTGAGAGTCTTTTGTGAATGAAAAGCAAACAGCCTGAACTTGGCAGTGAGTTTGAGGAGGAAAGCTGGGATGTGAACTATCAATGGG
>Ga0058701_10000491_pt1 | contig 27479 bp, 17 predicted proteins | sample AgamicOrMae_FD_97039 | JGI IMG/M metagenome (GOLD analysis project Ga0058701, IMG submission 97039) | Agave microbial communities from Guanajuato, Mexico - Or.Ma.e | ecosystem: Host-associated > Plants > Phyllosphere > Phylloplane/Leaf | place: Guanajuato, Mexico | collected 2012-06-04 | reverse complement strand
TGTCTTCATTCATAAACATATAAATATATTCTTGTTTTGGTGATCATCTCGACCGAGTAGACGAGCTCAATGAAGCTACTTTAGAACATTGGTTAGCTTTTCAGTAACAATAAAGATGAGCAAAAAAAGCTTCGAGCATTAGCGTTTTACTGTTATCCAACTTTGCTAGCGCCTCTTCACTGCTTCCGCTCACCTTGGTTTAGAAAAGATGTTTGATATTACTTGTTTCACTTGAGAATTGAGTATGTTGGAAGCTAAGCTTGTCAGCTGACCTCCTCGTCTCTAAAGAAAGTGCAGTGTCCCTCTTGGTCGACAAAGTTTCAACTCGAGAATGAATCCACTTGCTTGTTGCACATATGGGCGCAATCATTCATCCCATGAAATTTGTTCGGCCATAGCCCATCCTTGACTTGTGTAATGAGCGCTCTCAGGAGCCAAGTCAAAAAGGGCTCCAATATGGGTTGATAATCCTTCTCTCTCTGGCCGAAGAAATCTGCGGTCATCAGTACCTCGTTGAGATTAGCACTAAGGCTCAAAATTATAGATGTACTCCATGCTTCTTATCAATCAGCGGTCCTTTTGCCACAAATAGATTGTTAATGGACGACTTTGTCAGGCTCGATGGATGATGCTTCGGTCTTCAGCCGACAATTCATTGAGATCATCGTATCAGAACGACATCTGGATCTTATCCATAAGTTTGTAAACATCTTTCTGAATTCCAATAGCGACTCTCCTATCAACAGCTAGCAACCTGATAAAAGTTAACGATCTCCTAGATTATTCTGACATCTCACATTATCAAGACCCTATTTATCATGCTTCGCCTCATCATTAGCCGCTTTGACCCGCAAGTACTTCTCATAATTTTTTTCGAAACATGCAAAACTGACGTAGGCCTTGACCTTGCAATTTGAGTTGGTGTTATCAGGGACGACGTTCGTACCATTTGAGCTATCAGTTGAACGAATAGTTGCCTCGCTAGTTTGCATTGGCCGCTGCATATTAAGTAAATGGAAGATGGGTAGGGATAGCTTGCTCAAAGCCTTCTTTCTTTAGTCAAATATTTTGAGATCTTTGCAAAAAATGATGGAAAGTGTACCAAGGGGTGCTATTGATGGGACGTTGCTAGAAATTAGAAGCTGAACGGGCAGAGCCATCAGTCAGTCAGCAACTGTCTGAGGCAGGTGCATTCGGCGCAGTCTCCCACAGTCCAGTCCACTCACTCAAACTCTCGAACTGTCAGTCGAGAAATCTTCGACTCGCTGGAGCTGACATGTTTATTTATGAGAGATCACCTGTTGCCTCTATCATGCTCACCATATTGTCAATAGCTTCGTATTGCATAGTTAATGGAGGATAGAGAAATTGGCGATGGTCGAAGCGATTGTCATCTGGCGAATATGACTCAGCATGCAAGGCAGGTGTGAGAACGGTCAGCTTATGCCTATTTCTGGTATAGCGTGAATAAAACCTCTTTATAAGCTCAGCCAATGACCTAGCAACCTGACCGGATGTTCTCTGATTCGATTCTGACTGAAAGCACCTTATGTGGTTCTTGAATGTGGGATTTTCTCTGTTCTTCCATACTGTCTCGAAAGCAGCACTGGGGCCACAACACCCCAGAACTCCACGGCGTACACGACCCAAGACAGAGATCTCATCGTAGGTCAAACCAATCTCATCCTCGTCTCTCTGGTCTGCACCAGTCAGCTCAGCACTTGGGGGAGCGGCTATGATTTCGTTCAAAATTGCAACTAATTCTGGCTTGTCGTGGTATATTTCCTTCCCACAATAATCCAAATAACTCTTAAGATCAGATTTACAGAGACCACCTATGGGATTAATGTCTGCCGAGGAACAGTCATATTTGGTGAGATATCCCATCAAGGCTTCATCTACGTTCCCTGTTGCTAGAACTATTCTGTTACCATCGCTCATATAATAGGTCATCGACATCCTCAAGCGGGCTTGAATATTTTGGTCTAAGAGCTCGACTGCATCGCCAGGCTCTTTACCAACAAGACTACGACACTCATTGTATAGATTCTGAATTGAAATCACGTTGAAATCTGCTCCCACCGATTCAGCTAGACGTTTCGCTCGAAGTTTTGTATCTTGACCGGAGTACTGTGTTGCTATATACCGGCATCTTAAGAGGATGGAACAAATTTTTTCGGGTGATGAAAGGACTTCCGGCACCGACAGAGAGGGGATACCATGACAGGAGAAGAAGTAGGACCTAACCGCATCAGATTTTCTCCTCTCATACAACTGGACGCACATGCTATAGACCAACATCACAACAGTGCTCGAGTCTAGGCCACCACTCAAAGGCATCATGAAGCCTTTCATCTTTGACCTTCTGAGATAATCCCACAGCCAAAGCGACACATAGATGTGAATCTCCAGTTGGAAAGGAATCTTCGGATTTATGTCTGCATATAGAGAAGTTCTTGAAGCTACTATGAGCGGCTTGGAAGAGTTCTTAGATGATGTTTTCTTGATGTCTATGTCCAATATGAAGTGTTTCGTACGCTCATGGAACGACTGGAGCTCGGGTCGGAGCTTGCAGCTGAGATTGGACGATGTATCAATTCGTATACCCATTTGTGAGCGGTACTCGTTGATTTTGTCTGGATAAATTGTGTGAGAGATCATCTGTATTTCTTCGAAGATATCAGCATCTCTAGGCGTTATATTAACTAGCTTCCCTTGTTCGTAAATGCAACTCCTACCGAAAAATGTGAAGCGCTGACCATCACAGCCCACAAGGTTAGAGTAGGCGTAACAGGCACCGCTACGTAGACTGATACCCTTGATCATATCGTTCATAGTCTCGAGCTTCCTTAGCTCCCAGTAAGATCCTGAGCTGTTGACGACTAAGTGACAACCGAAGTCATAATACAAGTCCGAACTGACATTCTTGATGTCCCACAACTCTTGACAGATTTCCCATCCTAAGGTAAGGCCGCAAGAGCCGACGGAGTGGATATCCCTTAGCTCAATAACGAAATTCGCGCCGAAGGGAACATTATCTATTCCTTTATTATCTATGGGCAGCCTAAACATCGTCACACCCGAGTCGATGGGCCATGGCCTGAAATGCCTAAACTCTCTATAAATTCCCTCTCCAGCGAGACTGGTCTTGGCCCTGATGCATCGAACCAAGCCCCTGTAACATATAACTCGGCAGTTATAAAGCGATGAGAATCGGATGGGCATACCAACATCAACGACGATCTCTAGATCCTTACTATAATCCAATATTCTCTTCAAACATTCCCAACAAAGCTCTAGCGTGTCAGATTCGAAGAATGCATCCTCCAAAGAGTAGCCTGTTATCTCCAGCTCGGGTCCGGCTCGATATATTGCTCCAGCATCGTGAGCCTTCCCAATAGATTGGATAATACGGTCAGTGTTTCCGATTAGATCAAGGGCCCATTGATTGAGGGTGAATATAGCGATTTTGAAGCCGAGCATTATTCCACTAGAGATAGAATATGTGGTAATATTCGGCGTAGAACTTCTTGGTCAGGATGCTATAATATCATCACCAGTTGTAAAGTGACAGTTGTAAAGGGAAAGGTTGGGTTCGAAGCCTATCGGACGCTCTTGGTCGCTCTTGGTGACATGGGAAACATGCGGCATTCGGTTGGTGCCTAGCTTGTGTGATGTCGCGCTTGTTGGATGATGGATCAATTTCGGATATCCGGCCAATATCACCATGGAAATATCGGTAGGGCTTGACAAGTATGTGAATATCGAGGTATTATCGAAGCCTGCAGGGCATAGGGTCGCAAAAAGAGACGAATCACAGTCGATTTTTCGAAGCGCGTTACTAGCATGTGGACTCGACAAATTGACTTGAGCGTACGCCTGCAAAAAAGCTTGTCTCACAGGTAGTGAGTTTGGATTCAGTTCATCTCGGTTTTATCATAACCCTACGTGCAGTAATCAATTTATCAGTTTTTGTAAGGTACTTGACTTTCCCATCTGTCTTGTCGGTCTCGAATATCAACCTCGTTCCAATCGAGTCTCTCACGTCCAGCTTGTAGAATTTGGAATCAATCTTCAGGACTGGTTCTTTCTCCTCGATACCGATAATCTGTAGCTGCTGGTCAGTAAGGCTTTCCAGATCAAAATTACCTTCAAATTCGATTACAATATCTTCGGTATCGTCGGAAGCCATTTGGTAGCTTATTTGGTCGCTTTTGCTCGGCTCCTGATATGTTTGCATAACTCAACCACGAGGTGTTGATTCAGAAATTTCAGGCTCCCCAAAGCATCGGGCCGCTTGCGCGCGTGTGCTGTTGTCGAAGATGAATCGATGCATTAATTTCGCGCCATCGAAGGATTAGTTAGGTGTCTTGCCTGCATCCTTGCATTTGCAGAGTTACAGCTGAGCACTCGAAATCTATTAGCCGATGTGCCTCCAAATATTTGTACAGTTATGACAATTGCTTTTAAACTCCTAATATGGATCATGATCAAATACAGAAGCGTCGCAAGAAATTCATCATGGGTCTCCCTGTTTGGGATCAGGTTTCGGAACTCAGAGCCGATCTCGATAGGCTGATTTTTGACGTTGAAAAATGTCTACAGATCACTGACGAGAACAAAAATAGCCTTGACTCGCTCCCCAAGATCAACCCGAACTGCGAGAGAGTCAGACATTCTGTGAAGAAGACTAGGGATCTCGACATAGTTAAACTATGCTCCTTGGATGACAAGGGTCAGTGCCATCTCCTTTCAGAGATAGAAGTGAAGAACGATTGTCAGAGACTCTATAAGGATGCTACTGTAGGTGAAAGCATAGAATTGCTGAGTAAAAGATTGGAGTTCGATCAACCAATGTTTGTTATGGTCAAACCTGGAAAACCGTGGAAACGTTGTAGAGTTAGATCAGTGATGCACACAAGGGCCCATGGGAAACCGGCAACTACGATCAAGTTGATTGCAGATACCGAAAAAGGATCACAAATTATCAAGGTGAAGAAGTACGCGGTTGCGCATGCTGTAAACCATGGCGATAAATTGAGATCTTGCAAGCGAGTCGTTGCAGGTTACTCGGAACATGAAATGATGCCTGGAATAATTGGCCAAGATCCATATGATTTCAACCATCATAGATATCTTGTTTTTCTAGATGACGGAAATGTTAGATATTACAATCAAGATCAAGTCTATCCTATTGTCTACCAATCCTCCGTACCTTGGAGAGATTACAGGTTCCTTGAGGAAAGAGTCAACAAAACTATCGACTACGAACTCGGTAATCTTTTCAAATTTTGGCCAAGAAGACACCTGTTAGAGGCTAAACCTGGCTTGAAGTTTTCTATCGAAAGAAACGGGTTGAGAGTTCCAGCTACCATAATATCCACAGACGACGATGTCATGCAGATTGCTTACCAAGATGGTACGGAGGAGTATCTATACAAAGGTAGCGTGAGAATTTCAGCGAAAGACTCAATGATTTGCAAGGTTCTTGCTAATGATACTCCGATCGATAAGTTACACTACAAGTTGGTGGGAAATATGATGAGATATCACGAGGCTGGAGTCAAGGCTATCGGAGAGGAATATTTGAGGTTTCTCGAGATTCGGGATGAGCCCATACCGATTTGTGGACGAACAGCAAGAAAGTCTACCGGACGAAAATCAAGTCCACCTAGATTGAGGATAAAATTGAACGATGAAATACTTCCCGACGATAGAGAATCATTTCCGGATATTCAAGATCTTACAACAGGGGTAGAGACTCACAAGCCCTGCACACCGAATTGCCTACTCAAGGTAGGGGACGATGATACTGAGGCTTGCTTCGATGACCTGGAGGAAAGTTTCAAACATTACAGCGATATAAAGGTTCCATTGAAACTCGGTTGGAAACGCATCTTTGCCTCCTCGAGGGATAAATATTCGAGGCTCAAGAAAGTATACGTCTACAAGGCACCTTGCGGGCGAGTTTTAAATAGTTTCATACAAATCAAGAGCTATCTCAAGCAAACTAGATCTAAATTAGACCTGGATTATTTCACGTTTGAGCGAGATATTATACTCAATCGTCCGGCTACCGAGTTCATGCCAATATATTATGAGGAAAATATTGCAGCCAACGATTCTGGAGAGCGGCTAGAGAGAAAATTGATAAGTTTGATGAATCCATTCGGCGAGGAGCGACTTCCAAGGGACTTTGAGTATAGGAATGAAACTTTCCCTCACCCGATGCTGAGAGCAAAGAACTTCTCCTTCAATACGGATTTTAAGTCAGGTTGCGACTGCGAAGACGATTGCAATGCTAGATCTTCTTGCAAGTGTCACCAATTGAACGAACAAGCTGCCGGAACTAATGCACATAATAAGGGTAGCGTCGATTGGAAGTGCCAGTACTTGAACAAACGTTTGATGCAACAAGTAAGTACCGGTATCTTTGAGTGCAACGAGTTTTGTCCATGTAGTTCCAAATGCCCGAACCGTGTCGTTCAAAATGGGATCCGCGTGAGGCTGCAGGTTCGTAAGACCGTTGGAAAGGGATGGGGCGTTTTTGCTCTGGATGACATACCAAGGGGTGCTTTCATTTGCACTTACGCAGCCGAGTTGCTTGATGATGCCGATCAGTATGGTGCCGATGATATGTACTTTGCCGATTTAGATTATATCCCTGTGGTTGAGGAATCCAAACTCGATTTAGATAATGCCGATGATAAATCGGATGAAGGTATCATAAGCGAAGAGGAGCATGATAGTGATGCTAGCGACCCTAGTTCGAGACAATCCGGTAAAAGAGATAGGAGCCCATCGAATTCTCCCAACCATGAGTACCCTGAATTTTTCCCTAGGTATCCGAAACGCAATCGAGGCAATATTAATCGAAATCAGAACGCGGGGAACAACAAAGGTAGGCCAATTAGACAAAAGCCGATTTATAAGCCCATATTCGAGTTGTTGGGAGAAGAATCTCATGATACTTATACTCTAGATGCCCGGATGCAAGGAAATGTAGGCAGGTTTTTTAATCACTCATGTGATCCGAATGCATTCGTTCAGAATGTATTCATCTCCACGCACGACCTTAGATTTCCGGTCGTTGCTTTTTTTACCAAGAGGCCAGTTAAGGCCGAAGACGAGATCACATGGAACTATAATTACAAGATCGACTCCATTAAAGGGAGACAAATATTATGCAACTGTGATGCACCCAATTGTAAAGGGAGAATATTGTAAGTGATAAGAGTTATGGCTGTTATCCTTTATTGTATTCGGGATGCGGCAAATAAATTGTTTCGCTTTAAGCGCAGTGAGATATGGTACTTTTGAGGGGTCACAGAGATTTCACAATCTTGATTTTAGTTGTTATTGCTGTTGTTCGCTGTAGACATTGGCTGGTTGTCCATAGACGAGCCATTTGCCGGTCCAGCGAAGAGTCCAGAAAATAGCACCAAGCCCGTTTGTTTGTCCATAAGGAAGATCAAAAATGGATGGTCAGCTTCGAAATACTGGCCATTGAATAATCCAACTCGCTCCACTATTGTAGCGCTAGCTGCCGCTGCAACACTTCCCTGTTCGTGGACTTGTAACACCGCCTTGTGCACTAGCTCATCGAGGCCAACTCTTTGAGGGTTGTTTGACGCTTGCGACGCTGTAGAATTGGTGGAGCGTCGTGGATTTTGGTGGCCAAATATTCCGGATAAGTCAGCGATGTCTGGCGAAAACAGACTCTTCAAGCCCATCTTTTGACTAAGTATTTGGGACAATCTAGGCGATGATTCAATGCTAAACTTGGGTATGCGAACGTTGATTCCCGCTAACGGATTGTCGCCATTATTTGACGAGCTATCACCAACTGGATTGGCGCCCGCCACCGATGAGCTACTCTTACGCATCATTGAGATCAGGTTGGCGAATGAGGTTGAGTTTAGCTGTCGCATGGTTTGATAGATTCCATTGGCCTCGTCTGGCAACAATACGAACAAACCCAAGCGTTGTGCTTTGTATGGGAGCTCAATGACCGAGGTCTTCATCTGGGCATCATATGCGTGCGCCAAGGGAAGTCGATTCACCATCATGGGCATTTTCACAGTCTGCCCGTTGGCCAATGTGAACCAGCCATCCGGATTCGTGTCGGCTGGATCAAACTTATATTGCCAATCTCCCTTGAAAAACAAAACATTTATTGCCATCAAGAGAGTCGAACTCGGAACTGGTGATTGCAGGAAGTTGCTTATTTTCCCTTTCGTTTGCTTCTCAATCCAATCGTTGATTAGTAGATGCACAGGCTGCTCCTGGAAATTGTAGCCCGTTGTTTCGTTAGCATTTGTCGTGGACGAGTTAATGATAGCTTGCTGCTGGAAATCCACCGGTTTCAGTTCGACGCCATAATAATGGCGTACGGCCTGCTCATAGGGTGCCAACAGGTTGAGCTCTCGTTGGAGGAATATTTGGTTGGCACTGGTCAAGGCCTTCACAACGGCCGGATCTTTGAATAGATTTTTCATAGCGGATCCAAAGAGTTCATGGACATTGTTCGTCGGAGAGCTGGAGTATTGATTTGTGCTCACCGAGCTCAACCTTTTGGGTAATTGGGCGGCCATAGAGGCGGCTGCTGCCTGTTGCTGGCTCTGGATTGAGGGATTTCTTCGCCTCAGCTTGTTGCCTGGCGGACTTTGTACTGTGGTGCTGTGCTGATTTTGCTGGGGAGCTGATTCAATAGTTCTAGAGCTCCCACTTCCGGACATCAAAAGGGGACCTTCGAAGGGCGCGGGCAGGTGCAAGCAGTTGGCTATCTCGCGCTTCGTTTGGCCCCTAGCTCCTAGGTGCATCATCATCATAACCAACTGGATGCTAACTGGTGAGATCAGGAACGAGTCAAGGTTATTCGAACTTGCCGGTGATTGGCCATTCTTTTGCTTACTATTTGTCGGCTTTTCGCTCTGTTGCTGAGTGCTGGCCGAGAATAGGGCCTGCATCAAATCAAGTGAGAATTGTATGTGTCTGTTTGTAAAATCGCTATTATCCAAGGGTATGGCTGATGAAGATGACGAATTCAATTGACGGAGCTTTCTCATCGAGGGGTTCAGAACTTGTGCAAACATCTCCATTGATTCGCCTCCATCTTCGGGAGCATCCGACTTCTGGTGGTCCACGTTAACAGACACACTGCTCGCTTGTGCAGACATACTGTCCTGGCCGACTTTCTGGCGCTCTGATGAAAATTTCTCGACCAATTGGGTGAGTTGCTGCTCGGCAAGCCGCTCACCATCTCGTTCGTTTGTGGATGACTTTTGTTGCTGCTGTTGCAATTGTTGTTGCTTTTCCAACGAACGGAGATTGTCCCTCATGAGCGCGTTTCGAGTCCTGTTGTTAGCCTGAACCAACTTCCGATCAAGACCGTTAAGAAGCTGGAGTGTATCTTTGAGTATGTCATCGATGGACTCTTGTGCACTATTGGACTGATTTGAGCCCGCAAGTGACGGACTTGCTTGGCTGTGTGGCTTCGGAGTTGTGGGGGTGGTCGCCGTTGAACATTGGATAACCAGGAGCAACGTTGCTAATGATGAGATATATGATATAAAGGTTACCGTTCGATTCATCTTGATGTGCTCGGCTTCAAAATTGATCAATATTCGATGCTCCCAACTGACATCACTAATAGCTGACCATTGTGGTCTGCTGGATATCTCCTCAAATGGACTATCTTCACTCTGACAAGAGCCTATGCTTATTTGGATCCCGGGTAATAAAGATTGTGTATGCTCTATGGACTGAAAGGTTTCCAATATCGGAACTTGCTCTTACACAAATACAGAAAGAAGAATCAGCGACCGCTGTTATCAAACTCACTCATTCCTGCTAGCTCTGAGCAAATCAGCGCATCTTATTTATAGCGTTAGCCCCTACATAGCTCTGTACGTCTCAGTAGAGTGTCTTGATGCAGGTTCCAACAGGTTGAATGGAGCGAAAGATCTTCATAGCCATCGGCTAACATCACCTCGGTGGGTCGACAAGTGCGTAGAATTAACAGGTGTCTCGTTAACCACTCGCTGTCGTACTCGCTCTCGCTCTCCCTGCCTTTCTCTCTCCCCTTCTTTTCTTTCGTGATTCCAACCTCTTCATGCTGAGTTCTTCATCGTCAATCTACTGGAATCGTCGAGATGAAAACCTGCTTCAGAAGTGTGCGCGGATAAGTGGTTGAGGCGTTTGAAGAGGTTAGATTGAAAATCTCTTGGCACTTGACGTTGCATGAAAAGCAAGCCTTATTAAGGGGAGTAAGACCAACGAGTTGACCATCTCAGAGAGTTGTGGTAGATTGGCTAAAAACAGAAAGAGCAGGGCATCACAAAAAGATGCGTCGACATCTCTTGAACTATGGTTTACAAGTGGATACACGCCCCGCATTGTTCGTGATCTGGAGGGATCAAAAGACCGGATCGGAAATTGTCAGAAAAAGTGAGAGAACGCCGAAGATCGACCTGGAACGAAGTATGCTCTTTTAAACTTTCGAGCAAAGTCGGACCGTCAGTCGACACATGAGTGGAAGTTCTCCGTGCAGTAGGGAGAGCCTTGTGAGACTTTGTCTCGTTGAGATGTCGAGAATACCAACGGAAACCCGAATGGGGCGTGTCGTGGGCTTTCCAGATGGTTTGGAGTCCAATTGTCAAAGAGAATCGATTTGAATAGACCGACAGATGACCCAGATCAGACTCGAACCGACACAGCTAGATTTCAAAGCTAAACTCCGACTATACCATAGAGACATGTTGTCCTTCGCTCATCTTGAGAGAAACTAGATCTGAGTTTGATTGTGCAATCATCAATACACTATGGTCCGAGCAATCCTCCTTCGGGAGGAGTTTAGTCGGATAGTCAATATCTAGAGACCAGGCAACTGAAACATTTGACGCACACTCTGAGAGATCTCTTTCACCCTGCTACTCAATTTTACACTTGAATAGAAATGTCCATACCTCGAGTATGATTGAAATGTATACTTTATATCTGGTGGTGCGTAGTGGCTTGAAGATAAAAATCATTTACCAACTACCAAGCACTGATTCCATTTCTTAACTTATCTAGTCCTATTCGCGATAAGATATGAACTACGTCGTTCTTCGTACATTCACTATATATTTGCACGGATCCTCTACAAATACTTTGAGCACCGGCAAACGATAGATGACCACGTTCTCGGTGCAAATTAGAGTCATCGACGAGCTATCATCTTCTTTCTTCGCTATTCACTTTTGAGGCAATGAAAGATGTTTTATTTCATCGATTCTAGAATAATCTGATTCTCCACTCCCGGAGTGACTATGACTCTAATTGGTTATATCAGTTTTATACTCATCGTCTCATGAATCTGCCCGCTTGTGCTGTTGCTACGGCTTTGATTTGAGACACCAGCAATTTAAGATGGGCATTTCTCGTCGAATTGTAACGCAATTTCAAGAATCTGAAGTACATCAGAGGAACCAATATACCGACAGACTTGGTAAAGATTCCAATCACGAGAATAGGCATAAGGGTTACTTCAGATAGAGCCACTGTGTGAAGTAGACTCTGTTGATATTTTGTCACTAGTGATGATATCTTGAGTTTCAAATCCTCTTGGTCGCCATACTTATCTAGTAGTTCTATCGCGTAACGGGCCAGATTGAACAATGCGTAGAGTGCGCATGGTAATAAGGCCAACGCAATTGGGTATCCACTGAAAAACATCAATGGGAATACTAGATAATGAAATGAATCTTCCTTGATGAGGTTCATGAAGTAGGTCCTACTTAGTTGATTCAAAGGTGGCGGTGGCATCCGTTGATGAAGTCTCAGGGATGATGTGGCTGCATTCATCAATAGGGCCTGCTTAAAACGATTGCTTGAAGGACCGGGAAAGCCGATTACATATGATAGGGTACAAATTACTGTGAGTGCCCGGGTCACAGCAAGAATAAAGTCGAGTCTGCGGTTCTTGACATGCTCCAGGATGGCATCCCAGCCGGTTAACCTGACTGATTCAGAGCTCGCACCATCCGACGGGGAGCCAGATTCACCAGTCTGGTTATTTCGAGATCTTACATTCGATTCACTTGGTATATCTGTATCTGCCATTGAGTCACAATTTGTACCAGCTAAGAGGAATGGATGTTCCTTGTAGTGTTCACTATAATCGAGTGGCGGTGAATACTAGTAATTGAAACGCTCTCGTCCGAGAAAGCTGAAAATAAGTAGATCAATTACTTTTAGATAACAATGGCGTGTGTCAAGAATGATACGCATACTCGACAACGTTCTCGTGACGAATCAGTGGGATAACACAGTCAGCTGTTGTGGGCATAGCGTAATATTCTTACAGAGATGCAGAGACTTACGCGCCGTACCTCTCGGAGGGATGCATTCAGCCGATGGCAAGCTGCAGTATGCGAATGTGAGGCTAGAATTTGGTGTCGTGCGTGATTATTTCCATTGCAAGAAACGAACGCACACTAACCAATCGGACTCTGATTGCTTGGCAATTCCACACGTACGAATCACGCAAGACCGCTCGCTTCGTCAGCATTTGCATTACTAGCGATGATGCACGTGGTTTTATTAGGAAGTAAATTAAGGTACCTGCCACCAAATCAAACCTCATCCAGGCTCACCAAGAGTTCGGAATCGCTATGGATAAATCAGGTGGAGACACTGGGGATCCCAGCAAAAGAAAGCTCATCGTAGTCTTAGAGAGAGCTAATCTCGATATCGTGAAGATCGACGGACAGTATAGGAAGCCTACCTCTTTCGAGCTAATCAACTGTGATGAGCACATGCAGGTCATACGACGACTCAAGAGAGACCCCGCATTTTGTAGGCCTGATATAGTTTACCAATGTCTACAGGTTCTATCTCAATGCCCATTGAACCGCGCAGGCATGCTGCAGGTTTTCGTCAGGACACAAAACAATGAACTATTCCGAGTAGATCCTCAGTTTTCCGTACCCGAATCTTTCGATGAGTTCACAGGTGTCATGGTTCAGCTGTTACATCATCTAAGGCCAGTTCGAGCAAAGGAGTGTTCCAAACAGTTACTGAAGCTCCTCAAGAATCCTGTGACTCTTCATCTACCGCCAGGATGCCCCAAGTACGGGACGTCATCTTCTGCAAAGCGAGTGATAAAACCCATCGAAATTGTTCCTACAGCAGATAGCCCCTACCAGTCCGTGGTGGTTGTTATCGGCGCCATGGCACATGAAAGCTGTGAGCCTGACTATGTGAACGAGACCATATCTATCAGTAAATATTCTTTGTCCGCGGCTTTAGTTTGCGCCAAAATAACGAGCGCCTTCGAGGAAGCCTGGGGAGTCATGTAATAAAGGTATTTTAGAATTCTTCATCTCGTTTACTTTGAAGCTCGATCCCCGATTAAGAGCGGAAATCGTATCGATAAGATCTTATTCTTTGGTGCTCTTTCATATGCAAATCGAAGTCAATATCTTCAGATTTAACTCCATAAACATAAGGCGGGCGACTTTCCCTGAGGTCAAAAAGTCTCTGTAGACTATCTATTGCTGCGGTCTCCTCCGCAATGGGGAGTGTTTCACCGGGGCTAGATCCGAGAAATTTCTTATCGGAATACAATGCTACAAGATGGCAAGATTCGAGCGTTTTGACACCAGTCTGAAACATTATCCGAGGCTCATAAGTGGGCATTCCACTGTTAGAAAGGATGAGATTTAAAGTTTCCTTAGGATTCGGAATTATCCAAACATCATCCAGTATATCTTTATCGTTGAGATAGCTGATTATCATGTCCACAACAAATCGTCTAGCTCTCTTGATTCCTAGATCTCTCTCGACTCCGGCCACGACAGCTTTTACGGTTTCTGCCATTACCTCAGAACTTGGTGGATATTCTGTGGTGAGTATGAGTTCTTTACAGCCAATCCACTTAGCCACATCAGATAATACTGGGACAGACTTGAGATAACTGCAAATCGCCTCTATACCTTCCTCTGGCAGCCTTTCGAATGTGTATCTTAGATAGGGTTTGATAGAGTTATCTAGCAGAGTACATCCTTGTTGTACGAGCTCAGTATTTGGTTTGATATCAACGTCGGGTAGATTGTATTTAGCTTGGTTCTGATGAAATGCATCTATATAAGACGGGTGGGAGAAAATTTGTCTCAATGTATTTTCATCGAGATTCTCTTGAAGTCTTCGAGAGAAGGCAAAGATCTCTGATCTATAGTTCCATTCTAGGTAATCACACCTCCTACTCTCAAAATGGATTCGATCGAAAGATCTACCTCTCCAATACATCGAGCGGACTGTCTTCTCCTGGTGCTCTTTTAATGTTCTAATTTGTTGATGATATACACCATCTTTCTTGCACAAGTCAGTGATCCTCTTGGTAGGGCTGCTAGAAAAGGATTGAAGAAGTCTGGGTGAATTTCTAATAGAGATTGTTACAGACATTATGGAGATTTGAGTTGGATAGAGATCGCCTCTAAAATAGTGTACCCCTCGGATGCCTTCTATTGCCGTGCTCTTGATGGAGCGAGGGAAATTCGTAGATTAAGTCATGCTTCACGCGTGCGGTTTTGGGCTGAAGTTATACTGCATGGAATGACCCGCGCTCCGCAATTCCATTGCTCGCCATACGAGGGCCCCACACAGAGCCAGAGGATCAACCGTTGCCTGATCAGGGCAATCTGGGTTCGATTAGGTATACTTGCCATCTATGATCGATAGCGGCCTACTCGGCTTGAAGGGATGCCTCAAGTCCCTTCAAATCCGATTGCGGTATCTGACCAATGATATTGTAAGAAATGGAGATTCGAGCATCGAGTCTGCTTACCATACTTGTCGCTGGATATCGATACGAGACTGTCCGTCTCTCTGGCTCTATCTCGATTTTCCTCCTAAAAATTGTTCTAGCTTCTTGGGTGATGTTCAATGAACATCTCACCTCACGTACAGGAACTCTCGTGTTCGGGGTTAGAATGCTAATCGATTATATCCAGGCTTGTGAGTTCTGTATCAATCAGACAGCAAGTATCAGAAGTTTCGAGGCCGTGGCCGGAGAACGAGGCATATGTCTAGTTGGTTGAAAGCAAACTCATCTGGATCTTATGTGTCGGTGGGAACTGAACAAGCGTGTGCATGGCTTCACCCTTCTCGCCTCGGAAAGCCCAATGTCATTGGCTTGTCATGCAGCACGAGAAAGAGCCGCCTCCGAACGCATAGGGGACATGGACTTGAGCGCACATTGGGTCGTAGGAAACTGGTGTCTATCACCAGCTTCATTTTTCCCCACGGGCAACCACTTGCAGGACTGGGAGGAAAATAAACAAGCCCAAAGTTTTCTTGATTCGTTTGTCAAGTGACAGCAAGTCAGTTCTTGGGTGGGGTTTCAATATCCAGCCGAACTGAGTTTCATTACAGAGTGCTAGCAAAGAGGCTAGTTCATCGGGAACTAGTCAATCAAGGTTGAAGACAGCAAAAACACCATTCCCAGATAGATGATTAAACGACCATCATCATGCCCTGCATTGTAAAAGCGAATCTAAGATATCATTCATTGATATGCGCTGTTTTTGTTTGTAGACTAGACTAAGAGAGAAGTTTGTTTTCTCATTGTTTGCTTAGCTAGATTGATTAGTGTTCATTCTAGGGGAGTTAACTTTTTTCGGGGATACCTCGTGTTTCCGCACAATCCTCGAGGGTGGATCCGATTATAATTCAATCTGGCGGATATTTCTTTGCGCGCGGACACTTATCTACCTACTCATCAAGATCAAGCCAAAAAAACTGCTTAATAATCATTATTTTATTCCATCCTTTTACAACGGGCTGCTTTCCTAGCCCCTGGAATACGATCAAAAGGACGGCGCCACTACATGTAAGAAGACTTGCAGTTATCTGGGACGAAATGGCAGTTTCCTGCTCATCCCCAGTGATGAAGCTATAAAAATTGGGCGAAATACTCCATTGAACAATTGAGACTCAACCTAGAGGTAGTCAAAATGTCAACCAACCCATCTAAGCAACAAATATTAAGCGCCAAAGATGAGGCAGAGGCATCGCTGGCCGATGCTCGATCATTATATGACAAATGGTTAGTCGCCAACGGATCCAATCCGACCAATTTAACTCAAAAGGAAGCAGACCACCTGACTAGGACGTTAAAAAATCGATTATTAAGTCTCAAATGGGATTGTGAGGACCTGGAAGAATTGGTCGTGGCTGGTGAAAAGAGCCTGAGTAAAAACACTACTAGCGGAAACAATGCCACACAAGAGCTAGATGAGGCAAGAAAGTTGATGCAGGATTGTCGAAGCCAGTTGACAGTTATATCAAATCATCTTGAAGATTTCGAAGCCAATAAAAAACTTTTCAACAAGCATGGAATTCAGATGACCTCAATTGAACTCAATTCAAGGGAAGACAATAATGGTGAACTGTCGAAAGAAGTTTTAAATAATATTAGCAAAGATAAAATCGCTCAATCAGTCAATTCAAATGTAGTAACCTCAATCATAGAAAATCCGCTTGAAAGTCACTTTGTGGATCGAGAATTATTGATCAATAATAACAGAGAGCAGAAAAAGACTGGCGTAACTTCCAATGAGATAGAACATTTTGATAAGAGCCGAATAGAGAGGAGTGCAACAATATTTGACAATGCCCTATATGATCACTACGAGGGTGTGAACAAAGGGATCGTGGACGCTTCAAAGGTGTTCGGCAACTTGGGTAGACCTCAGACTTCTAATGTTTATGTGGATTCAACTAACGAGAATGAAATGATACTAGAGATGCTAGAGACAGAATATTATAATCCACCGGAGGGGCTTTTAGGCAAGACATCCTTGATGACAACTCGCTACAACCAAGCAATCAGAGCCAGGCTACCAGTTGAGATGTTGGCGCAGAACAAACTCTTGGCTGCCATCCCTCTCTGCATCATCATAGTTTTACTCCTTGTGATCTAGAGATTTCAAGCTCGAGCTGTTAGCCGCATGTGCTAAAAGCAAACCTCGAAATACAATAAAACAAAGTTGCAAATCTTAATCCCTATGTGTCTTTGATTCTCTATGATAGAGCCACTGAATGATACAACCACTAATACAGTGGCACATTCCGAGTGAGTGGATAGGATGAACAGCCCTATATTCGGGTGTGTTCAGCTAACGAGCGATCATGAAACTAGAGCTTGGGCTTAAAAGCTCAGTTCCATAGAGAAATGTGTTGGGTGCATGATTGGAGAAAACGTGATGAAAGTTGGCTGATTGTTCGAGACCTCTCGATTGATTGATCTCTCGACCACGAGAAACGGGGATGAGCCAGGAGATCGAAAATGACATCATCCTGTCGAAAGAATCACAAAGTTTAAAATCATCTGATAGAGCCTCGGAGGAATCCTAATTTTTAACATTGAGAAATTTCTTAGCCTCTCGTTCGCCCTGAAAATAGCTTGGCAATTCGAGAGGGGAATAAATCCTGGCGCGTTGTCAAGACCAATCCAATGGGCCCTGTTCCAAGGAGAGCTAGTAGAGGTATAGAAGACTCCTACAGGGTGCCATTAGATATGGGAACTAGCCAGCGTAATGTAGCAACGATATCCGGAGTGGTACTCCCTTTGTGCAACAATCAGAATCCTAGATGATGCCAGCTTGTCTTGCTGCACAGAAGTTTGTTATCATCATTCCTTGAGACAGTATGGTTTAGTGTACTTAAACGATTGTCCCCGAAACATCTACCAAATTAGCTGGTTTGATTTGTCGGCTGATTCAAGGGTGAGCATTGTGTCAGTGTATGAGTTACAACTTGACTCTTTGAAGCTTTGAGCTTTTACCGTCCTTCGAAAGTCATTTTCAGATCACACTTTATCAGGCAAGATTTTATGGAGTCTTGTGGCCGATAGATGCACGAGGTTTAGAAACCTGTCGCTGAAGATGCTGGCATTAATCTCAGGCGCGACAAAGTGCACGCTAGAGAGTGGGCTCATTCGAGTTGTCTCAAGATAGAGGCAAAGGATCTAACAATTTGGCTCATCTTCCTAAGTCAGCACGAGCGAGCGAGAGAGAAGACGAATGGCGAGAGGGAGGAGAGTTAGAGAGGAAGAAAGCAATCAGCTCCATAGTGAAAAAATTGTCCCCAAGTCAGGGCCTGCCTATACAAGACTAGAAAGTGATAGAAGGAGAGATCTTGGCTCGTATTAAGTAACTTTTCCACCTCAAAGGGTAAGTTATTTATTAGTTTGTAGAAGGGATCAAGGTGAAACAACACTTGGGCACTATCGGCTCCCATGATTGCGATCGTGGTCGGTGCCAACGAGGTCTAGCACAACTTTCCAGGGAGGATGAAGACTCATCCAGCCTGGCGACATGAAAGGAGCCATCTTAGAACTACTTAATTAAGTCATCTCGGCGCGATTCGATTGGGAGTTCCGAAAGGCTGCTAACCAAGCAACATCACAGTGGTAGGCAGTTACCGAGTGTTACGCCCACGTTTTCAAAGCGTCTGTGCCCGATGACTATCTTCTGGAAAGGAAACACGCGGTTTCTCATACTCGGGCCTCCTGTATAAAGCTGAAGTCCAGCTGAACTCGGCATCTCAAAGTGAGAGTCTCAATTGAGGGAGCAACATCATCATCATCATCACATAGAAAAGCTTTCATTTAGTAAGATTCAAAGAGTTGTACCTATCATTGAAGGATGTTCAAAGTAAGTAATAGGTGGAACTAGATCGCTCTGATGATCGATGCTGTCTGCTAGCTGTAAAAATCAAACACCCGATGATTAACATACAAACTATGTCCAATACGATAACGGTCTATAGTTCGCCTTACTGATATCATTGGCCATTGCTGGCGCATTGGCACAAGAGCCACAGGGAGAGCAGGGCTCCTCCGCAGAGCCCTATGCTTATGCCTACCAAACTGATAGCTCATCGGCCTCGGAGCAACGCTCTCCAGACGGAAAGGTGACTGGCTCTTATACAATTGTTGATCCAACTGATGGTCGCGAACGTCGCGTCGATTACATTGCCGATGAAAATGGATTCCGCGCCAAGGTTGCTACCAATGAGCTCGGCACAAAGTCGGAAAACTCGGCCGATGTGGAGGTACTTGCCTCGCCTCCAACTGAGGCTCAGTTAGCCTACAGTGCCTCAGCTGCAGCCTATCAGCAACAGGCAGCCTACCAGCAACAACAGCTGCAGCAAGTTAAGCAGTACTACCAAGCTCCTGTTCAACAGCAAGAGCAGGTTGTTACCACCGTGCAGCAGCAGCAGCAGCCCCAGCGTGTTACCACATCCTACGTGCAGTCTGCCCCACTGGTTACTACCAGCACAGTCAATCAGCAACCAGCCGGCTATCGCCAGCAGGAATCTTACTCTTACGTCCAACAGCCAGGCGTCTACGGTCTGACTAGCGGATACTATCCAGCTGCATATGGCTACCAGGGTGCCTACGGAACCAACCAGGTTGCCTATGGAACCAACCAGGGTGTAGCCTACGGTGGTTATGGCCCTGGATATGGTCTCAATGGGGCTAGCTACAATTACCACACCCCAGCCCAGTACTACAGCTCTGGAATCCAAGGTGTTCGCTACACACAGAGTAGCGTCCAGCCGGCAGTTTACACCACCACCACCAATGCTGTTCAGCCATCGACCTATAATGTCGGAGGTGGACGAAGTGTGTTTGGTCGCTACGAGTCGAGCAGCGTACGCACAGTGCCTGTTGGAACCTCAAGCTATACCAGCTACTCTAGCGCACCAGTGGTGACATCCACTCGTACTATCACTCGCTCTAGCGGAAACGTAGGCTCTGGCAACCTGCTGGTGTTAAAGAAGAAGTAGACTCACCTCCTTTGAGGCCCAACTCTGCCCCTCTTCGACGAATTCGATTTTATACACTGATAATTAAAGAAAATTTTTACACCGTTTAGAAACGTTTCAATCGAGAGAGTCGACGACCTAACTGTCTGACAGCAATTGAGTTTCAGTCGAGCAAGTTTAATGTTAATTTGTTAGTTATCCAAGTGAATCTGGTGATTGCAGATTCAAACAATCATTTGTGCTCAAATGCAACCAATCAGACCGACTATGGCGACCTGTGAAATCGGATTTCAGTCATCTTCATCGACAACCTCGCTTATGTGACTCATGCCACTGACGTCCCTAATCAACTTGCGCTCCTTACCTATCTTCAGACATTCAGCGGCAAGATCCTTTACCACACCAGGTACAGAGTCAACTTGAGGCAAAGTTAGAGCCAAGAGGATTTCAAATAGTTTTGATTGAAATATTTGTTCGGCTAATTGTTTCTCTTTGCATGACACAATACGGTGTATGATCACAGCTGCTCGATGAACCAAGTCCATGTTCTCGTTTGAAAGTAACATGATCAAAATCTCTTGCCACTGCTTTGCTTCAAAGATACGCGCGCATGCCTTCTCGGACACCTGACATAACATTGCTAATGCGCCGGATGCTGCCTTCACAGTTTCTAGATCCTCAGTTTGACAAAGGATGACTAGATATTTCACCCGGTCATTTTCGCCTTCATACAAAGATATCATCTGCGGATGGCGAATCAAATTCACCACACACTGAACAGCAGCACGGCGGATCATTTCATGTTCTTCAAACATCAATGCCTCAATTAGAGAAAATCCATTGTCGTTGAGGATGTGAGTCCGAGCCGTCTCGCTAGCCTGAGCTATGTTAGTCAGAGCTAATAGTGATTCGAAATTCTGCAAGGCGGTGCATTCAGGCTTGAGCAAACGTTTCAGAGGCTTTATGACAGCAATCAGTCTCTGGTTTGGGTATACAAGCTCTGGGTTAATTGTTATCCCCAGACGAGCTAAGGCATGTGACGCCAAGATGCAAGACTTTTCCGGCTGTTTCGACTCAGTGTGAGCCAATGTCATCAATAGGGACACTGCTCCTTGTTGAATTAGGCGACCCCTTACATGCTCAACTTCGCACAAAGAATTCATAATTCGCCCTATTAGCTCCTTGGCTGCCCTCGACTCGATATTAGCTAAGTGGACAAGTTTTGAGACTAAATCTGTCAACGCCAACTTCTCGAGACGCTGACGCAATGCCTCAGGCTTATCTTTCGGATGCTCTTCCGGCACGTGCTGCTGGGCGAATTTAGCCAATTCTATCAGTTCCGGTGATTGCTCCTGCTTATCATAGCTATTCGTTAGATTAACAAAAATATTTAATATTGAATAAACCACTGGTGAATTGATGTCAAAAGTCATCGTTTCGAATAAAGCTTCGAGAGCTTGTTTGTCTGCGACTAGTTCTTCCTTGACATCACCATCGAAGCTGAGATATGCGAGAGCCTCTATTGCGTATTGTTTCAATGTGAATTCAGGCGTTGGTCTACTTATAATGGCTTTACAATCACGGGCGTAAATGCAATTAGCTTCGCGTGAGAAGGGTCTGATTGAGGCATCCGTACTGCCTACTGATGAGACTTTTGAGAGACCTACCAAAGCTCGTAGACGTATTTCTTCGTTCTTCGACTCTTTGAGTTGGTTCAGTATCTTCTCGCCGAGATTAGCGATTGCGGTGCACTTGTCCTTCTTTGAAGCTGCAGCAATGATAGCGTCCAAGGCTGCCTTTTGTAGAGGGTATTCATCGCTGCTTGCCATAGTCAGAATCATTTCTATCATTCCCGGTTGGCCAATGCACAAATTTCCGACCTCAGACGGACCAGCAAGTAGTACCGTGAAAACTTTTGCCGCCCGGACTTTATCCTCCATGTCGGGATTTCTAAGGCGCTTATTGAGATACTCCTGAGTCTTCTCTCTGAATACTTCTTTCACTTGATCATGGTCATGGCAAGAATACATTTTTTCGAGAACAGCGGACACTAAAGAGTGAGTCATGTGAGTTATGTCCATACTACTGGAGCTCTTGAGTTCTTCAACTTCGGAAGCGATGTCGAGTAGACTTGATATACAGTTTTCTGAAACTAATTGGATTCCGAAGTTCAAGCCCTGATAATCAATATTGCTCATGACTAGAGCTAACAGTGTGTCCCTAGCGGTGGCAGAGATAACATGGGATGAAGAGCGGCGTATCAATCTCAAGAGTATGTTGAATATGATAGATTCGTTGGCTTTAACACGCTCATCATCCACTCTTTTAGGAACTTTGTTGCAGATGGATTCAGACACTGAAAGTGTCCTCTCTTTGTCTAGCCTCGCTTGCTCCTTGATCTTATTTAATGTCTCTTGGACTCCTGCCAAAGTGTTCAGGATTGTTTGCACTAGATATTGATAGGCAGTCATCAAACTGTTATTACTGCTATAGGCGATCATATCGGTCAGATGGTCGATCGAAAAATGTTCGAGTATTGCTTTAGTTCGCTCCACACTCATTCTTGACAATTCGCTGAGGAGCCTGAAACAAGATACTATGACCTGGTAGCCATCCTTTTCGTTCTTATACTTATCCAGATATTCGCCTATTATCTTGAGACAGTCGGGATGAGAAAATACTACACTTGGTGAGCTATCACGAGCCAAGACTATGAGGTTATTGAACGCCTTGTCCGTTGTCTGTGTATCTTTGAGATTGGTATCCCTCAATGCATCAATAATGCGATCCATTTTTTCTTGACTTGTTAAGGGTGCTTGAGGTTGCTGTTTATTCTGAACAGGATGATTAGTCGATGAATTCGGTTCGCCTCTCGGGGCTGGTTCGTCCCCATTGGTCTCCATCATCTTTTGTAGTGAGTCGGGGAGTTGTATGTAAAAGTTCGCTTCAGAGAGCGGAGTAGACTATAGTGACTTTCTAAAACAATGAGTTATATGCTGTGTCGTATTATGTGATAATCAATCACCAATATATTTGTGTCTTCAAACATGACCTATGTGCAAGGTTGGTGACATTAGATTGGTAGAGGCATATTTATACGAGATCGTATGAATATGTGAGATTGCATCCTCATCTAGAGAGACTTCTATTTTACACAATCACCACAATTCGCACACGAGAGAAAGGGACTAAGAAAGCTCCTGAACGTTCACGCAAATTCTTACGGGCACATCTGTCCACCAGACTCTCTATCATATCCCCGTCTTTAGGAAAAGTTATTGGTCGGAACTCGTGATACGATGATTTAGCTTACCAGCCTCACAATGAGAAGTATAGAAATACCTTGACGCAAACATCTGTTGCTCCCAGGCAGAATGTGTGGTCAAAACCCTCGTTTTTCATCTCATGATTTTCGGAGTGAAAGGGCTCTTAACTTGTGTTCTAGAACAATCAAGTTTTAGTTTGAAGGGTTCGCCGTCTCTCAAACACAAGGTTTTTGATTTTGCTCTGGAGCCAGAAGGACTTTTTCACCCTGGTGGTAACGATGCATTTCAAGATAGACCATAGGAATAGCAAGCCTAGGCGATCACGCGTCTATAAGCATTGTATTCACTGGGACGCACATGCTTTCGTATCGGTTCGCGTGGTGTAGTTGGTCATCACACCTGTCTAACACACAGGAGGTCTCCAGTTCGAACCTGGACGCGAACAGATCTTTTTTTTTCTCGAATGACGCCTTGATACACACCACCGGCCTTAATATTCGTACCATGGCACTATTCAATAAAGTGATAATTAGAATTCTTGAACTAACATTGATTAATTAACTTTTTTATTAGAAATCTCGAATATCTTCAGACAATTTTTTGTCCCATCTAGCTTCCACCATCTGCCCAATCGATGCTCTTGGCCACAAGCCGCCACAATCCTGGTCCCGTCGCTAGTGAATCGAATTTCATTGATGTAGCCGGGGCAGTCGAATGTCTCCATCTCAGTCAACTCGTATTTTCCCTCGGTTTTCCTGAGATCCCACAACCTCAGTTTTGAATCACATGATCCCGAGGCTATCAGGGCTACTGTTCCGTTGCCTTGGTTGCTTAGACAGTTTGCCTCCTCTTCATCACTGAGACCATCATCATCTTCATCAACATCATGTTCCACAACATCAGGACTGCTCCTCTCTAACCTTCTCTTCTTTCTAACTTTATTTTCCCTGACCTTACCAGCTTTCTGCGAGGGATATGTAGCTAATGACGTAATCCAGTATCTCAGATTAGATGAGAATGGGCTGTTCTCGTTTTCTTTCCTCCGGGCTCCTAATTCTGGTCCGTGGGCATTAGGACGGACAAGCAGTGGAGCTCTCTTCATCGTCGTCCAGATATTGATTGCCCCATCCTCACCACCGGACACAAAAGTTTGGTCATCGATGAGTCTGGCAATATCAACGGATTTATGTTTGCTTTGAAAAACAGTTTGTGCTTGCTCAACAATTTTCCATATCCTTATCGATTGGTCCAATCCTCCACTCGTCAGTACGCGCTCTTTTCTTGAAGTATCCATGCTTGTTATTGGAGATTCGTGTCCGTACAAAGCCTCAACGAAACAACGATTATCGTCGTCTTCTAGAGACCAGATCATCACTGAACGGTCGGACGATCCGCTATATAAGGTGGGATGATCACGTCTGAAGGCCAATGCAGTGACCTCTTGTCTATGCAATGTGAAAGTATGTAGCCAGGTCAAGTCTTGGGGTGACCATATTCTTATGTGCTTATCCCAACCACCGGTAGCAAGAAATCTGTCGTCCGAGGATATCGCGATCGCGCTGATATATTTGACATGATGCCTCTGATGCAAGTCTTTGTCCGATTCGGCCTTTGATCTCTTGATGGAATCGATCCTCTTCAGAATCTTTCTTGCTTCCAAGCACCATTTGATGATTGAGCCATCTTTCGAGGCAGTGAAGGCGTGCAGATTCTTTGAATCTACGCAAACGCAAGTCAATGGTAACTTGTGCATAGTGAGCCTTTTTCTGGTGCTATCCTTATGCTCAGACCTTTCGTCTGTCTCCATTGATGTGGGTAGTTGTTCTTGTGCTTGCAATCTCATAATGCTACATAAAATTGTTGAGAGATACCAAGCTGAGTAGACAGACAGACAGATGTGAGACGAGAGCTGCGCCGCGAACCACGTGCTAAGTTCATTAAGCAGCATCAACAAGCACATGGATGCAGAATCATGATCGCTTGCGCGCTCACTCTCACTGGGACGGGCATTCAACGGAGTCCTTATTGATCAATTTATCCTTTCTTGACAATGTTTCATGATTATTGGGCCTCTGATTAAATGTATTTCTCTAATACTACAGCGGGAGGACTTGGTTTAAGGCCGTTGACTAAGTCATTTAAGCCTGTTCTAATTTATTCCAACGATGCTCAGGATAGGGGTCAAACTCCCATGGGACGTGCATATGCCTACGAGCTAGAAGTAAAACCCAGTGCTCTAGCTTACAGTAGCCAACTAGACGCATTCATTGTAGGCACTTATGAATTAATAGAGACGAAAGAAGCGGAAGAAAGACTCAAAGCTGATCTACGAGGTTTTTTAACAGGAGCTCTTGATTCAGATTTACAGTGCAGCAAGATCAACTCTAGATTTGGTTCACTGTATTACTTTGTAAACACCAATTCCATCTACGGTTACCGCCAATTCGACCATCACATTTGTGAATCCGGAGGGGTGTTCGACATTTCATTAGTCCTAGAGGATGGAATTAAGAATCAAATATATGTGGCTCACTCGAATGGCTCGGTGGGTCGTTACAAAATTGTGATCGACAAGATTCAACCCATCGGGGATCCGATAATGGTTGTTGAAGATACGTCCATACTTCTCACCTGTATTGACACATTTCGAGAACCCCCCAATCATCATTCTCCCACTGGCACTATGGTGGTGGTTGGAGATTCAAAGGGCAACATTACATCATTGACGTTCGCTCGTGACGGTCAGCAATTCGATTTGGCCAAAGTGAACGTCTGCCAAGACGCCATATGGCAGGTTAGATTTTTACCTTTATGGCTGAAAGATCCATTCGACAGGCAAAGTGAGTTTTCCTCTCCTCTATTGGGAAAAGGACGGCTAGTCCTTGTTGGTGCTGAGAATTCAAGCTGGTACATATACGAGTTCAAGGGAGGTGATCAACTGGTGCAACTTTACAAGAACGACGACTTCAAGGCCGGGATAACGAGCATCTGCAACCGTTTGCCAGCTAAGCGCATGTACAATAAGAGTGTTAATAGAAGAGCTCATCTTGTATTCATTGGTTCATATGATGAGACTATAAAAGAATACGTTATCGAAAGAAAGATATGTGATGACGGATCTGAGCTCGACGTGAGGCTTCTAGGCTCAATCAAGTTGCCTGGTGCCGGTATCTGGAGGATCAATCTTGTATCATGGCACGATTTCAAAACGTTCGTTGAAGAGGGGAACGATAAACTAGTCTATGATGAATTGAATGTGGCCACCATGTATGCCAAACCTAGCAAGATCCAGATTCCTGTAGACGTTGATGTTGATCTTAGTCTACGGTGTAGTGATGATTTAGACTTCGATTTCCCTCCCTTTGATAAAGGGGCGATTGTTACGCAATTGGATATTCCAACAATCTGCAAAGAAAGTGGTGATAAGACAGAGGATAATACGGAGGGAACGAGAAATGCCCCGCTCTACTATGGTTATATTAGATCAAATATCAACTCAAACAGCTGCTTCACTGACTTCAATAATAGACTTTGTATCTTCGTTGAGCCAGACTCGGCCTTCAGCAAGGAAGACTGGCCTTATACGAAGGCAAGATTTCAACCCAAAGGGATGCTCTCGCGCTTCTTAAGTTGAATCTATATAAAACCCACACCAATGTCTGACCTCAGTGAATATCCTCCTCATTGTCGCCCTCGCATAGAGCGTGGTCTCGATTTCAACCCTCAGAGCTGAGAGAAACTACTCTCGCATCTTTCGATCTGAGATCTTGATCAGTCGGAGCGCCCAACCGACTGGTCCCAAGATAATGTTCCGGAAATATGCCGACAGAACAAGGAACCACGATCTAGTGGCTTATTTCTATCAATCACGTAGAGTGTAAAGCTCGATAGTGCCTTCAGGTTTGGGCTGCTCGTGTGAAGAGTCAACTTCGAACGAAGTTCCCATTTTGTCGCCCCAAAGACCCCAACGAATGTCAAGAAAAAGCTGTTGACGAGGTAAGCCAGATGAGCTAAGATCCTGACTGTAAGCAAACCAGTCGCGAGGATCTGAGGCTAAGATCAGAGAATTGTAAAGCTCGATTCCATGGTTCACTTGAGAAGTGCAAGGAATGAGTGGCGAGAAGAAACGGTGGACCAGCAACAGTTGGAGAGAAGGCACTCAAACAATGCGCAAAAAATCGGCACCCATTTGAGAGCAATATCCTCAAACCAGAAGGACACAACACGGTAACAATCTTGCGGGAAAGATTTGTCTCTCGTCGGCTTGTCAGGGTTCGGAAAAGAATGAGTTGAGGGTGAGGAGCGAAGAGTGAAAAGTGAAAAGAGTTGTTGAGGAATGTTGTTGGCGTGAAGTTTGAGTTATTTTTTGTTTTGTCACGTACCGTTAGCTTAACG
>Ga0058701_10000490_pt1 | contig 27480 bp, 14 predicted proteins | sample AgamicOrMae_FD_97039 | JGI IMG/M metagenome (GOLD analysis project Ga0058701, IMG submission 97039) | Agave microbial communities from Guanajuato, Mexico - Or.Ma.e | ecosystem: Host-associated > Plants > Phyllosphere > Phylloplane/Leaf | place: Guanajuato, Mexico | collected 2012-06-04 | reverse complement strand
GCAGTTTCGGTTTTCGCACAACTAGATTTTGAACTACTTGCACGTTCGAAGTACTGGTGTTAGGAGTACTGCGTTTGGACAACAGGCTTAGCAGTTTTGGTTTTCGCACTAATAGTTTTTGCAAAAACGCATTCGGAGTAACGTCGTGGATCCGAGTAGACGCAGAGCGTCAATAACGGCACATAAGTCAATTTCAAAAGGAGCGTGTTTTTAACACTTGCCTAAACCCATAAAAGACGCCATTCGATTTGTCGTTCAGGCTTACAGCATTAGATTTTTTTTAAATTGTAACTTTTACTTATTAAGGCCTACCATGTAATTATAAGTATACAATATTTGTGGACGAGCGCTCGAACTAGAATAGATCTACAGGCAACGCCAAGGACACGCACGTGTAACTGGTTGCCTACCTAACCTATTTTCCCGTATAATTGCTTCAAAACAGCCAGCACTCTAAATGTCATGCGACTGCATGTTGACTTCACTTAGATAGATATCAATGTCATTCATCGATTCTCGTTTGAAATAGATGTCCTGAACGTCCTTGTACAATCCCTCATGGTTAAAATGTCCTTTATGTTACCGGAAGACATCGCAACTCCTTCCGCAGACGCACTCCTAACTTAAGTAGCATTTTGAAGCCTTTCACCCCCAGGTATACAAACCCGTCTCATGAAAGTCAAAGCAAGCGTAACTAGCCATTGTTTGAGTTGACCTTGAACAAGGATGTTATCAAAGGGGGATTAAATTGGGCGGTGACCTTTCACAGCAACGCAACCCCAATCAAAGGCTTATATTTCAAGATATTGGCTTTCGATCCGACGATGAAATAGAATTAAAAAATGTCTCGAAGTCGCAGATGAATTGACCGACAAATATAGGTCATCGATTGGCCTCGTGCCTACTCATGACCTAGATCAACTTGGATGCGCTTCCGGCACTGACAAGCTGAATTCAAGTTTCGTGCTAAATTTGCGTATATGCAAAAAATTTAGTTTACTCAAACTTTTTTTAAAGAAACATCTAACCCGTGAGTTCCTTTTTTTAAATACTAAATAAAGTTACCCTTGGTAACATTTGTAAAATTGTTCCCCGGCATACTGTATTATTGAATTGACGTCGAGAAAAACATATTTTACACTGAGACAAAAAAGTTTTGAGGAAATTCACTTATACCTCAAATTGAGTAACCGCTAAGTGGTATGTATTCGGGATGATTATAGATTATAATCATAGGCAAATCAAACTCAACGAAAATGTTCATTTCCATGGCAGTTTCTTGAAAATAAACTAAAATAGGTTATAGACTCGGGGTACCTTCATATCCAAAACAGGTAAGACAAGCCAAAATAGACCTTTTAACTATATAGGAATTAGTCATTTAAGAGGATCTCGATCAGCTGAGCGCCGGGGAGGTTTATGACATTTTCAAGGAAGGGGGGGGGGAGACTTTGCCGAGGAGAAAGCTGCCAGTCTAAACTTGGTGAAATTGCGCTGACGTAATTTATGGCGGACCTCTAGATAGGGCAACAAGTTGCTCAGAATCGTGTCGTGGACGCGTCCTTCCTCGGAAAATAAACTTTAACGTATGGCGGCACGTACATATACACGGAACCAAGATTTTCACGGGGGAGGCCTTCTACAGAAGTCATTCTTTAAAATAACACTTTTAGTTAGAAAGACTGAATTTTACTTGTCTGTGATCCACCTCTAGGCCGGGTGGAGGGAGGAAACAATACTTATGGGTTAAGTCACTTTTGACAGTAATAGTCTATGTTTCGTGTTGTTTCATTTTTGTTGAAGAAATGAGAAAAAAATGGAACGACGTCGGGTAAAGTAAAGTTGATTCTACGCATCGTAGCTTTTATGGATCGGATAAGCGTAAAATCTCCCGAGGCATGGAATCCAGCGGCGCTGTCCCAACGGCGCCGCAAACAGCACGTTTGAAGACGGACCATTGCTTCCTTATCCGCACGAATATCTGCGTGAAGCTCTGTTCAAAAACGTCTTTTCTCCTTGTCCCATTGATCTCTCTAAAATTTCGTTAACTGCGCCTTATATTAAAAAAATCTCGTTTTATTATACCTTGCGTTTTATAAAACACTAAATTTGAATTAGTGAGTGCCTCTGAGATTCGATGAAAATTCACCGAGTTTCAATCAAAATGGCACCACTGAAAAAATTCAGTCAGCGAATTTTCACTGATTCTCACAGACTCTCACTGATTCAAATTTAGAGTGTACTATTAACATGCATTATACGAACGCGATGTTGAACCGCGCGGGGTTAGGTTAGGGTATTTTGGATCGAGCTAGGTTAATCTTATAGCTTTGCTTCTACCCTCTGCCAAGCCTGATGCTATTTATTCCTCCCCAGAGGCGTTAAGAGGTATACAAATGCGGCCATAAAACTTCAAATTCACTTCAAGCGGTTCATTTTTAAGGCTAACTTATATATTTTGTTAATGGGTGCTGCTATTGACCCGACAAGCATTAGGAAGATTTGAACGCACGTAACCGACCTTATGCATTTTAAATGGGACAGTCGGGTCAATAGACAGTCCCTTTAAAGAAACTTCTTAAAAGAAAATCACATTTGTCGGAGGGAAGTGTCCGAAAAAAATCTAATCCGTGCGATCTAATCCTCGACCATGGATGAAAAAGCTAACTTAAGTGCGTTTGCTCGGCGGGAAGAAGATCACTTGGTGAAAAATACGGCCGCACATTCTGACTGAAGCCAAGGGGAAAAAGAGAGGGAAATAGAAAAGAACTGGGATGGCGCTACGGGAACTGATTGGTGTGCCCTGGGCGGTGTTGTCTGACTTCCCCATCCCCGCGGCAGAGGCCACAGTTCGAGGATCGCGTTTTCGCCGAGGGTTCGCTTCCCGCGGTGCGGCGAGGGCCGTATCGAGCCGACCCACCGCCGCGGGGGCCTCCAGGGCGTTACCCAACTCGGACCTAACCTTATGAGGGCGTGTCTGTATTGATAAAACTTGACTATTTATGGCTAGCAAAAAGATAGTGAATTACAGTCGCGATTTTTCATTAGTGGATTAATAGCCCTCCCTCGGGGATAAAGACTACCCCACGTGAGATAAGCGCAACCCACTACCGCATAGCGATACCGTTCGGAAACAGAAAAAAATATTTTAGAGGGCCATTTTAGTTTAGTAGTGTCACAATTAAAATAATATCACCTTTCTGAAAACTTAAAATTTAATTATTTACGCTTAAAAAGCTTAAAATTGCGTATTTTAATGGAAAACATCCTTCCAATTTCTCTCGAGCGAAATTTTACTCCAAATACTTTGGGCTGTTATGGCTTAAAACATACATATGATATGTTTTCTTCCAGGTCAGAAAATAGAAATATAGACACTCATTTTGAAAAAAAAAGTCGATAGCGAAAAAATGTTAACATAAAAATCGAACATAATCGTGAATAAGGGGAAAAATGTTCTCAAGAAAAAGCCGATTTCGACACATTGTAATTTAATGCCAGAACCTCACAAATAATTTTGTTCACTAAAAGAATATCCCCTTTCAAAAAGCTGATTTCTAAAAAAAAAAAAAAAATAATAAGCGCTGAGTTTTCGGCAAGAAATAGCCTCCCGCATTAGCCTAATACAAGTCAAGGACGAGAAGTTTTCATAACTCTTTCCTTCATTCTTTTTAATCCTTAATTTGAGGATTGACATACCCGCGATAAGGTTACGTCCTAAGCCTTGGGTCTTGCTTCGCTTCAGCTCCGCACGGCTATCTCCAAGCCTTGACCCACTAACTTCTAGACGGTAAATGCCGCGGATATGTAAGCGGCATTAGGCTTGGTGACCCGTTGGGTAAGGGTAATAGGTAAAGTTAGGTCGCCCTCTGCTTCAGAAGGTAAAACACTCGAGATACAGGACGTCCTCAAACTTTAAATGTTTCCCCAGTGAAAGGTTTCGCGTTTGCCCAGGTGTTGTCGAGCGCGGCGCCGAGCGCTGCGGCGCTGAAAGCGCTCGCGGCCGCGGCGGCGTCGGCGTCCGCGTCGGCGCCGTCATCGGCGGCGGCGGCGGCCGGCGGCTGGCGCGAGCAGGGCCGGCGCCACGCCGCGCAGCAGCTGCTCGCCCTCGAGTCGTCCTACGCGCGCGCCCTCGCCTTCGGCGTCCGCCGCTTCCTGGAGCCGCTCGCCGGCCGCAGGGACGTCCTCTCCCCGACGGACCACCAGACGCTCTTCCAGAATATCCAAGAGGTGAGAGCCCTTCTCTCAAAATTTACCGATAACACGTAATGTACTTAACCCACTACCGCCCAGCGATACCGTTCGGAAACAGAAAAAAAATATTTTAGAGGATCCTTTTTTGTTCAATATTGTCAAAATTTAAAAAATATCACCCCTCTGAAAACCTGAAATTTCATATTTTAGGCATTTTCCGAAGCTTAAAATTGCGTAATTTTATAGGGAAAATCGTTCGAATTTCTTTGAAGCTAAATTTCGCTCCAAATACTTTGGGCTGTTATGGGTTAAAATCAACTGAGATTGGAGAAATAAGTTTCGTCTGGGGGGCATTCGATAGCGCCAAAAACCACAAGCGCTAACGCCGCAAGCGCCAGTCCGTAACCGCCAATCGAGAAAAGTGGCAAACGCCAAAGTTCGTATAGGTTAGGTTAAGTTAGGTTAGGTTGAGTTGGGTTAGGTAAGGTTAGTATTGCGGTTAAGACCTTTGGCGTTTGCGACTTTTCTCGTTTGGCGGTTACGGACTGGCGCTTGCGGCATTGGCGCTTATGACAGCTACCCTTTCGTTTAACGTGGGTTTAAACTATGTGATCCTAACACGATACTGTTTGCTGCGACAGCTGCACCGGATATCCGAAGATCTTTTGGACTCCGTTTCGTCGAAGTGCGGGGGTAGCTCGGTACTGGCGCCCCCGGGTACCGTGTGCAACGTCTATCTGAACCACCTCCCTCGCATGGTACCCGCCTACCGCAAGTACCTCGGCGGACTCCAAAAGGCAGACTGTCTTCTCGTCACCAAGACTGGTAGTAGCACCTTTATGCGCTTGCTCACTGACCCCCCGATTCCTAGAAGATCGCCCGACCTCACTACTCTCCTACACGCTCCTCTAGAGGTAAGAATTTTTTTATTTTGCCCGCGGGTAGAAGCTTTCATTACCGTTTACCTATTTTTTTTACAATTTTTTTGGTCCATTTTTTAAAAATCTGATTTTTATATTTTGACAATTGGATCTGGTTGAGGGAAAGTAAAAATGATGAAAATCGACGAATTGGTCGATTTTAAACTGAATGAGAGATGGGGCAGATCACGGTCGGGAGGTTGGGAGGAAAGGCGTGCATTTTAAATTCTACTTTTTGACGCTATGAATCGACGAAATGAGCAACCGACGACAGTAAACATCATTTTAGATCTCCCTGAACAATTCCAACTATCAAACGTTAAAAATTAAACAAAAAGTTTTTGGCTCGAAATTTGCAAAAAAGGCAAGATTTTTTTCAATTTTTTGGCCCAAAATGTTTGTTTGAATCTATGGCTTTTAAAGATTGGACCTGAATAAGGGACACTAAAAAAAGTTAGAACCCATGTCAGTACCCCAGTTTGTCGATTTTAAACAGACCGGAAGATTCGTTCATGTGATTGTAAACGCCCCGCCGAATCAGGTAAAGCAGGTTTAAAAAGAGAGTAGTTGCGCGTCTCGTGACCTTGAATGTTTTCGCGTGCCTCTTTATCATAGCTCGGTCGCATCCGTCGTGCGAATAATTCTAATCGTTCCTAAAAGCATTCAAAATAAGTAGTTTAAAAGAACGAACTACAGTGTACATAAATAACTCTCGTCTAAACGGGCTATGAATTTCAAGCACGAAAGATCGCGAATTACAGACCAGCAAACACTCGGCGGCATGTGGCAATAGTGCGCTGAGGCCGCAGCCCTGTAGAGCTGTATCGACAAGCTGTTACCGAGGATGAATCTAGCTGGCCGTGCTTTGATCCTTGCGAACCACGCGTCTGTCCATGTAAACATTACTCATAAGCGCGATAACGTCAAGTTTTGAATTGGTCAAATTATTCGAGAATACGTTACAGCTTATCAAAGAACCCCGGCATCCTTTTAATAAAACAAATAGAAGGCCTACTGCAAGTTGATACTTAAAAAAAAGCGGCGTCCCACTTTGTTATTATGTTCAACTCATACGGGTCATTCGATACAGTAAATACAAGTTGGCAAATAAAACTTACTGCCTATGGTTTGTTTCCAAAATACTTGGGGAAGATGCAATAATACCAAGAAAAAATATTAGCCGTAGCGATAGAGAAAGAGGGAGAGAGGTGCTTGCTTTCAGGCAGTTGGAATCCCATATTCAACTGACCCGGGCACATAACCTTCAAACCTCATGTCAAAGCATTTGTTTAATACTCAGTAAGAACGCACGGAAACGGGGATAACTATATCCAGGCGTTCAAAACTAATTTTAGCCCAACAAGCCATGTAAAAAGTCTGTGGTACCGTAACTAACCTCAGCAATTTGAAGGGATTCGTTGTTTGCCCCAACATCATGCAGTTTCAGTCACTATAACATCACTCGCACACGCACTAACACTCGCACTTTATCACTAAAACCACACTTCTTTAATTACTCGGTGAAAAAGTTGGACTATTGAAACATAAAAGATGGGGCACACATACATCGCCAATCACTGATGCCATCGGACTGCCACCGGCCGAAGCTGCCTACTGTACAGCCGCGAACTGACTGGAGGTGCGGGGAAGGGGAGGGGGAAGGGAAGGGGAGTTTTCTACACAAAGCTGCCAACCATGTGCCAACCACTGCCAACTGCTCGCAATGTCACGCGGTTTTTCGATAGCTCCTTTTGTTTAATTGTGAACTCATATACAGATTTACCGATGACATCGTTAGGTATACATGCTTAAGCTTTTGAATATACTGAACGTTGTTTATTTAACTGTTTTTTTTCAGCATTTTCGTGATATTTTAAGACAACTTCAAATCCTTCATCATCATTGCAAACCTGACGACGCGGACTTTGCCGCAGCCGCCAAATTAGTTCACGAAGTTCAAACCGCTTACAGAACGCTTACGTCTGAATCTGGTTTGATGGAACCCGAAGGCAGTGGGGATGGAAGACCGCTTTTATCACTTCATGATTTAGAATCGCGAGTTGTTTTCACCAGATGTAAAGTAAGTAAACAAAGGCAAAAAAAACGTATCGCTAAAAGCGGTGGAGCATTTCTAACGTTATCATTATTTGTTTCAGTCATTTCCGTTAGCAATACCTGGCCGACGATGGATCTTTGGAGGCGATCTTACCCGAGTAGATGGTCGTGCTGAGAAAAAATTCTGGGCTCTCCTTTTTTCCGATATGCTAATGTTCACTCAAGTGTCACGTGACCGGGTGGTATTTGTTTCTGAAGAACCGGTCAAACTTTTAAGTGTCACGCAAGCTATTTTCAACATTCGTAAAAGAGGTCAGAGCTGCATCTTTACGTTTAGTTATCATGACAATACATTAAGTTTTAAGGGTTACATTTTGTATCTCTTGCGTTGCGTTCTACCCGGGTTCAATCTTTCATGAGGAATAACGTCACTATCGCAAAGGTTTGATTAGGTGGCATGTGCGTCACTCCGCTTAATTATCACTAATGCCGTTTGCGTCTCCATGGCAGGAACTGTCGTAGAGACCTATGCGGCATCAGACAATATGTCTCATGGGTTAGGTTAGGTCGAGTGTCTTGAGCCCCACTGCATTCTGCATGACGAAGAACGGTCGAACACAATCGATAGAAAATGTAACCTTTAAAATTTGTAAGGAAAAAAAGTGAATGGCGGGTAACGTTTTTCAGCTTCGGAATTCCATCTCATGCTGGACAGCGCGTCGCCAACCTCCGTCACCGGCATGAAGGGCTCTCCATCACCCACCGTTGACCTGATCCGCTACCCGCGCCGAGTTGGCCGCAGTACCCGAAGCGTCGTTCTACGAGCCCCAACTCCAGAGATCAAGGCCGTGTGGCAAAACCTCCTTCAAAGACAGATGTAAGTCGCTTTATTAAAAAAGAAAATGCAAGGCTTGAGGGCGACTCAATGACGAGCGATTTTGTCCAGAATCCAAGTGAACACCGCCCGGGGAAGCAGTCCGTCTGCGAGCGCGGAGTCCACGCCGCTGGCGTCTCCGGACGACGACGCCGAGGCAGCCAATATGGCCGCCACCATCGCGTCGGTCAACGTTGATTTCGACAACGCGGGCGACGCGTCAGACAACCGGTCGCAGGTTCGTCAGCCTCCGCTTCGGTCGCAGCCTCCAAATCTTCAACAACAGTCCGCCAAAATTTAGGCCAACAACGACGATCGCTTTTCCAAATTGAGGTCGATGCTTACGATTAATAGCCATTAATCAGACCGCTCACCCGACAAGTATATCAAATATCCCTGATACACGGCGAAGCTATTTGGGGATAAAAAGACACGCAAAAGCAACACCTTCAACTGTCCGCGATTTCATTCTACTAGGATGGACATTTGCCGATCTGGCAGTGCCCTCTGAAACCAGAATTATCTGGCATAAACAACATAAAATGCACTTAAATTTTTTTAAAAAAATATTTTAATTTAAAAATTAGCTATAGAAAATACTGATTTTTTTTCAGAACACGCCAATTCATACAATATTCTGTCTAACGCGAAAAACCCCGCACAAAAATAAAACAATTTGCGCACAATAAGCATTTAGTACATCTACAGAATTTGATGTGTTCAAAGACACTATCAAAGCACAATTTGCGCGCATATTTGATGGGGAAGACTAATTACTAAGCATACCTTGCTTACGCCTATCGCTACATGAGAGTATAAGCTAATTGTAAGCTCAAGTCAGGACTTTGAATCTTCGCGACTTAAGTGGTCTGTCGAATGTCTATTTTACGTAAGCCGTAAATGTCGAAGAAATTAATGACTATCGTCTGACATTTTTTGCATCTTTTCTTTCCACCTCATTAATTCGAACATCGCAATTCTCTTGATTGCGTTTCACTGCACAAATAGCGATTTATGCTCATCTCTTCAATAATAAGGTCGCATAAATTATTTCATAATCTTTTACTCGCAGACGATAATTTCTTCGATGTGACCTCCTCTATCATTGAAAATTAGCAACAAAATAGCCTGCCTCACACGGACGCACTGATGAGAAATTTCTTTAATATGTGAGCGGACTGAACAAGAAGCGCGATTTCCAAAATCTTACGCCATAAACCTTATCTCTGATAAGCTAACACATGAATCCTACACAAATTCCCTGAATGCAACACATCTATAGTCGTGTCATATTCTACATGTGTCCAAGTCCAGTGAAAAAAAAAAACAGCAAAAGCTCCATTTTTTCGCTGATTTTTTTCAGCTAAAAAAGATTTAAATCTGCCATTTTTTTAAGTTGAATCTCCCAAAATAACCTACCTTTGTACATATACCGGTACCGTATATTTTATGAAATTCACTAGAACTATCTAAGATTTTTGCCTAATGAAACTCGCTTTTGACGCTACGAAATTACCTGATTTCGTATTAAAAGCTGCTTTATCTAAAGCTTCAACTAAATACGCTTGAAAGACTTCCTCAGCCTTTTAAAATAACTAATTTTACGAGATATTGGCTTTCCAGTTCCTAGCGCAGACGCAACTAATGTTAGATCTCTCGTGACGACCGATATAGCTTTCTCGTAAGTGTTCTGAAAATAGAAGATGTCAATAATGGAGTCTTTATATGCCAAAGAGCGTTTAGGCTAGACGTAGACCCCAACACAAGAGTTTACACCGGGATATCGATTTCTGCAAATACCGATTCAGCGATATAAATCGACATACGGCGCGTTTAGGACATTGCGGGATGAAGTGGCCCAATTACTTCGAGCCAGCCACCAATCACAAGCTATGTACAAAACACGGCAAAGTATGGCCGCCCTGTATCGGTCCGGCAGGATCAATTTTTACTGGAGTCGATATCTCGATGATAGCCTCGTCTTCGAGCGCATCATGATTAAAGTAATGAGAGGATCGCGAGAATCGACCGCGGCCATATTGTGGACCACCGCGTTAGGGATCCTAGCCTCTTTATATTATTGAGAGGCTCTTTGGTGCGTATGGAGTCTTTCATTCAATGCTCTAATCATGGCGAAGTTCCGTTGGTGTTTGCCAAATATAGTCAATTCTGAGAATAAGATATTGGGACTCTAATTGGGTCTCTTTTTAAAATAGATATGAAGTATTTTTATCTTGAACAAATGTTTAAAGCTTATTCTAAGATTTATTATTGTTATTGTCTCGTAGACAACTTTAGGGAATGTATCAGTTTTGTCGGGTTGAGCTCAAAGTGGAACAGCTAACTAAAAAGGGTATCAATAAGATCGAAGTGTCAAAGCAAGGTGCCAAATATATGAGACCACAACTAGTGTTTTCAAACTTTCTAGATACAACAATTTTTGATGCCAAATCATCAAGGAGGAAAATAAATCACTCATTTCCCAACATAAATAGTTTACAATTAAACTATGCCTTATATACATGGATTTTTGAGATCGCGTGAAGATGGGTAAAAGTCGACAAAGATCTCTTTCAGAAGATACATTGATAAGATGAAACTTAAAAAGAATCTATAAAGAAGGTTCTAAGAGCTAAAAATGGCTATTGGTCATGGAATAATGTTAACTTGATGAATATGTGAATAGATAAAACAAGGGCAAGTAATTAAAAAAATAACGTTCCTACGATATTGATGTCAAACTAAACGGCAGCTAGGTTCAGTTAGGCAGCCGAAACGCACGCTCCTGTGGGGGCAGATGCCTATAACCACGTTCTCTCGTTGCGTCAAAGAGAGCTGTGCCAATTTTCGGGGAAAATTGCTCCTCAGAAAATTTCATTAGCTGAGATTCTTACTGCCTCAGGAAGATTGTCCTAGTAATCGTAAAGAATCCTTAATGGACGAAAACGCAATAAAATCCGAAGCGGCAGGGAAATGCGTAGTTACGACTGCATACCCGGAAAATCGCCAAGGAAGGTTGCATATTCAATGGAGGAAATCCGATTAGGGTGGGTAGAGCATACCCGAAAAGGTACCTATTGCAAAGTACTCGTGTTTTACGAGTTATTTCTTTAGCTGTAAAAAGGGGGGACTTTTTACAGCATTCTGCTCTATCTGTGATCTTGGTGACCTTGGAGAGGGGAAATTTAGCGAGCACTCTTTGATAGACTGATACATTCGACGCGAAATAACTTGATCTCTTGATTCCGAGTGCCAAAATACGATAACGTGCCAAGTCGTTTAAAAGGGACCACTTAACAACATTACGCTTTGCCTTGACTGTTCACTGTTGTAGGTAGTTCACCTTTTTCAATAGCATATATCTTACGTCCACTGTCTAAGAACTTTGCCCGTCTTTCCAGCCTATTATCTAATTACGGCGTATGAAAAATTAAGCGCTACGCCGAGCACAATGTAACTGCTATTTGGTGAGACGATTCCCAATGACTTACAGTGACCATGGTGGAACTCCTCTTTAGCTTGAGTTCAGGTCACTCGAATCGCAAGTCAACAAAGTTCCTAAGCCTATTTTCACGTTTCTATAGATAAGGCGTTAGTTTTAAAATGTTTACGAGGAGGTTGTGTGACCCTTTACGTCGCGTGACCCCGTGATATTTCCGTGTGAGGTGCGGCTTCTCGTTTACCTTCGACTCTCACACGTAGCTCACTGTTAAACATGATTCTGTATGTTTCTGTGTTAATAAATCGGTTCAGAACGATTTGTTATTTTTTCTCTATCGCGCCACAAAACCAAAATATTCATTTGGTTCCGACAAATCAATTCACCCAACCCCCAAAATCTTCGATGAAAATTTGACACAAGTAGATAATGCCACGACTTGTTTCATACCTTCACGAAATATCCACTGCACTTTTCATAACTCAAACCACATTTAAGGTAAGGCAGAAAGTTACGGGACAGTTCTTCATTGCTAACGAATTTCAGGTTGGCAATGCTTTTTACACCGAATTTCGTTTAAATGCTGTCAACCCGAATTTTAACAAGACTGTCCCATCTTCTGCATAGCGGAAAAGACACCATTGTTTTAAAAAGTAGTAAAAAGTAACTATTCTCCAACCCACGTAACTTAAGTAACAAAGAACGCTAATTCAATGAAACCAACCGGTACACCGCTCATGATAGGCACAGCTTGGAATCAGAGTCTATTTCACAGCTAACGACTAAATAAAATCCACGTTACACATAAAGTCACAAAGCGAGTTCGGAAAACCAACACGATACAACTAAAAAAAAATCAGAGCATGTCAAAATTTCTCCTTGTGTAACTAGCCAATTTCCTTCTCCTCTCCAAATGTTGATTCTAATCGTAAGTTTGAGTTAGAATACAGTAATCCTCGCCTCAATATAAATTAGAACGTACTTAGAAACGGCTAGCGTTCATAGTCCCTCATGGTGAGTAGAAGTAGAAATAATAATCATAGAATAAGCGCGGACTCTTTACATTGCAGCAAACTCCAACCGGATAGCGGTGCGAGTTTTAGAGTTAAGAAATTGAAAAACCTGGAATTTTAGAGTACTTGAACTGCGGTATCGTAGTTTTCATAGAAAGATACTTTATAACAGTAATCTAGGCGTAATTTTTAGAAGAGAGGAACGTTGCTGGGGAGATGTGCAATTCACGTTATAGTAACTATCTGAAATGTCTTTTACTTTCGAAGTTGAAGAACTGCGTTTCCGTTTATCGATTGGGTAGTATTATTATAGACATACAAAAAAATACTCGTACGGCAACCACCTAGACGCTGATGTGTTGTGGTTGCCTACCTTCGCTCGGAATCGGGCGAAAGATTGACCGATGCCGAGTCAAGGTAAACAGACGCAACAGACTAGTCTGTAGGGGATTGCAGGGGGGACGTTTTTTTTTTACTATGATAGTAGGTTATTTTACTTCATATGATGAAGCAATAAGTAGAAAGGACAAGAGTACATCATATAAGTCGCAGAAAGACGAGGGAAACATCGACTTAAATAGCGCTCAACTCACTAAAGGTTATTATCGTCCGGTTTCTCTATGCACGGTATCGAATTGGTTTGTCATCTCTTGACGGTTTTGATGGAGGAAATACTGGATAATCATTAACGAAAACAGCCTTATAAGTTTGCACTTAACGTGAAAGCTCAGCTTGTTTTAGAAAGCGGAGGATTTGACGTTTCAGTTGAATAGACAGGCGGTAACGTCGCTTTGCACATCTCACCCGATCGCTCCTTCTCGTAGAGGTTGCGAGTAAAACCTTAGCCATAGTCTTGATTGTACAGTAGATTGATGTAATGAGAAAAGAAAACAAAACAGGCCGCTGCCGCCGCGGTGGACGCGCTCATCGAGCACCGCTGCCGCCAGCTGGGGCGCGCCTCAGGGACCAAGGGCTCGGCCATGCACCTCGCGCGGTGGATCCGCGCGCAGACGCCTAACCCGGCGGCCAACCAGGCGTCGGCGTCGCCGTCGCCCGAGGAGCCACGCGAGGTGTGGACCGCCGAGGCGCTGCGGCGGCGCGCCGAGCAGCTGGCCGCCACCTCCAACGCCGCGCGGCCCTACAGCCGCTGCGAAGAGCTCTTCCTCTCCGACAACGAGGACGACGACGAGGAAGCAACCGTGGCCGCGGCCAACGCCGCCGCCGCGGCCGTGCCGCCCATCTGCCGCCAGTGCCAGTGGACGTGCGTCGGCGGCGCGGGCAGCCTGGCCGACGACCTCATGGGCCCCTGGATGCTCATGGCCGGCATGTCGGCGCTGGGCGGCGCCGTGGCGGGCGACCCGTTCGCGCCGCAGCCCACCTCCACCTCGCGCCAGGCGCAGACCAACGGCTCGCTGGACACCCTCGACGACTCGTCGTCGGACGCGGCCGACCCGCCGTACCGGTCGCTGTCGTCGTCGTGCGACCGCGATCTCCAGCGCTACGGGACCCTCAACAGCCTGCCCGACGGGCTGGCGGCCGAGGACGACGGCGAGCTGGACTCCGGAGACGCGTCAGCTGGTGAGGATGTGGGTCAGCGGGTCAGCAGAGGGCGCGGCCTCGGCCGGGGCCGCGGCCGCCAGCGCCGCTCCGTCGTCCCTCGCCGTTCCGGGCCGGTCGCGCCGCCGCCGCCGCCCGTCGCTGCCACGCCGGCGATGACGCGCCGTGGCCTGGGCTGGTAGCAGGCGCTGCCTCGCCGCTCGTGCGCGCGCTCGGCTCGCTCGGCTGCGGCGAGGCGAACGCGGAAGGGCGCGCGCAGCGCGCAGCGGGCGCGGGAAGCGAAAGGGCGGGAAGCGCGCTGCCCCTGCCTCTGCCCGGGCTCGGGCTCGGAACTGCGGGGCTCGGCCTGGCCTGCCACGCTTCGGGTCGCCTCGGATCGGCTCGGCTCGGCACCGCTTATACAAGGGTTCGCCTCCCTTAAAGCACTTTTGCTCCACCCTTATCGCTTCTTAAGCACCTAACGGTGAATTCGAACCATTAGCTAAGGGTCGGGCGCCACCGGTTTTCACCCATACCTGTCCATCTGGATAGCCTCTTGCTTAAAGCAGGTGCAGAATGGAGAGTCATTACAATTTGTCCAGTTCTTAACATAATAAACACCTGAATACGGAAGGTTTAACGATGTCCGGACAGATGTCAGATATGGGTGAACAACAACGCACCAAAAAACTTCCACCTCAGCACGTCCACTACGCTTATTCATTTGTACATAAATGTTTTCAATTAAAAGAACTTTTTACACCGAAAAAAGAAATATTATTTGATACTAAACTATAAAAATACATAAAAAGAAAAAAAAATACTATCATAGAAGTGAAGGGCGGAAATTTTAAGGGTAGGCGCCCTATCCAGAAATTTTCACTCATCAATAATAATAAAAAAATAAAAAAATAGTAACCTGATTGGTATCCAATTTTTGTGCTCTTTGTTTTTTTCTAAGTTAATTAGTTGGTAACCTGTCTAGAACCGGACTTTCTTAAGTGATGATTTTTTAGTAAAAACAGATTTCTCTTGTCTCTCTTTTCGATGTTTGATTTATCTGCGGAAAATTTTACTCTAAAATCATTTAAAATACTGGTTCATCATGGCACGTTTTTGTTAAGGAATTGTGAACACTTTTTAGCATCGTGAATAAAATTAAGGAGCGGTAAGAAAACGTCGTGATTTTGGCCGAGTTTTACTTTTTTGATACTCTTGGAAAAATAAGTTAGACCCATAGGGTCTCTACAAAACACCGCATGCGATTGAAACACTATCACTATGGCGAATGAACATGCATGTTTATACTTCTTTCTTTATAGCTGTATAGACTATAGACGGATATAACTTTGAAAAGAGACATAAGAAATGAAGACCTTCAAAATATTTTGTAGGAAACGTTACAAGGTAGTCGTCCCTTAGTTTCGAGTAGTTCGTATAACAACATAAAAAAGTAAAGTGTTAATATTTCTTTGATATTCAAGTATATGATGAGTTTTCCTAAACATTAGTAGAAGAATAGTATCCTGAGTATTGCAATTTTAGTAAAATAGAATATTCCGTTACTACGTTAGTGTGTAGTTGTAGAAAAAAATATTAGCCTCCCAATGGAAAACGATAGCTAGTATGATAATACAGTAGTTAAGTCGAAGTGCATGATTGGGGCCAACGGTAGAAGTCCAGAAGTTAACCGATTAATCTCAGTACCTTTGTCAAATCCGGGGCTCGAAATTGTACCCGCGGCTTCTCTTTCGTTTTAAAAAACAAAACCATTACCAAATGCCACAAATACTTCCATAGACAAAGTCAAAAATCTTTAAAAAGTCAATAAATATAGAATATCTTGTCTGGAGGTCAACTTTCAGAACGAAAAAAAAAAAGAAAAAAAAACATCTTTCTCTTCCTCACGGGATTCCTGATTTAATGATTATAACGAAGAGAAGCACTTTCATTTTCACAATTTTCTCGCGCAAATCGCTCCGATGTTTTTGGACTAACAATGAGAGGCGAACATGGCGGACCAAGGCAAAGCCTATTCTTCCCCTCCGTGCGCAGGAGGGGAGGGATGGGGTTCGCAATGGTCCGCCATGTTCCGCTCAGTTCAAATCCTCATCTTAGTACCTTGCTCACGTGGTTGTATCGCGGACAGTTTCGTTTCACCCTGGGATTCGAATTTTTAGGTTATATTTCCGTGGGGGCGATTGTGTGACGTGATTGGGGTGCTTTGGTGGTTTTTAGGGTATCGGGGCCCGGATCCGTCGGAGATGCTCGGTGCGGCGGGCGCCACCCTCCGCGGCTGGACCAGCCGCGCAGGCTGCTTCGTGGCCGCGCAGCTGGAGCGCCTTGGCGAGGACATTATGGACCGCTACCTCCGGGCGGCTCCTCCGGACGGCGCCGGCGCCGCCGGCTACGCCGAGGACTCGGCCACCACGTCCGGAGAAGAAGTGTGGGGAACGCCTACGAGCGGCGGTGACTCGCCATCCGCGAGAGACCCGGGAGAGGTCAGTCCGACAACAACGCACATTTTGGAGGTGGAATTTTTTCACCATTTTTGCTCGATCTTCCATCAAAAACGAATCTTACGTAATAATAACGTGTTTCCGCTCCGGCACTTTCATACGATAAACGAAAAAATTCAATCTAAAAATTGCCAATCATTCTGGAAAATCGAAATATTTAGAAACACATTCAAACATAACGAAAATTTATCTTCGATTGCCAAGACCTACTGTAATAATTATTTTTTTTTTGAAATTTATTTATTTTTTGCCAAAGATCACCCACGCTTTTTTTTCTTGTATTTTTTTCAATTCATTAAATTTAATATATTAAAACCCGATTAAGGTACGCCTGTTAACGATACGCATTGCCTTTATTCCACTGAGCCTAGTCGGTATTAAATGAAACCCGGATAAGATACGAACCAGCTTAAGAAACGAAGGTGTCTCAGTCCCTTGATTCGTATCTTAACGGGGTTTCACTGCATTAAGGTTCATGTGTCCGCCAGGGAATCTATTCGGATAATTTTAAGTTATTTTTCCCATTTTCGTATCAAATCAAATTTTTTGTACACTGTTCTAATTTTCCCCAGGATTAAAGCCAATCCAAAATGACCTAAACTATCTTGATCCTCCCGCGAAAGTACCCGAAAAAATGCCTGTTTTGGGGTGTTGACGCAGTGCGATTCGCCGCCAAACTCCCTAAACGCCATGTCGAGCTTGACGAGCACGTCCGCCGACGACGACGCGGAGCAGCTCATGATGGAGGAGCTGCTGGCCAGCATGGCGCCCGGGCACCGGCTCTTCAGCTGCCGCGCGGCGGGCCGCCGCCGCCTGGACCCGCTCCCCGAGGAGGAGGACGAGAGCGACACGAGCAGCGACCCCCCCGACGGCGCCGACGCCATCTTGGCCACGGACGCCGGCCGTAGCGACGCAGGCTCCAGCTCCAGCAGCGACACCCCCGAGTCCGCCTGCAGCGTTGCCGCCTCTCATTACGGCGACAAGGTAGCCAACTTGCGCGATCGGAACACAAGTAGCCCTATGTGCATGACCTCGTAACAGCATGATGGCCAACCCTAACCTAGAACGTTTCCCAAACTCCAACAAGAAAATCTTTGAAGTTCAAACAATCAGTAATTTCATCATATTCAATAAACGCACTGACCATGCTTTAGAAAAATCGCGTCTGGAATGTGAACAGATCTAATGTTAAAAAAGGCACCTTTTAACTGGCTTTTTTTCAAAAAAATAAATTACTTAAAAAATAATTTTTAAAAAAATGTCTAGGTGGAAAATTTAGCTTTTTTTTAAGAGGGCTTTTTCGTTTCTTACCCGGAGAATGTTCCATGGTTTTATTATATCGTCAAAAAAAATCGAAAATTAAAGTTTTCGGCTTGAAATTTTGTAAAACAGTTTCTTAATAGGAATAAATAGCATTTTGTGATAAATACATATTTCTGTCGAAATTTTCCTTTAGGATCTTTCCTTTCCGAAACGTTGAAAGAATATAGATAAATTTTGCGAAAATACTTTGAATGTAAGTGAAAATCCACTTTAAAAACGTGATAAATCGAATCAGTTTGTGTTCGACTACCAGTGGATGAAATTCTGAAAACGATTGATGATCATCAATTCTTATGATCATTTTTTTAAAAAGTTATCATTATAATTATTATTATCTTCATGACAGCAATCAAGAAAAGCTATTTCACAAGGCTAAGAATTTTGCCGGAATTAGTATCCCCATAATCAACCGTCTCTTTGCACAATAGATTGCACTCTGCAAACCTACAGCACTATTGCATGACTTCAGTTTCTTCTAGTTCAAGCCTTGCTTCCGCAATTAGAGATTTCTAGAGTTGTAACATTTTCCCTCTTTTAAAGACACGAGACATCCTACCAGTACTCTGGAATAGAAGGTAAGACTGAGATATCCCAATCGATATTACTCGAAGCCGTCAAAGGGAGTTTTCGAAGTTAACTTGGAAGTCCGCTTGCCCCAACCCCTTAACTACACCGGTAACGGAACATGCACAAAATGTAAGACGCAAGACGCGCGACGGGAAAAACTAAATATTCTTATCGCTCCGTTTTCATGGCGCTCCTCAAAACGGCCGTAAGCTGCAACCATCCAAAGCTAATTATCTTCAATTTGGGTACCACACGCAGTTCCATCTCTTTTTTTATTACCGCGGGATGGCCCACCGGATGGCAGCATAAATTTCTCATAATGAGATGCGCGGAGTAGACTCAACTGTCATAGAGTACCGGGCTCACTAATCGGTAACTTCATTAGAGAGCTGCGGGAAGCCTCTGCCGTTGTGATCCACGGCCTCAGAAGATTAACGTCGGGCGGGGCAAGTTTCGTGGAACGGTATCAGATATTTTTTTTTGCGGCAGCGGACTATTTTGAGTTCGGGTCAAACCATCAGCTAACTAGCCATCAGCTGAAGTTCACCCACCCATCATCAAGCCTGATGCTTCTTACTGCCACCGAGAAGTAATTCTCGCATTCCGATCTTCACCACAACGAATTTCAACGTGAACTACTAACGATAAGAGGAACGAACCCCAGTCTAAATGTTTCGGGCACTGGTGAATTTTTGGCCGTAGTTGTTATGATATACGCACTCCTTGCCCCCAACAATATAAGTGTGCTTGTCTTACTCCAGGCGTGCTATAAATCTTTGTTCGATGTGCTTCCCCTCTACTCTATCAAGTTGCACTTCTCTTTCTCTCTCTAAATAGAATAACACTTTCTACCAAAAGCTTTCTCAAATCTGTAAAGATTACTAAGCCCCTGTAAACGATAATCCTAAAACGTAATTCTTCTTTGTAGTTCTTTTCAATGTTATTCTGTAAAACCTAAGGGAAAAATGGTTTTCTACTGGTTCCAATGTGCAGGTGGGTCGACGTAAATAAGTGCAATGAGAGTAATAACAGTTCCAAAACGGCTGATTAGTTCAAGCTTATGCAACCCGCCTTACACGACGGTGTACTGGTTGCCTATCATATTCCATTCGTTTGTCTTAACGACGAATTAGAAGTCGGTTTCTCCGGTTGTTTTATAAATCCAAAGGTGAAATTCGCCTTTCTTTAAAACTATAATCATAATTCTCAGATCATGTAAACGATAAAAAAATAGAACTTTACTGTAGACTAACACGACGAGCATAACCTAGCAAGGTCGTTTTATAAAAGGAAACTAAAGGCGTTGTTTTGTTTCAATTGAATAAAAGTTAAGCTCCTTTCAGACTACATGTATGTTACCAAATGAGCAGAATGAACCGTATAAACACCCTCCCCCAAAAAATTAAACCTAAAGAAAGAACGTATTTTTCTTTTTTTACGCTAATCTGAAGCTGCTCTTTTCTCAAACTAGATTTTTTGTTGAAGCATAACTATATTTAGAGTACTTCTATTTAAAAATCAGGAGGAAAAACTCGTCTTTTGTGTCACATTAAAACTCCGTTTCAAACGCTAACCAAAACTTTACAGCAAAATTCTCCTTTCTTAAAAAAAATTTAAAAAATCCAACAATTGAAAAGAGGGCACTTTTTAATTAAAAAGTTTGAGCCATCCGCACTCGTTCCGGACGATATCTGTCCCATCAACGATCAAGTGCAAACTTGTTGAAAGGAAAGTAAGGTGGTAGGGCGGTTGCCGACAGGGCCCTGCGCAGTCCGGCGCACGCCGTGGCCGCGGTCCCCAGGGTCCCGTTAGGGCCCCTAGCCGGCAGGCGACCCCCCAGCTGCGGCCCCAGGAACCCCGAGGCTTCTTCCAGCGGCTGAGGGGCCGACGTCAACCCCAGCAACCGGACCAGTCGCCTCAACCATCACCCAGCAAGAAGTCCAGGATGTGAGTACATAGACAGCTCGCGCTAGCTAAATTCGCATCAGCATGGCAACCCGCGATTCGGGAACGGGCGGCCTCAGCTCGGCCACTCACCTCAACAGTCGACTTTTTCAAAATACGGTCTTGAAATATGACATTAAATTGAGAAATTTTGAGAGGGTGACATCTTTTTGAATTATTAAGCTACTGTTTGAAATATGAGAACATTAAATTGAGAAATTTCGAGAGGGTGAAATATTTTGGAATGATTAAGCTACTGCATGAAAATTTTCTCCTGAAGTAAAACTCTGTTGCCGCACAGATCGCTGTGTGGTAACAGATCAACAGGATACCGTCGAATATTCTTCACGAGGGACGCTCGACGTCGAGCTAAAATGCTTGCTTTACGAAGAGTATAACTTGGGAGGCTGTTTACGTCGGCGAAGTTTGACTTATAAATGCGCTTTTGCTTTGAAAGCTTGGTCAAATTGACCAACTAATTATTTTTTTTTTTTTGCCGGAATATCCACATTTTCTCTAACTGTAAGAGGATCTTATGTTTAAATTAAGGATTAAAAATAAGTACAGGATATTTTAGAAACGTCTCATGAAAATTGGCGGATGTTACGAAATAGTTGAGAAAAAAGTACTCTTTTCAATACGATAATCCGAAATTTATCGTTGGAAATAAAACAGTGAAATTCATTTGTTTCGACCATTGAATAAGCTACTCGAAGCTCAAGCATATACCCAGTTTTGATCTAAAACAGTGAACTTCGTTGTGGAACGACTTGAATATACTGGAAAGTTTTCTTGAAAGTATACATTCTTGTAATCCATTTTAACCCTTTTTGCTATTTTGAAACCACTGCGAATATTTTTGGACGGCGAAAACCTTTTTTTAAATTTGTGTATTTTAAGCAAAAATGCGACCTTTCCTATCCTTACGACAAATAAAAAAAAACTCATACCCACAGCACCGTTATCGCGATTTTCAGCAAAAAAGTTTTGTTATTCCCTTGAAATAAAAAAAATTTCAACCCTTCGCTGGGCATAACTCAAAATCGTGAAAAGTTTGACTTGGAACTGACGCCAACTCAAGAAGAAATTTTGTAGAATTTTTGGTCTGTCATGTTTACTCACGGAAGGACCAGCGGGAAGATACGCGAAAAACGTGCATTCGTAGTGTACACCAAGCGTTTGCCGCAATACATCGAGAGCATCTGGGCAATTTGGCTGCGATTTCCCTGTTTCAGCCTGTGGTTCTGGGGAAGGCGACGGAGGGACCGGACATCGCCGCCAACGAATGACGCCGAGGCGTCGCCCCAGCGGCGTGCCAACGTGACGGGGACCCCGCGGCCCGGGCGACCCCCGGCCGCTGGCACGCTGCTGCAGGGCCGCAGCGCGTGGAAGCAATCTGTGAGGACCGCGTCGACGTCCCCGGCGTCCACGGCCACGTCGAGCCCCGCGGCGCAGTCGACGGCGTCCACGTCGGGAGTGGCCTCTCCTAACCTCTTCACGACCCGCGTCCGACCTGCGTAACTTCCGTCCAAGCTGCGCTCCTGTACCTATCCGCGGCCTACGCCTCACGTAGACACTCGTGTTCCTACGCGGTATGCAACCTAACAATGACTCGATTTAGGCGCAAGAGTTCCTAAAACGGATCACAGCGTCGAGAACTCCGTTCAAGTGATCTATTCCACTGAAAACAGACGTCTGAAGTTTAAAACCTCTTCTTCGAGATGCCCCGCTGAGCATATGAAGTCTAACATGTCAGTTAATCTAGAGGCAGATAAATGTGCACAATTTAGAGAGTGGCCTAAGATGGGAAAACTGTCAAATCCAAAATTCTGATTTTTGGCGCAATCTAGCGGCAGCAGCCCGTACCGAGCCCGACATTCCGATAGGATACGATAGAAATTTCCGATCAGAATTCCACTTTCCGATCGGAAATCCGTTCGGAATGGAAATTTCCGATCAAATTTCTGATCGGATTTTATTTCCGATTGGACTTTCCTTTGGATTTTTGTCCAATTCCTGATAGGATCCTGTCGTTCTTTTTTAATGAATATTCCGATAGGATTTCCGATCGGAATTTTGGGCTGGGTTTTTAAAGACCAACGTCACTGAGAGAGTCGGAAATTTGGGCTACTGCCGCCAGATAGCGCCAAAGTCCGGCTTTGAGATTCCTCAGTTTTCCCACGCCCTATCAAATAATACCAAACGTAATTAAGTAAGGACACCGGTAAGTACACAGAAATAAATATCAATTAAAAAAACAACACTTTAAAAGAGGAATATAAGAGAATAGCGACCCGAAGTAACCGGGACTTCCGACAGCAGCTGTTTTTCTACTTCTCCGGAAAACCAGAAAAAATTCTGAAAAACGCAAAACAGCGCAAATATCTTCTAGACCACTTGAGCCTGACCACTGGGAATCGAGGTCACAATACAGACGTCTGTTTTCCGTGAGAGATGGCTGCTTTGTTCCGTGGCGGGAACACTTAAAAGGCTGGACGCATTTTCGGAGCGTGCTCCTACAGGGACGCGGCCTCGTCTCTCTGTGGTGGCATTCTTTTCGTCCAAAGTAGGGTAGATCACTCTTCTCATGTTCCTTCCATTGAATCCGTCACAGTACTGTTCGTACACGTGTTTTTTCACTACGTTTCTTGTGTGTCATTTGGAGGCGGGCAGAAGCCGAGCGTCTCGCTGCAGCGAACATCGCTATCGCATAAGCGTTAGCGGTGGTCCCACGACTCAGCGGATACCTTATCACCGGATTCCGGGAGGCCTACACAAACTCAATTCTAACGCTCAGATCACTTTCGTCTATGTTTGCTCCGGGTGCTCTGCCCGCGCTCCAACTTGTGCAGTAGATCAAGTGTTTATTGCCTTATGTAAAACGATATGGTATAAACATTTTACAATTAAAGTGTATTTTGTTAACGACGGCATTGTTCATTTAACCTGTATAGAAAATCGACAACTGTCGGAATGGGGTGGACAAAAATCTGTTGGAAGTTGGTTGTAAGGGCTTTTAAAATTGAGGCGCTTCATATATTAAGCCTGGAGGAGGCAGTTTCTAGTGTTGTTTTATACGAAATAGCAGTGATAAATATCCGTAAAAATGTTCTTGACGGAATAAATTTTTTTTAAAAATAAAAAAAAAATATCTTGATATAACAGGGGATTACCCAAAATACCCTTATTGTTTTAGAGGGTCTACAAAAAAAATCGGGCGTGCCCGCCCGATTTCTTTTGGTGGGGGTGTCTCTCATTAGAGGTACCACATACGAGTAAAGTTGCCTAAAAATATTGCCTTTTTTAAATTTTTTTTTGCAAGTTTTTCAAGTAAACTAAACGAAGTTGGGACTTCGATCAATAAGCCCACCTCATTAATTCTCTGTGATTACTTAAAAATCATGCTAGTAAGCATAGGAACACACAAAGTGACAGAAGGGCTGGTTCGTACTCGGGAAAGTATGTCAATACACCAAGTAGTGTAGTAGTCTGCAACTCGTTATTCAATATCTTTTTTTGAATAACTAAATGTAACGACTGCTTACAAGATTTGCTGCAGCCCTGTCCTCATCAGGGGACAATTTCACGTCGATTTCATGCACTGAACGTTACTTTTCGACCAGTATCTTCAGAGCGACAACACACATCCGGACAAACGGACTCACACGAAACTATAAAGCCCTTCTCCTGGAAGGAGGCGGGCTTCAAAACGTTATTTTGGTCTTGATCATCTTCTAATCTAGGTCTGCTGTTATTTTGGGGGATTTCCAAAACTATACCTAATATTTCGGTAATCCCTCTAAGGATTATTTTTGGGTATCCCAAAAATAAAGAGGATATCTGAACAGCCCCAAAAATATTTTGGGTATTGCTTCTTCCTTGGTAGGAATGGCAAAAATGTTAGATTAATAAAAAATAAAATGAGAGTCCAATGAAATCGAATGGGTTGCGAAAAGGGTTAGTAAAAGGCAGTATGCCTGAGTTCTACCTCAATGTCGTACAGCGCAACTTGAGACAAAAAGGCAACGGAATTGTTGAAACGAAACTTTCAGCGCGGACCATAAAATGACAAAACAAACACGTTCATCGAATTTATCTTGTCGCGAAAGTACCAAAACCTCTTCCTTTTTTCTCTATTTTATCCTAACTTACGGCTTTTTCGGCAGTAAGATGATTTTCGTCGACTTAAAAACTCTACACGCGATTTTGAATTGCGATTAAAAGTGTTATCTTAAATTCGGAGCCTTGGATCTACCTTTCATACATTCAAGAAAACAATCACTGGCACTGTGTTTACAGCCTTTTAATAGAAACAGTATTTGTACAAGTTCGGCCTCGGTGGAAAAAAAAAACATCAAAATTATATCCACAGAGAACGAAAGGGTTTTGACGAGCACAGCGCGAGATGCAAGAACACAAGTTCACGCTCATATAACATTCAATATAACTTGAGTACCATATTAAACAGGTCCCTCCGGCGGAAAAAGTCGTCGACAATGATCTTACTGGCGTATCCAGAGGCTCCCAACAACCTCATCAAACGCAGCCATTTGGACGAACTGTATATCACCGCTAATCAAGATTGTAAATCATGCCAAGAATATCTCCACGGCGTGCAAACGACTTCAACGGTGGAGCTTTGAGTAACGATATAAATCAACTGTAATACTATTCAAAGATACCGGTTGGTTTTTCTGATCGCGTGTCATTGACAAGTCTGACAACCGTACTTTAAAAGTGTCTCCTAAAAATAATACGTCACAGAGTTTAAAATTGATTAATATAATCGTTAAAGTTTATTTCTTTGATATGACAATTACCTGTTATTGCGTCGTCATTTAAAATGCACCACGTATTTGTCAACAAAACTGTTAACTTCGATGGTTTGTAATAAAGACCGAGGACTTTCCGTACATGGAATCACAACAAAACAATAAGGTCAGATTTTCATCGGTTTAAGAAAAAAGTAAAAAGATTCATTGCTAATGATAAAGCTTCGCTTGCACCGCTGTTTCCGAATAAAGCTGCACACTCAACGTAGATGTAAGAAATCTGTGCAGTATCCAGCTTTACTCGAAAACAGCGCAAATCAACCAAAATAAACTCGTTCCTACTTCGCGAATCGGAATGACAAGCCCACCGCCTTCCAAACCGACACGAATGGTGGATGTGCCCATTTTCCCGCTTTTAAGTTAAGAAAGATAAGTAGTGAAACTAACCCTCCTCACTTCTTGTGCCTGTCCAAGGTGGCTAACAGTTCGTCAGCGTCGTCGGAAGTCTTGACTCGAAGGAGGACTGTGACTGGTGGCGGGTTCTCGTCCGGCGTCGGCACGCAAACGATTGCGACGTTGTTGGGTCCGAGGCGCGAGGTTGGTAGCCCTGAGCTTAGCAGAACGTTGAGCAGGATATTGCCTAGACTGGTGTCGGCGCGAACGATAAGTTGCGTCTTCTTTCCGTCGCACACAGGTTTCAGGAACAGATTGCCGACGCCCCGGTCGGCAAACTGGCCATCTTTCTTGACAAAAATTTTACACCTAGAAAAAGAAAGGTCATCAGCCATGGGAAGGTTACTGCATACCAGGGAGTAAAGTACGCAGCAAAACTAAAGACTTTGGGACTAAATTTAAACTGAATAGGGAACCAAATTAGACTAACTCAGACCAACAGATAGAGAATATTCCAGACAGTCCATTAACAGAAGATTTAACAGCAACTTTAACAAAGATTGACAGAAAAAAAAAGTCATATAAACTGGCATTAGTGATGAAAGGGGTGGTTTTCAGTTTGTGACTTAGGATGCCGTTGTGCTGTCCCTAAACCCACCTTTTTTGATAGACAGCTCCTTCCTCTGTCACTTGCTTATGATCTGGTTTTGGTGGCTCTTCAGGTTCATCATCATTGTCTGCCGACTCTGTTGTTTCTGGTTTCGACACATTGGTAAACGAGAAGGGTTTTACAGTTGATCCTCCAAAGGAAAATGTTGCGGCAGGAGGAACTGAAGACATCCCAAAACTCAGGGTTGCAGAAGGTGGTGATGAAGCGCCACCAAATATGGTACCTCCAAGAGACCCCTTCTCTGTCGGTTTGATATTCTGGGAAAATATTGATGGCGCAGATGCACCAAAACTAAAGGTAGGTGCTGAAGGTGATTTTGCCTCTGGCTCAGTCTTGCTATCATCATCTTTGACATCCACTAATTCTTGAGGTTTAACTTTCTTTTCACTTTCTGACATTTCTTCAGATGCGTCGTCTGAAAAAAATAAATTAAATAATGAATAGGTTAGTTTTACAGCTGGATGAGACTACATAAGTCATATAACCATTAAACCATAGCTTACTTTGTCTGGCAGATTGGATGGCCTGTAGATGTTTTTCATAATCTCTGAAAACTGGGGTTAAAATGCATAATGGGCTCTTGGCAACATGGGTGCTTATCCAACGTGACACACTCTCATTCAGACCTTTCAGCTTACTATAGTATTCCTTATCTGAAATGAAGAAGTAGGAAATTAAATTTGTTTCACAGACAAGAAACTCTCAGCAGTAGAATCCTAATTTGGACTCAACACAAGACAACATGATAATACCTTTAGCTTGTTTTGAGGTAGTCTCTGTAACCAACCCATTAACTGGAGTGGTATTAGAATCTTTTGACTTATCATCTGTTCCATTGTTGCCGCTAGGTTTTGTTGAAGAAAGGAAACTAAAGCTTGGTTTGGCAGCTGAAGCTTGACTACTTTGGCCAAAGCCCGAAAATCCAGCAAACACATTTTTGACTCCTTCACCATCCTGAGTGCCTTGAGCGCAACGGCGTCGCGCGGTGCGAATAACTCGCTGCTTCAAGACTTCTTCAGGTGCCTGTTTGAAAAAGCCCGCTTCTTCCGGGGGGTCCTCCAGCTCACAATTATCTCTGTTTAATTCCGTCGTTGCAGTTCTCTTAGACATGGTGATGCCTAAAACCAAAACATCACCACATGGAACAAAGTAGGCTTCAAGTAAAGTGCAATAATATCGTTTCTTGTCGAAAGTCTTCAACCCGCGCTAGGTTAGGATGGCTCACATAGTAACTTGAAATTCATACCGTCCTGCTACAAAT
>Ga0058701_10000489_pt1 | contig 27504 bp, 17 predicted proteins | sample AgamicOrMae_FD_97039 | JGI IMG/M metagenome (GOLD analysis project Ga0058701, IMG submission 97039) | Agave microbial communities from Guanajuato, Mexico - Or.Ma.e | ecosystem: Host-associated > Plants > Phyllosphere > Phylloplane/Leaf | place: Guanajuato, Mexico | collected 2012-06-04 | reverse complement strand
CTAGCAGCGGCTCAAGCAGCTCAGGAGGTCAGCAAAGACCAGCGGGCCGCCCAGCAAGACCAAACAGACCATCAACTAGTGTAGCCCAAACAACAGAGGCACCAGCTCAGCTAGTGCAGCAAAACGAGGATGATTCCTCGAGCGGTTCAACTTCAGGTGACAGCTCGGACGGTGCTCAGGGAGGCTCAAACGATGCTCAACAAGAGCAGCAAAACGACTCGGACGAACAATCGACTCCAACCCGTGCCCCAGCTCAGGGAGGCTCATCCAGACCAGGTTCAAACAATGGTTCGGGAAGCAGTGGTTCCGGAAGCAGTGGTTCCGGAAGCAGTGGTTCTGGAAGACGCCCAACTGGTAACTCAGGTGCATCATCATCCAGACCAACTGGATCATCTTCATCCTCGTCTTCGGGCCCAAGCGGATCGAGCTCAGGAAACCAGCAGCTCCAGAATGAGGAAGTCCAACAGATTGTGAACGGCGGCGACCAGACCACTGAGGACAACCAGGACCTGCAGCAGCAGCAAGGTGGAGACAACCAGGGATCGTCAGACGCCTCTGGTTCAGGCAACCAGAGCGGCAACGATGACCAGTCGCAGCAGCAACAGGAGGTTCCATCGACAACCACCAGACGTCCAGTGGCCGCTCGTCCAACATCGGCCGGCCGCCGTCCCTCTACATCGGCATCGGCCCAGACTACTCAGGCTCCAATCGGCCAAGAGAACGATGGAAACCAATTTGAGCAGAACAACTCCGGTGACCAGGGATCTAACTCTAGCGATGAGAGCGTTCCCTCAAACGGTGGAGCTTCAAGCTCCGGCAGCCAGGACAACGAGGGCCAGCAGCAAAGCGGAGACGACAATGCTCAGCAACAGGGCACCACAGTGCCAACCACAACCACAACTCGTGCCCCACAAACTGTCTCGGCACAGCAAGCCAAGGGAGGTCGCGGTCGCGGCACAGCAGGCCAGTCGGTGGCCACCCCAATGACTCTTGCCCAACGTCAGAGGGCCCAGGCAGCCCAGCAAGCTTTGGCCGCCAACCAGAATGGTCGTCCATCAGGCGCCAAGGCGTCCGTTCAACGTGGCCAATCACAGGGCTCGTCATCGAGCGGCTCCCTTCCAGCTAAGGGTCGTCGTCCCGGTCAATCATCTGGTGGCATCCAAACTCCAGCACAAATCCAACAGCAGCAAAACCAGCAGAACAACAACGGTGAGGGTCCAGCGGAGCAGCAGAGCGGCGACTCGGACCAGCAGAGCGGAAATGCAGGAAGCAGCTCGGGAACTGGCAGCAATGGTAACACTGGCAGCAACGGTGGATCTTCCACAGGCTCTCAGGGCAACTTGGGCACCAATGGAGGCGCCAGACCAACTCAGACCGAATCGCCCATAGTTCAGCAGAACAATTTGACAGGAACTGAGGATGATGAGACCTCCAGCGGTCAGTCAGGCTCAAGCTCAGGCACATCATCGTCAGGCGGCTCAAATGGCAACCAATCGGGACAAACTGGATCGTCCACATCATCCGGCAGACCAGGAACCGGCGCTAGCAGCGGAAACCAGCAGAGACCAAGCGGAGGCAGACCATCCAACGGCGGCCGTCCGGGAACTGGCGGAAGTGTTTCCCCGTCGAGACCCTCAAGACCGACCACAACTAGACCAGTCCCAACCACCACCACAACCACAGAATCTTCAGCCCAGCTTGTGCAGCAGCAAAACGAGGACGACTCATCTTCGGCCGATAATCAGCAGGGCGGCGATTCTAGCGATGGATCTCAAGGAAACGACAACGACTCGCAGCAACAAACACAGGACCAACAGAACAACAACGAGGACAACACTCAACAGCAGCAGAACTCTTCAGGAAGAGCTCCAGGCAGCTCTTCCAGTGGAGCATCGAGACCAAGTAGCGGTTCCAGCGGAAACAACTCTGGTGCCTCAGGCAGCTCAGGAGCTAGCAGGCCAACCGGTAGCAGACCTTCGGGACAATCATCGTCCAGCCAGGGAGGACAGTCCAGCGGACAGCAGCAAAATGAGGAGATCCAGCAGGTTGTGAACGGCGGCGACCAGACCACCGAGGACAACCAAGACGGACAGCAAAACCAGGGCTCATCAGACGACTCTAGTTCAGGCAACCAGAGCGGCAATGATGACCAGTCGCAACAGCAACAGGAGGTTCCATCGACCACCACCAGACGTCCAGTGGCCGCTCGTCCAACTTCGGCCGGCCGTCGTCCCTCTACATCGGCATCGGCCCAGACTACTCAGGCTCCAATCGGCCAAGAGAACGATGGAAGCCAATTCGAGCAGAACAACTCCGGTGACCAGGGATCCAACTCTAGCGACGACTCGGATGCAGCAAACAATGGCAGCAACAGCGGCAGCTCCCAGGGCAGCGGCTCTCAGGGCAACACCAGTGGAAGCGGCCAGCAGCAGGATGGCGGTGATAACTCTCAGCTTTCAGGCACAACAGCAGCTCCAGCCACAACCCGTGCTCCTCAGACAGTCTCTGGCCAACAGGCTAAGGGAGGAAGGGGACGTGCCGCCGCCGTTCCAGCCAAGGGAACGCCAGTAGCAACCCCAATGTCGTTAGGCCAAAGACAGCGCCAGCAGGCACAGCAGGCCCTGAGCGCCCAGCAAAACGCGCGCCCAGTCGCCTCGGCCCAGGGAGCTAAGTCAAGCGGACACCGCACTCACTCGAACCAACACCACGGCCAGAGCCACGGCCAGCACCACCACCACAACCAGCAGCAGCAACAACAACAACAACAACAATTGCCAGGCCAGCAGCAGCAGCAATTGCCGGCGCAGCAGCAGCAACAACTCCCAGTGCAACAGCAACAGGTTTCCGGACTGTCGTCAGGAGCACCTACCAAGGGCGCCCGTAGACCTCAGTCGGCTGGCTTCCAGCCCCAGCAGGTCCAACAGCAGACTGGTGGCGAGGAGTTCACCCAGGTGAACCAGCAGCCTCAATTTGCGTTTGTCCCAATGACACAACTGATGCAACAGCAGCTCTTTGACACTCTGCCTCCACAGCAGCAATTCGCTTTAGCTCCTCAGCAACAGAGCCTGCCCGCTCTGGAGCCAACCTTCCAATCTAGACCTCCAAAACCAATCACCCCACAACAGCAGTCCACCTCTCAGGGAACCAAGTCGGCTCCTGCCCAATCATCGTCGCTTGCCGCGAACCAGGGTTCTAGGTCCCAGGCCGGCAAGTCGCAACAAGGCCCACAGGGTCCAAGACAGCTCGGCTGGATGGGCAATCTGATCAACAACAACGGCAACAACAACTCAAACGGAAACGGAAACGGAAACGGAAACAAGGCTCCAACTGGCTCGTCCGCCGCTGGTCAGCAGCAGCTCAACGGCGCAGCTCAACAAGGTGCCCAGAGGCCACAGACCACATCGAGCGGTTCGAAGACCGGAGACGCTCAAGGCGCCAACAACGGTTTGAGCAACGGGAACAGCAACTCAGCTCAGCAGCAAGCCCAAAGAGCGAGCACCAAGAATGCCAACGGAGCTCAGGGTCAGCTAGCCAGCAGACCCAACGGATTGGGAAGCCAGCAGCAGCTTGGAAACAGACCGAGCGGCCAGGCTCAGCAGTCGCCAGCTCGTGCAGTCAAGACTAACCAGCAACAGACACAGCAGCAGCAGCAGCAGCAATTGGCGGGCGGAAGAGTGCCCACCCGTGACTCTGGAGCTTCTCTAGCATCTCAGCAGCCAAAGGGAGGCAAGACCCAGCAACAATCAACTGGCAACCAAAGACCTAGCGGCCTGACATCAGTTGCTGGTGCAAACGGTCAGCGCGGACACTCGTCAGCGGGACGTCCTAGCTTGGGCTCGGCCAAGCAGACACCAGTCGTCTCTCAGGGCCCATCAGGTGGGGCCCAGCAACAGGCTCAGGTTGTTTCCCCAGCAGCAGCTGCCCGTGCCACCAAAGGAGCTCAAGCACTCGGCAACGTCCAACCCTCGAGGCAGACAATCCTAAGCAACGCGGACGATGTTCAACAACAAGGATCAGTAGGCGCCAATGATAATGCTTCAAATGGTCTATCGAGCAGCTCAGGAGCTCAGGATGGATCAGGAAACGGTAACAGTGACTCGCAGCAACTCGTGTCAAACAACCAGATTAACAACAGCGGAGTTAAAGGCTCGCGCCCAAAGCCAACCAGTGGCCAACAGTCCAGGATGTCGCCTGGTGCCAAATCAAGATTAGCCACCAAATCGCTCATAGCTCAACAGCAGCTCTCCAACTAACTCGTTGACCAACCCGGCCAACAAGGACAATCCAAATTTGATGACGAAACCTCAACACCATATGCTGTTGCTAGCTCAAACAATATGCCCTCAGTCTTAGAGAATTATCATCAACTTGGCCACAGTGGTGCCAATGATGCCAGACAGAGTGCAAACGGAAGGCTGGTGAAGGTGCAAGTTGGCCAGGACTCTAGGGATCTAGCTTACCTGTACTTGATTCTGAAAGGAGGCATATGATGTGAAAGGTGGACCGGTGTGATTTAGAGGAATTTTCTAGATGACGCATCTGATTGAAGCCAACAAGGTTCAGTAGGAGGATCTTTTTGATCTGGTGCTGAAATGATATTGATTTGTTCTTAGTTGACCGGGTTTGCTGGATCGAATGCTCGATCCAGCGCTCGGCACTCTTATCATTCAAAGTTTCGAATGTATGCATGGAGCCCATGCATACAAACCGTGGGTACTTAAGGTACTAAAGTATGGAATCTATCTTGGATTAGAGGAGAAATAATGTATAAACGAGTGTGTAATTCAAGAGGCGGATGCAAAATACACAAGATCAGAGACGAGTGGAACACTGAATATTTGAAGCTTCTCGTGCCTCTTGCGAGAAACATGTTTACACAAAGATAGAAAATTTCATCTTGATTATCTATTTGAACGATTAAAGTAAAATAAATGCTCAGTATTTACTAAGTGCAATTTGAACTGCACTCAAACTTAACTTGATGGACATGATATCTTTCTCGGATTTATCTATCTCAATTTCATCTCTGCAGTACTGCAGCGCGTGCTTCAGCGACTAGATCTAGAGGCAGAGATGCGGGAAAGCCCACTCTATCCTGTGCGAGAAAACTTCTCGTAATCTGCAACGCAACAATTGCAGTGCGCCGGTTCGAGTCTTCATTTGGGAAAACCCACAACGAGCAATTTGGCGCGCTAGCCAGACGAGCACGTGCTGGTGCGCTGCTTTTACGTTGCACAAAAATAGCCACTATCATCAGCCCCTTGACCAACAATCTGCACTCAGAAACACTCAATAGTGTCTATATCCATGCATCTTCCATCCCAAAACTAAAAACAATCTAGCCACAAATTCAAACATGGCCCCAATATCGGTCGGCAGTATGGGCTCGACGTCAGCCTACGAGCAAGACACCATATCTCTCATATCTCAGGCATCCTCCATGCTAACCATCGGCGATAGCATACCAGCTCAACTAGTCAGGAAAACAACTCAAAAAGGTTTCACTTTCAACATTATGTCGATTGGACCTAATGAGCTGAATAAAACAACCCTACTAAGTGCCTTGTTTGGCAGAAATCTCGACCTGAGCTATGGCGAAACAACCACAACAAGGCAACCTGCAGGCGATTTTGACCCCACTATTAAAAAAACTAATAAGGCCGACGCACCCAAAGACGGCTCGAATCCACCGATTTATATATCGACGAAAACCTTTGAGATAGAGGAGAAGAGGGTCAGGCTCAAACTAACGGTTGCTGAGTCCGAAAACTATGGAGATGCAATGGTACTACACGATACTTACCAGCCCTTGGTTAAATATATTGATGAGCAATTTGCTGATTATTATAAACGAGAGTCTAGCTATAACAGAAGGCACATTTACGATAGGATGATACATTGTCTGTTCTTCTTCATATCGCCCTATGGCCATGGTCTGACCAAGCTTGACTTGCAATTCCTGCAGGCCGTCCACTCGAGAGTAAATATCATCCCCATTATCGCAAAAGCTGAGGTGCTTACCCTGGAAGAGAGATTAGCGTTCAAGCGACGCGTCGTGGAAGATCTGAAAAAGAACCACATCAAAGTTTACCAACTAGGTAGTCCAGATATGGATGACCCCGAAGAATTCAAGCGCGCTTACAAGGACATACAAGATGCAATGCCGTTTGCCATAAGCTCCATGACCCTATCATCCGAGTGTTTACCCACAGAACGTTGTCTCGATTGGGGTGTCATAGATCCTTACAACTTGGATCATAGTGATTTCTTATTGCTCAAAACTATGCTCCACATGCAAATACCCGACCTATGTGAGATAACTCATGACGTGTTCTATGAAGATTATCGGCTCGAAATGATGCAAAAGGAGCCTTGCGGGGTCTCATTTGGACAAGCCCTTCTTAGACGAGCACCTAAGTCTGTCGAACGCATTTAGTCAACTTGGTGGCTTTGCTTCTATTGTTTTGTTTTTGTTTTTCCGAACGGCAGCAATTTGATTTCCAAGACGGAAACGCCAATAAGTCTCAATCATGGATCTCGACGAGCGAATAAAGATGAGGCTGTTTCAACACTTCGGTATGCTTTTTGCTCCTGGAACTGTAAAATTCTCGAAAAGATTGTTTGAAACTCTTCCTAGCAGACACAATCAAGCAAGCTCAGAGGCACGAGACCATGTATCTTACACCAACACACATGCGACTCTCAGTTTAGCTCCGAAGTTTGATAACCGCTCGTCAGATCCATGTGTGTATGATGTTCAACGAAACTTTTCGACTAACCTGAAGAGGCTTGCAGGGCGACTATGCTATCACTTAGCCTTCGTGGCAGAGTTGGATTAATCTGTCTACTGCCTTGAGCGCTCTGATCACGAGTCAACACTCAACTGGTATGAACCACCTTAGCTGGTGAGTGCTCTTGAACTTGCATCTTACTCACTCCTCTTCTATGCCTGTTTCTCTACTTCATTATCAATTGCTAAATCTTGACAAATGCCTTCCATGCTTCGTGACTTTATCGTCATTGCGAGACACAAGTTGTTATTGTGTCGCCTTCGTAGTGAAGCTTCGAGGGAGCTTCGTGCAACAGTCTAGCTTCTTGTTTTCATCTTCAACCTCTTCTCCTCATAGCTCAGGCTCAACGAGGGCCGTGTTTTTTAGATTGAGAATTCCCCTTGGGTAATATTTGCAGCTTCAAACTCGATTAGGCTGTCGAGTTTACGATAGGCTAGCAGGAGCAGGAACTCACTACTGGCGACAAATTGCCAGTGCTGCCTGTGAGCTTCTGGAAGCTTGGCCCGCGCATTCTTAACTGCACCAATGTTACCCAGCGGGCATTAATCCTCCCTATGAATTCCATTGATTGGGTATCGATCCGGACAACAACAATTTGGCAAGCCACTTCTTCTTCTTCTCCTATTTTAGCCCACTGAAATATCCGCTCACTGGATATGGGGGTGTGGGAGTTTTATTGATGAAGAGAACAGGATCTAGATAGATAGATGTTGATTGAATAAACAATTCAGAGAATCGAAATATCTTATATTTTTAAATAGAAGCACAAAATCTAATGACAAAATGCTTTCTCTAAGATATAGACCGACCATTCTATTTTATGTGATTAGTAGTTTTCTATTGACATCAATCAAGAGTTCAGATAGTGGAAGTCTGTTCAATGAGTTCGTTCTAGAAACAGACACTGATTCATCGCCCGTAGCCTCATCACTGGTCTCACAAAACCCCAATTATGGTCAAGCCAGCGCAAGCTATACTCAGTTACAACCAGCAAGTGGCCAGCAGACAGCGAGCTTGTATGGCCAGAAGGAGGAAAGCAATACTAGAATCGTAACCGATGAATATCAGCAAGGCTCGAGTAATAGCGGCCAGAAACATCAGCTAAACGGCAACAAGCTTAGAGAGGATACCGAATTGCACGGGTCCCGAGCTATCACGAATAACAATAACAACAAACCATCAGCATCACAAACCAGAGTCTCCATTAGTAATCAGCAATCAACGCTCAAGCCCAGACTAACAACAAACTCCTATGGCTCCGACCAGAGCGGACCTTCTATTCCCAAAGAAGAGAAGCGTCTTCTGATCCAAATAACTAGCAACGACAACGACGACGACCGGCCAGATACTTACCAAAAACCCTCCGGATCGACACCGCAAAGAAATCCTCAATCCTCCTCCCTAAATGTAGGATCCTCCAGCGAAGAGGGAGAGTCCACGCACTCGTTGGGCCAGCACCCGAAACGAAAACCGTCCATAACGATCTCCATTCAGGATGCCAACTTGAACAAACAAACCAGTGGCTCCGCTGTAATTGTGAGACCAGATGAGAATGGGAACATAGTTATTGCAACTGTGAACACCGCCGCTAGCCAGCACCAGAGCAGTGGTCACCATAAACCGATAGTCTCCCCTTCGAGTGGTTCGCAATCGAACCAGCATCAGGGCGGCGCTGGCAGTCACGATCAGCCTCCCTACAGAGAGCCGGTGAACAATCCAATGCAGTCTATCATTAATCAGCATATATCGACCACCAGGAGGCCGACCTACGACCAGTATGGTGGAAGCGGCAGCAGTAGCGGCACCAGCAGCAGCAATATCAGGCCCCCTCTAAATCCTATCCTTGTGAACCCCAGCGACGAGCGGCCCCACAGGCCGACCTCAACGGCCGACGTTATCGATTCGATGTCGTTGAGTGGCGGGAGTGGAAGTGGAAGTGGTTTCCCCGTACAGACACGGCCGCCCGTAGTTCAGCCCTCGTCAGACTACGGCGACAATGGTTACGAGGGTAGCAATAGTGAGCAAAACCAGAACCAGGCCACCAGATTCCCATTGAATGAGAGAAACTGCGGCGTCATGCACGAGACCCGTATTGTGGGCGGCGAGGAGGCCGATCCGGACGATTTCATGTGGATGGCGGCCATCGTCAAGTCGCGCCCCAAAGACGGCGAGCCGCGCCCCTTCTGTGGCGGCTCACTCATAACCAGACGCCACATACTCACCGCTGCCCACTGTCTCGAGGGTCTGGCCCCTCGTGATGTTCTAGTCCGCCTGGGCTCCTACGACTTTGACGACGCCACCGCGGGCTCCCTGTCGCAGGACTACGCCATTGACCAATTTCGGGTGCCCGCTCAGTACAGTAAGAAGACACATGTTGCCGACATAGCCATAATGCGCCTTAAAACCCCACTATCAACCAGCGACAACTACAAGACCGTCTGCATGCCCCAAGCGCGCCGCTCATACGTCGGCGCCCTTGGCACAGTCACTGGCTACGGCTCCCAGTCGCAGCTCTTCCGTCGGGCGGCGCCCAAACTTCGCCAGGTGACCGTGCCCATTTGGGAGAACAGGAAGTGTTCCGGAGTGTATAAGAAAAACTTGACCGAGTCCTTCCTGTGCGCCGGCTACGAAGAGGGTGGCAAGGATGCCTGCCAAGGCGACTCGGGCGGACCCCTCATGACCGAGGGTCCCGAGCAGAAGATGATGGTTGTAGGCGTGGTGTCGCATGGAATCGGGTGCGGCTCGCCGGGCTATCCAGGCGTGTACACGCGGACGACAACCTTTTTGGACTGGATCGAAAAGAATACGCGAGAGTGACTCGTCTGGTCTCATTTAGCTCAATCTATGTATCACATGCCACTGTGTGTCGATGGTTGGCGAGCCGAAAAATAATTGATTGACGCTATGCAATAAACGAGCAGTGAGATAGATTAGCCAGAGACGAGAAGAGAGAGAGAGGGTATTTAAGGGTATTGGATGAATTTTCTTCGAATTGGATGGATTTTCTTTGACTCTATTTTCTCCCCCTAAAGATGGATTGTCCAGACACTGAGATTGGGATTGAGACTTGAGACTTGGGACTAGGACGGAGAGAGGGCGTGCCTGTCGAGCGAGCGCAACAAGCCCGCTATGTTCCCGAACTTTCTGGGGTCACTAAACTTTTGCTGGCGCCTCTTTGGAGACTGTCTCCCTTCTTGTTGCTGCTGCCAAGCTGCACGCGGGCGCCGCCAAAGAGGAGCCCGCCTTTCATTGGGCTGCGTGCAGCGCCTACATTGCTCTCAGAGTTGCATAATAGGATGCCAGAAGGTCCTCGCCTCTGCTGGTGCACCTCTTGTCTTTTGCAGGCCGACGCTCGTCTGGATGAGGCCCAGTCAGTTGAGTAACGGGAGCACTCAAGGGAGGAGAGTCAGGCCGGAGGAGGCTTGACTGAGGGAGGGTTTGTTGAACTCATTTATGGGCCGGCCCAGCGCCTTGGTGTGCCCCTCGCGTTGGGCCTCTCCTCTTGTGCTGTGACCATTTCCGAGCAGGATGCCTAAGATCTCAATTTAAACTAACTTGGGCCAGAACGGGCCGCTGTCAGCATGGCATGAGGTCGAGTGTGGAGAATTGTTATAATGGTTTTTTGCCCCCCACTGCTTTTCCGGCACATCTGTCACCTCGTTGCTGATGCTCCCAGGGGTGTGATACTGATAGGGATGGGCTCGTTTTTTTTTGTTCTCCCTTTGCCTGTGTATCTCGTGGTCTTCGTCATCGTGGGGACGACTCGGCAAGCTAATTAAAAGGGTGAAAATGAGCCAAGCTCATTGGGGCTTAGGAAGAAAGAGAAATGTGCAGCAGCTCTTCTCTACAGGCCCAGAGAACCAGAGATGGGCACACTTGATGACTCATCAAAGCAGTCCACTGCTGGCAAGACGCACGGGCACCATCTTACCAAACAAGTCGAGCTGATTCAATCAATCAATGTGTTTGTGTTAGTGCTCCCAAACAGTCAGTTTGCCTGGAACCTCCTTTGTGATAGTTTACTCACTTGGGAGCCAAATTATTACGACCATTGGCTGGATGGTCCATACAGGCCAGCCTCAGGGGGAAGGCATCGTAAAAAACAAGGCACCAAATGTTTGTTGCCCTGTTCACTAGTTGCAAACTGTACTAGCACCATAAAGGCGGAACGGGCATGGACGCCTCACGAACCTTCGGACACGCATTCTCTTTGTCCGCTCCTCTCACTTTCTCTGCCCATCTTTTCGTCATCAGATTTAGGTCGCGTCCTCTGCAATTAGCGGACACAAACGAGCTCTGGCCAAATGTAGAGGCGGGCAAAATGGGAGAGGAAAAACACACCACTGTAGGTGGCAAAGTTTGTGCAAACGAAAGCACAAGACCATTGGTCAGGAACTTGGTGCTTCTCCTACGCTCAGACTCAACCCTATCCTCTGTTCTGGCCGCCCTCCTTAATGGGTGGCACTCGAGCCATTGCTCCCAGCGAGCTCCCAACTTGCCACCCTCTCCATTTCGCATCTAGTCTTCTGGGGAGAAGCAGATTTGTGGACTAGCAAAGGACTTCCTGACGGTGATACAAACACCAGAATGAAGTGTGCAGCAAACAGTCTGGCTCCAGATTTTAAGTTATTTTTGTGATTCTTGCCCATGACTAGATGTAAATTAAATTACCTGTTGCCACATTGTCTTCGGAGGCAACGAATATCTCAGTATATTCTTCCTTTGAGGCCTGACTTAAGCCTCGACGAGGCTGAATTCTAGAAGTGAGAAGATACAGAACTAGTTCGATGATTGATTTGGGCCCCATTTTGCTTGTTTTTGTCTCTCCTTCTTGCTGGGGAGTTCAGAAAACCCTCAGAAAAAATCGGTGACCCCAAAGAAGTTTGCTCCGAAGCAAATTTGCGGCAAGTTCTGGAATTATGCCTAACCTTAGGGCGGATTCCACAAGTCAGGGGCGACTTTCCACACATACCTAAGGGCTGCTGTCACTTGGCAGCCCGCGAGATGCCCTCATAATGTATGCATACAATGAAGCCATGTGTCAAATTAACCATCTTATTCTTTCTCTTTTCAGGTATCCCACGTTTTTCTCGTGGCCTAATTTCGGGGCAGCTATATTGGAGGAAGGATAACGTAAGAAAACGTATTCACATTTTTTTTCTCTTGTTGTTGCCTAATTTTTCTGACAAGCCTGTCGGGTGCGAAAGTGCTGCCCCAAATGGCGCGTGTTTCAATTCTGCGCCTTGCACTTGCAGTCGCCTTTGTTGGACAACTGGCCGGCCCTAGTGTGTCGGCGAGGCACTGGCCTTTTGCGCGCTCCTGGCTCAACACACACTGGCTCCTCTTCGAGCTCGCCTCCTCCATCTTGAGTCCTTGCAGTGAAGCCATCTGCTGGAAGCCAAACACTCAGCCATGATGCTCCACAAGAGAGACTGCTGCCCAAAAGGCAGAAGACAATTATACTGATTTTAACGAAAAGATCCTGCCGCCTTCCAGTTAGTGTGTCACGAGCGTGGGCGTGTCAGTTTGGGAACACTCAGGCCAGGCCAGGCGAGAAGAGAAGAGAGTGGGCCGAAGATTTCTTCTTTTGAGAGGGAGGAAGAGTCCATCTGTTATCTCTCGTATGCAGTTTCTCTCGCCTCGCTGCCAAGCTGCGGTCTTGGCGCCAGTCTCGGCGGAGTGATCGCCGTTTCGAGCGGCGATCAGTCTCCTCTCGAGCTAGTGAACACAATTGTCGCCCGCTGGCAGTCTGTGTGTGCCTGTGGGCCTGCCTGTTGCGGCCAGTGGCAGTCTTGGCAATCAACAATGAGCGAGTGCCAACCGAGGAGACAGCGCAGTGAGTGGTTTGTCCAATTCTGGTCACGGCGGAAAAATATTTGCCAAACAAATGACCCTCGAACAGCGGCCAAGTCGACAGCGCAGAGAGTGAGAGACACTCTGTCAGCTTGGATTGTTGTTGTCCCAGAGACGGTCAGTGGTTGATTAATATAACAAACTATCGTCCCTTTTTCCACCTCGAGACCTCGGACGAGAGTTTTCCGATGCGCTTGGCTCGGCCTGCTGAAGGCGGGCCGAAATGGGCGACTCTTGCGAGGCGGTTGTCTCGCTGATTAGGAGCGCTGCTTTGGAGGCGGAGGCGAGCTGGTCATCACCAGCTGAGAGTATCCAAAGAATAAGAAATCAGCCACTTTGGCTAGGCAGTAGATCACGAGACTGGCCGCAGGCAGAGAAGGACGCCCTTGCGCTGCAGTGCGCGCGGCTTCGAGTGGAAGCACTGGTGCAGCCTGCAGGCCGCAGGCAGACGAGCTGCAGCGCAAGCCGAAAACGCATTGAACTAGCGCACCTCGTTCACCTGTTGCCCTTGGCCCTGGAGCATCATCAATTTTCTCCACTTCCTTTAGCTGCTCATCGGCGCTCACGTGTCGCTCATTGAGTTTTATTATCCCCAAGCGAGAGGCGTAGCTTGGCGGCGGCCGCGAAGAGCCTGGCAATCGCAGCCAGCCAGCCAGGGGCGACTCAAGTCTTGGCATGGAACCACTGGCCGGAGGACAAGCAGCAAGGCCGTTGGAAAGGCCGCTCGCCGACTCGAGCTTGCCGGCTTGGCGCCAGCTCAGCCAGCCACTCGGCGAGACGCCACGAAGTGGACTGTCGGCGCCGCTTGGCACTGTTGGTTGGCCACAAGTCAAGTGTGTTTCTTTCCTGCTCTCTGTCTCTGTCTCTGTGAAGTGGCTCTAGACTGGGCTCGATGTTGGTGGAAACTATCCGCCGTTGATGGAAAACTCATTGTGGCCAGCCATTTGGACTCGGCAATAAGACAAATCCCCAGGGGGAAATGAGGGGCAGCTTGCAGCGGCTTGGCGCCGCCCTGAAGTGGCTGGGGGACCAAAGGATAGCAACAAAGTGGCTACAAAAACGGCAACATTTAAACAAGAGCCGCCCATTCAAAGCGCCGCTCGATATTCAATAGTTTTCCCATCTGCTCCTATCGACCACAGCCAATCGGGCCGTCCTTCAGGCAAACAGCCCAGAGAGCAAATGGACACTACTCGCACCTGGAGCTCGGCTTCTTCCCACTTGTGCTCATTCCCCAAAGTCCACGAGTGTCTCCATTGTGCCCTAACATCGACACAAGCTGCTCCTCTGTGTGCCCAGCGTGCATCTTGCTAATAAGAGTTTCGAGAGCTGCCAGAGAGAGAGATAGACTAGCCAGCCTGAGGGACGTCCTCCATCTGCCTTCTCCTGCCAGAGTCGGTCTCTTGACATTCTCGGACATTCAAATGGTGCTCCCTTTGGAACCGGCGATACCTGCTGCTTCGGCTGCTGCCTCCCCTCGAGGTTGGGGTGCGCAGTGTGCGCTTAGGGCGACAACTGTGCCTGCACATCGACTGGCCCTGAGCATTTCTGTGCCCAGTTTCGGAATGCGTGCAGAGCCGCCTCTTGCTGGCTCGTTCTGTGCCAACCGCGCTGGATTAGCCGCCTCCAGCCCCCAAGCAGCAGCAGATTATCCAGAGCCGGCCGGCCGGCGAACGCAGTGGGCGCGCACAGAAACATTTGCTCGCTCTGCTGGCTCACAGATTTCACTCAACCGCGAGAGCTCGTGCGATGGAGCACAGGAATTCGTGTGCATCGCCCCCTGCTCATCCAGTGCATTTATCGCCCCCTCTTCATCCTCACTATGCGCCCCCCTTTGGATGACTGCTCGCTGGCTGCAGGGCTGCCCATTGGCCGGGCACATTCTAGCAAAGTGCGTGGGCAAGTGCATCGTGCGCTCGCACAGCGGCCGTTTTGATCATTTTTCTGTGCGAGTAAGTACACAAACAAAACATTCTTTCGCCCTTCTCCAGCCTGTTGCTCTGGACTTGTGCCGGCCGGCCGGCCAGCCGAAGGCGGTTGCCAAGTGAAGCAACAAAAGCCAAACAGACCGAATCAACGCAGCGAACTATTCTGCTGCACCAGTCCCACAGATTCGCGTGCCGGCTCATCTTGTGCATTGGAAGATGGTATGCGCGTTGCACGCGGGCTTACAATCTGTTATCGCAATCCACCAATTGGATTCTCGCATCAACATTGCAGCCAGCGCGAAACTAGATCAATATGGTTTAGTTCTAAATATCCAACGGTGGTGTCCATAAAATATTGACTATCACTGAATGTGTCATTAATTTATATCTCACCTCAATATCAACTCTTTCTATCATTTATTTTCTCGAAATATTACTACCGGTCAATTGGCAAGTCATGTATCATTTCTAGTACTCACCCTCTCAGTCTAATTTAAAGTGCCAAATTTTAACTCGAGTCAAACTAGCAAGTTCAGTCATATGGAATAGTAATTATCACATTAGACGATTGAATTAGTGTAGATTCTAACAGTTGTGATCATCAAAATCTTTCAGTCCACGAGAAGAATTGAAGTGTCACAAGTCTACAAGATTATCACCAGCGAGCCCCCAAGTATCAACAAGTGACCGAGAAGAACACCAAGCCAGAAGATGAATGGGACATATCAAGTTTAAGAGACAGTCTATTGGTAAGTACAGATGCGCTCCGTATGTTGTGAGTGCTTCCTCACTTAATTCACCAGATAATCGTCGAACATCTGGATGGCCAAAGGGAGGGTTCTCTGTCTCATTCTTTATTATTCTGAGCTTCACTGTCGTCGGTTATCGACGAGCTAGCCAAATGCCCTTACTGCTGTTGAGGCAGTTCGTCCTTATTCTCGAAACACTCTGGACATAGGGCAAGTCTGGCGTTAATTTGAGGCAGCAGGGGATCCTTCGAGATGGTCTCATCAGGGCATCAGAGTTCAGCTATTTTTCGCTTTGGGGTTCCTTGTGAGCGCCTCTCGAAAATAAGCTTTAGATTGATTGAACGTGACTGTGGCAAGCAAATTGGTGTTGTAGGTTAGTGATATAAATTGATGGGGCTTTTCGGTATGATGAACCTTTAGAGCGCGAGCCCCGGTAGCCAAATGATGTCTTGCCCCCGCTACCGCGTCGCCTCGAGAAAGTTAAAGTCCCCGGCCATAAGTCACGATGCATCATCTCAGCACTAGAGGCGTATGTGGTGCATCGTTGCCCTGTCTGCGAAGCGTAAAAGAAACAAACTGATGCTCCCTCTACTTGGCTAAAGTTCTGGCTCCATCCATAACAAATGCTCACACTCTAGTCTCGTCCCACAACAGTATGTGTTCAACTGCCTCTCTGGGCCGACTTTTGACGGAGTCCAGACGGATGCGGACTCCGCATTGCGGAGACAACGTTCAGCAGAGAACTTTTTGTTGTGCAATACGAGTGCATCGGCCATCGCATCGTAGGCTCCTTCAGTTAGACTTGTTAGGCCGTAAAGTAATTTAGTCGGCCTCTACTTGTAAATTGAGACGTGTTTCTGGCCGACTTTGTTTTCTGTTTTTTATGCAACTGCCAATTAGACATGCGCACCATCTGAACAAACTGCACATGAGCCTCACCCCACCCATCAACATGGTTCTGCAGATTCGCTCAGGTCCATCGCCCAGATGTGGAGCCGTCTTTCCATAAGTTACGATGTGAGGGCGGATTTACGCCGATGAGACTCCCCCCTAGGGCCCGACTCACCCACTTCCTTCCGATGTAACAAATGCTCCCACTGCCTTAGTGCAGGCACTTTCTCCACTGCTAACATGCGTTGTGGCCCCTAAGTCCCCTAGTTGATGCGACATATCACTCGCGTTTTGTCTGCGGCGGCGCAAAATTAGTCTCCCCAGCTACTGCTAGCAGTCTCGATTCTCCTATGTCACCATTCTTTTCAAAAAAAGGATTTGCTTGTGCAATCGAGCTCAGATAAATTTCAGCAAAATAGTCGCGATCGAAACTTGATATCATCCTCTATTCAACTGTTTCTTATTCTTATTCGCGATCTAACACCCGCCCTATCAACAACTACTTTCATGAAGATGTTGACGCCATTATAATCGTCATAAAATTATCAATCACACCTAAGAAACTCGTCGACAATTCAAAGTAGCGTCAGTCAACATCATATAATCATAAATTAATCAAGAATATTCTATGGCACCTCCAAAGACAATGGCCGTGAGTCAGCAACAAGAGTCACAGTCGACAAGCCTCCGTTCTAACCCTGGAGGTGATCAGGCCAAATCAAGAAAGCGCAAAGGTAACAAGCAGCAAAACAATGGCAAAAACAATTCTTCAGTTCAGAATCAACCATCCAAAATTGTCGAAACTTCAAAGCAAGAGAATATCGATCAAAACCCAAAACTATGTAAGGATAACCTTCCTTCCGACAAACATGTCTCATCTGATTCGAAAGGCGAACTCAAATTGATAAATGACACGACAGCGCGAAAGACGAATCCGGTCATTGCCTCCGTCGGGCAACCACCTGTTGATGCCAAAAAAGAAACTAAAGTGCCAAAGAAATCTATTAATGACGTTGGCACAGTCCAGGTGACATCTATCTCAAAGAGAATATGCGCCGATGAACCGGACGATATAGACGCTGGGATAGAGCTCGACGGCTCCAGCAATAGCGGTAGTAGCGTGAAGGACAATAGTGAGGACCAGGCAAAATCGGCCTCAGTGAGTCCCGTAATGGCACAAAGCAATTTGTTGTCGGAGGATCGCTCTGCTACTAAGCATGCTATAGAACTCGGCCCAGTTGAGCAGATGGTCTCTTCCGTAAGCACCGATTTGAGTTTATCCGCAAAGAAGTCAGCTACACCGACTAAGAAACAACAATTAGCCGAGAATCAGCAGGTTATAGATGCAGACGAGCAACAATTGCAGCAGAAATTACAAATCAAGCAGCGTAAATCTTCTCTCGCAGGAAGCATCAACACAAGCGCAGCAAATTCATCTAAGATCACGCAGAATAACTTATCTCCCCAAAGTCCATCATTGTGTAAGATTTGCGATCAACATGTTTATCAGATGGAGCGTGTCATGGCTGAGAAGTCCATCTATCACAAGGGATGTTTCAGATGCTACCAATGCAAGGTTCAACTACGAATGGACAACTACTCCTCACACGAGGGTCAAGTCTATTGTAAGGCGCACCATCGTCAGATATTTCAACCTCAAGTCAAGCTGGATAGTGCAGATGACGTAGATATAGTTGCCAAATCTAGTAAGTATAATGATGATTGACTGATCAATTCCATGATTGCATGCCCCAGCTTTCTCTAGGAGTCGCTATCTCCATGATGTGCTTATATCCTGTATTCCTGGTCGCTTCTTACAGTAACTGCACGTATGTCCTTAGTAGCCCGTAACGCATTACTAACCCTGTTGCATCAAATATGACCCTAGCCTCCAAAGTAGTTGATGACTATCTTCTCCAGAGAGGTCGCTTAAGTAAGCTTTCATTCTCATTCTTGAAACCAAAGCCAGAAGGTAATGATAACCGACGCTCGCTGTTTGTTCATAACATTGCCCTTTACCTGTGAACGTCCGCAAAATTCTTTCTGAGAATTTAAACCTAACTCTGCTCTTTTCTAATTCGACTTGAAAACTCCGATGGATAGAGATGCGTAAACGTCAGATGATCATCTGTGAGAACGAGCCCGCCGAGTTGCCTAGAGATGTCGTACGAAGTGACACTAAGGTGGACGATGGCATAGATAGACTCAACCTCAACTTGAACAACATCTTAGAAAAGTTTGAGCGAGGTGCTAGGGACGACGAGAGTCAACCTTCGTCCGCGAGTATCATCATTGAAAAGCCATCGTTCGACATCAAGAAAACTCTAATGGCATTCGAAACAAACAATATTGCATCAGAGGGCACCGAGAATGTCGAGAGGTCACAAATCTCCCCAGAGAGAAGAGTTGTCAAGAAGTTAGTTAATTTGGGAGGATTTTTCAAACAGGATAGTCTCGATAGTGATTCTCCAAAGGAAAATGTGGAACAAACCAAGCCGTTACCAGTTAGGAGATCAGAATCATTAATGATGCGCTTGAAGAAGTATGAATCGCGCATTAGTGGAGGGCAGTCCACTGATCTGGATAGCAGTGATGAATCAGAGACAGAAGGTTCGAAATCAGGTAGTGCAAATAGGAGGCCTGATGGGTTTTTTTCGAAAACTGGAGTTGCGCCAAAGAAGATTACATCACTTAAAAATCAGTGGGAGAATGGTGATATTTCAAAGAGACGCCTTGAAGATGAGAGTGCTCATGATCCGAAGAATGCAAGCCAAAACAGTCAAAACTCAATTACACCATCTAGCCCAAATAAAGACCACTTCCAGTTAAATCTGAGCAATAAGGCCAACAAGTTGAAGGAAAGATTCGAGCAAGGCCTGATAAACAACAGCTCAATTGAGGATTCAGATGATATCAATGACAATGAGCCAGAATTGACAAAGATGGAGCAATTACGTAGGGAGAAACTGGAAGACTTGAGCATATTCAAGGAAGGCGAGATAAAGGCCCGTGAGGCAAGAAGTTTGTTCCAACAGATAGATAGGCGACTCTCAGCTGAAAACAATCGCTCTCGCTTTGGTAAAGATTGTCTGTCAAGATCACCTGCCGCAATGAGTACATCAATGTCATCCAAGTGACCTATTGAATTAAATTAAGATATAACTGCGAATCTAATGGTATTAAAAATTCTATCTCTCATATGCTTATGATGAAGGGCTTCAACAGATGGAGGAGGGGATGATTCCGATTTGAATGCTGAGATATTAGTGAAGTTTATTTATATAAAGCCTCGAGCTCAGACCGAAATAAGAACTTGAGATAAATTCCATCGCTTATCCTTAGTTGTAGGCCGAGGTTACCTCTGCGCCGGTACCATCGGTGATATCTTCAGGGGTGACGGAATATCTCGCGCGCAAACTTGTTTCCGGCTTGTTGGTCTCGATTAGCCTTTTTGGTGGTTGAAGAATGTATCAAGTATGATATGATGTTAGTTGATGATGCGATTGCGCTGGCTCAATGATAGAGCTCATAATGATTGGTGGGCGGTTGTGACTGTGATGGATCGGTGGGATCGTTTAGAGAAGAACAATAGTGGTGTTGCTCAAGGATAGAGAGACAAAGAGAGGGTGGGAAAGATTGATAGTGAGAGAGCCAGAGTATTGTGATAGATGGTTAGGCTAGTTTGAGTGAGCAGATAGTGATAGTGAGTGGAAGTAGCTGCACGATTCAGAGCCCTCCAAGTGCATGATGAGGAAGCCGTAAAGCTGGCCTGATGGGCCAAGCTAATATTCCAGCTAAGCTGCTGGCGTCGGATTGATCATGACATAGTCTGGCGCTGTGGTGGTGGTGCTTGTTGGCACTTTGGGCGTGTCGTTGCGAGCACTGGATGCTGCCTGTCGGGATGATGACAGTTGTTGGTCGGAGGATTTGTGCGAATTGTTAGAGGCCCGACTTGTGGATCCAAAGAGTTGTCCAGCTGAGGGACTGAGCAGGATGTTGCGCTCGCTAGCTCGATCTTCTGACGATGTTGCCTCTCGCGACCTATCCGCCTGATTGTCGTTGGTTCCCGAAGTTATCAGGTCGAATGGGCTGCCGTTTGTGGGGCTCCCGTCGAAGGTTGTCATCTCATTTGGGTCGCGGTTTCCAGTCGAGCTTAGCGCCCACTGAGGCACAATCCTGGAACCATTTGGACCATTCCAGCCGGCGCCTCCTTGCCTGTTTCCTGGGCTCCTCCTGTTGGGGTCGTTGTTGTCGAGCGAGTTAACCGCCAGGCCCGACGGCGAGCTCTCGGCCTGTTGCGATCCACTGCTGCTGGTCGAGGTGGGCGACGCCGACGAGCTCGAGTACATGTCGTAGGAGTCTTCGTCGTCGTCGTAGCCGTACGAGTCGACAGAGTTGGGCGAGCTTGCCGAGGCCCAGGACGAGTGGCCGTAGCCGCCCGACGAAGGATAGACTGAGCCGTAGTTTTCGCCGTAGTTTGCGCCCCCGTAACCGGAACCACAGCCGCCATAGCTGGAGCCATAGTTTCTGTTGCAGCCGCCGTAGCTGTCGTAGCCTCCGCCATATCTGCCGCCACCATAGCCGCCTCCATAGCCTCCGTATCCTCCGCTGCCTCCGTAGCCGCCGGAACCTCCGTATCCTCCGCTGCCTCCGTAGCCGCCGGAACCTCCGTAGCCGCCGAGACCTCCATATTGATTGCCTGTATCGAGAGCAGAGAGAGTGAAAGCGCGTAGAGCGAAGCAGAGAAGAGATGAAGAGCAAATTTGGGTCGTTAAATAGTTTCAGAGCATGGAGTAGGTTTGGGTTAAGGGTGCATTTCAAGGTGGGGGTGAGGGTGGGGGCATTCAGTTGGGAGTTTAGTTGGAAGGGATTTAAATAGGGGGATGGGGGCAGGTCCAAAGGGGTTGTGATTTTATACACAGCGCACAACAGTGGTCAGCAGTTAAGTTTTTTTTAGTTCAAATAGTGAGTTCAGGGGAGAAAAGTGAATGGTTTTAAGGATGATCTGCATCAATTGTTGTTTCAGCGAGTTACACTCGCAACCAGCCGAATCGAAATCTGAGGGACACTCACCCCTGTAGTATCCACCGCGACCATAGCCGCCTCCGTATCCGCCTCCATAACCGCCACCGTATCCGCCGTAGCCTCGGTAGCCGCCTCCGTAGCCGCCTCTTCCGTAGCCGCCTCCATAGCCGCCGCCGCCGCCATAACGACCGCCGCGGTAGCCATAGCCGCGTCTTTGTGCCTCAGATACGGTGCCGCCAATGATGGCCACCACAGCCACCAGCAAGACGAACAGAATTGCGAACTGTGATTCAGATTTCGAGGTAGATGTTGAATTTTTGAAACGTGTTAGCTGTCGAATGCCAGTAATTAGAATCAGTATTTCGTTTGGTCCAAACAAGCTGCTCGGCACTCACTTTGTTTGCCATCTTTCTAGCTGAAATTATTCCCGAATTATTCAAATTACTGAACTGGACTTGTTTTGAAGCAATATCTTGCAACTTCTTCTCTACTATTTTTCCACTTTTCAATCTGTCACTCGAAACACGATCAGACGAACTAATGGAATCTCCAGATTGTGTCTACTATTTATAGGCCACCGTCTGCAATGCGCCAAACGGAGCCACTTCCGCCCAGCAGTGCAATTAGTGGGCTCGTTCAAGTTCAACCGCGCCGACTCAGATGGCCGAGCACCTGTTGTCAATGAGGAATGCGCCAATATAATACTTGAATTGGTCCCACGTCTTCTCATCCCCAGCAGGCGGACTTGCTCTTCGATAACAATTTGATGGGTGCACTCGTATGGAAAGAAAGTTGTCTCAGAAAGTCGACTCAACTCTTCCGATTGAACTCTGCATGCAACCCTTTCTATCTCGCTTCCTTCTCCTTCTCCTTCTCCCTCTCCCCACTCCACTACAACCTGTTAACCCACGATAATAAGCCTCCGAATTGAGGCTTTTTCATACACAAAGTACCTATCTGATATGATTGTGAGAGTCCACGGAGCACGCTCTTAGCCGGGGCTGACAGTAGATATTCACAGAAGAAACTCGTGCGTTTTTGTTATCTCACCATAGCAGGCATCAAGGTGGTATAGGACGCCAAACAGGTTGTTCTATTGGTGCTTCCATAGTTGTTGTTGTTGCCATTATTACTATTGTTGGAGGCAGTTTTTGTTATGGCCGCACTGTTGCAGGAGCTCGATTGAGCTCAGTACATTCAATATCGCCGGCTTCAGTTCAACAGGCGCCTTCTCGGTGTCAGGCATCTGGGCAAAACCAATTGCGCGGGAATGGGCAATCCAAGTGGGAATCACGCTATCCTGCTCACGTTCAAGAATTGTATGGAAGAAAAACATCGTAAAAATATCCATTGAACTTCGTTTTGAATCGTTCTTCAAAACAAAATTGTAACTGATCAGCAGAGGAGCTAATCTTCTCGGCTGGCGCCAATATTTTGTCGGCTGGTTCCTACAGCATAAATCACCTCTGGAAGGCGCTAACTCGTGCCAATAAAACAGGCCCCCCACTTGTGGACTAAATTCACTCCTTCATAGACGGCTGATTGCAGTTGCCCCCTCGATAGTCAAGATTTAAGGGTGACACATTTCAGCAGGACGCTGTGATTACTCTCGCCTAGACGCGCAGTTTGTATGCCTGAGTGGTTTCTCATGACTAAATACCAGCGTTCAAAAAGTAGACCTCGACTATTGATTAGCACTGATTCACACAATCACAACCACTTCCTGTCGCTCCGCTACTAGTACGAAACAAACTTTTCACGATCCATTGATTGAGCAGCTAAAAGCAATTAAAGACTGCTGATCAACTAAAGGCTTGTGGTTAGTACTGATTTTTTATTCCCATCTCCCCACACTTAGTAATATTTTTCTAAAGTTGAATTGCAAACTAGACAATTCCTCAGTCGAGTGTGAGGTGCACGAGGCCAAATTTTACATATTTTTGATTTGCAAAGGCAACCGATAGTGGAGCTGAATATAATTTCCGATCATTCATTCTCGAAAATATCAATTAGCGTTATAACGATATAGTTATATACAAAAACTTCTCCTTCTTGCTCCCGGATTACGCTGATAAATCGTTATTTAGCCGAACCCTCGGGAGCGCCGATCGTTTGCTCCACGATAGCAAGGGCTGCTGGTTAATAACTGTCTCATGCGGCTGGCATGTAGCTCGGTGGTAATTTGACCCTCTCAGAGTTGAGGCCCTCCCCAGGGGCAAAAACCGAAATTATAGACTACGCGGATCATTGTTACATGCATTTGGGGACAGCTAACTGCAAAATCCACTGTGGTAGATTCTTCAAGATTAAACCTTAGCAATCGGTAGTCTATGAACTTTTAGCAGAGAACTTGGGTGCCGACTGGATGAAAATTGCGAGTGAATGATTGTCCATAGAAAAGGAAACATCGACCGGTGAAAAACAGTGTTAGCTCAGGGAATACTTACGCTGTCAGATTTAAGGCACCTGAGTGGGATTTCGCTTTGTATTTCTTGCAATCTCTAAGACGATAGACGATAAATTTGCATGGCGTGCATAGTATCACCGATTCTATATCATGGACCGTTGGGAGCTGTCCTCAATCTAGACATTCGAGTGGACCGCTAGGCTGACAACCGATTGTTTAGGTATCATACCTGAACAATCAATCGTTCGTAATTCAGACATAGAGTTCATGCTGTCGATAGCGAGATGAGAAGACTTTTCGGTCCTGACACGATCTGATGCTTTCATCCACCCGCAAAAAGATGGGACGTTCGGGCCTGTCTGGCTTCTTGATTGACAGGATTTCTCAGTTCTTCATCCCGGCTATAGTCTTAGCCAGGACTCCACGAGAAGCTTCCTCGATAGCTATGTCGAGCCTCTTGTTTATAGCATGAGGATTCATCATTATGGCTCCGCAGAAACAGAATCGAGTCCCGATTCATGGCCGCATCCAAATTGCGATCTCATATCGCAGAAGAAACTGGATCCTGGCCCTCAGATTAGCCAAGCTCAGTGTCATGTCTAGTTTTTAGATTTACATTGTAATCCCAGACTTTCTCCCGTCTTCAGAGACATCGTCTAAATCTAAAGAGGGTTCGATGAGGCTTGAGCAAGTTGGGGCCAAACATAGAGGTTCGAGACCAACTAGGTGCCCAGTATTGTAAGCAGGCTTCAAGTTGATCGCGTGATTTTGTTTGCGTACCAACAACTCAACTTTTATAAATCCAGTAGGCTTTCTTTATTCTGATCTGTATTTCATCCAACACTTCGATTTGACACTCGTTATCTAGTGCCATACCCGAATCGACACTGTTGGGGGGTCAAAAGGAAAGAAATTTCCTCTTGAACTTTACTACTACTAACAACCATCGGCACCAGTCTCACCACCGATTGTAACGGTCGAGATTCGTTCGCAATGATACAGTTGTTAGGGAATGGATCATAGTTTTACAACAGAGGCAGAGCATACATTTTGCAAGAATAGACAGAGGATGTTTGAACTTTAGATCTCGCAGCAATTCAGTCAAATCACATCACGCAATTCATCTCCGCCTTGGCACCAGAAGATTTGCACGGAATTCCAGTTAATTCTATAGGATTGCGAGTGCCTCATGATGAAATCATGTCGATGCGTCTACTGTCAGTCACTGTAGCTATCTCAGTCGATAGAGAAGGGTCCCAAATAATCATCCAATCGTTCAACACAATGGAGGAACCTCGATGTGGCTCCAAAGAGTGGCCAATTAGAGATGATTCTCGCCCTACGACCCGAGTGGCCAAATCAGATTTACACTGCAAAGATCTAGGTCAATATGAATTGATGGCCACAAGAATCACTAGGCCGCTTGTCAAGTTTCTGTCCGCAGCCTGTTGTATCAGAACGTCATTCGCAGCTCATCGACGAACAGTTTTAGAGGATGGTCTGGATAATGGTAGTCCACAGACCTACCTAAAAGAAAGCTACACATTGAAATTCGTCAAAAACTTTGTAATAGTGGTATATGTTTATACAGCAGTTAGATTTTTCATTCTGCTGTTTTATCAGTACAAATACGATTTTAGCTCAACACGACTGAGGCAGCTCGATATGAGCTTGTCACATGATGCTCGAGATATTGAGCAAGTGAAGAAGAAAAAAGCAAACTTCGACCCAGATTTCCTTCTAACAATCAATCTAACCGAATTCAGGAGCTCATTGGTGGAAGATAAACAACGGTATCAGAGGATCTTGAAGTCCCTGGGGTGTCCCTATATGCATGAGACATTTCTGTCTGAGGTGCTGTATTTGACAGTTATGACTCTTACCATGCTGACTTATTCTCTTCCAATACCTTGGATACGAGGCTCAAATCCATACTTCTTTGGAATGCTGTTGGAAAAACCAGAGGAGCTGAACAGGTGCCGAAAGATGATTGAAGCTGAGGTAAGCGCTATCAAGAACTCGAGTCGAACTTTTGTCTTGACACATGCGAGTCTATGTGCAATGAACAGGCATTCCAGAAAAGAATCTCTGAGGAGGACGAAAAGCAGCTCTGGTATCAGGAAGCAGGCCAGAGATCATGCAAACACTGTTAGAATCCTCGATAATTGGCTGAAGGAAGATATACTGATCCCTGTGAATTACTCCTCCGAATGGATCTATGATATGTGCAAAACCTTTACGCAAGTAACCGCTTCGCAAGTAGGCGCTAGTGTAGTCCAGGACTTTCTCGTTTTCTATTGGTTGCATATTGTATTCGAGCTGCATCTAGAGCTTGATCCATTAGATATTTTCTCGATGCTAGAACTGATTCTCCATGCAATGATTGATGTCATAGCAACATCGTACTACCTGTGCATGTTCAATGCCATAGCCACCAACCAAATGCGATATATCAATTGGCTTAAGATAGAAATGAATGCCCATTGTAAACTATTGCATGAGATCAACGATCACTTATACACGCTCCTCGAAACTAGAAGAGATGAATTATTGGAGAGCAAAAAATGTGGTCTAATTGATGTGCCTGATGCAGATTTTATTGACGGTAAGCTCAAGCAGCAAATGAACGAGACACTCCTTCTTGCTATATTGCAGTACAAGATATTTGGCGCTCAATTTGCTCCACTTCGGACATTGCTTAGAATTTGTGCGAGCTTTCAAATTATGATCAGCTTCTTTGTCCCTTTTGTCATCAGACTACACGTGCCTTATGTAGCGGAAGAGCTCCAAGAAGTCGTTGGTTATTTTCCGGTAACTGTACTAATCGCGTGCGATATAGTCTTAGTGGCGATCTGTCGAATACAGCAGGTCGGCATTGAGATGGGTCGACGTATTTGGAGTCTCCAAGCGGCCTCAATGGATTTGAATGCTCGGTTCCGGTCTCTACGCTTGCAGCCTGCATATTATGAGCACTCGTTGCAGCTCTATGACAAGGAGACACGCGACACGCTCAAGTTTGCGAGCCAATTCACCGTCACTACATTCTTTGGCCCTCTCACCTATCCCAATCTTGTGCAGATACACTATTGGTTTTTCCTGGTGTTGATATCAGCTTTTTGCGAGGTAGAATCGTGGATAAAACTGTTGGGCCCCAGATTTTATGATCCGTTGGGAATATTCATTGAGTCTTAATCTTTATTGAGCCTCGAGTATTGTGACTCTTCAACGCAGTAAAAGTAGTCTTAATTCAATTTGATTCCATCTTTTCGAGAGATGAGCTGCGGTACATTTCGCATAGTTCCGGCACATCGTCCCTAATGCCTGGCAAGGGGCATCAAGATCTACACAGACTCACGGAAGCTAGTGGAAATTAGACCTCTATGAAGAATAGCAAAGGACGGCCCCCAGAACGCCCGAGCCTGTGTTGTCTGTCCGCATGGTATGTCGAAGAATGTAGAAGGACGTATTCCCTACCTCTCGCCGCCTTGTGACCGACTAGAGTAGTCTTTTTTATTTTGATTGCCCGACTGGTCCCAAACACGTACAAGGGCACAGTTAGACTCGAAAGTCTCCTTAGATCGAAGATGTGGACGAAAACCGATCGGAAACTTTCTTGCTTCGCAAAGGATTCGGATGGCGTATATGAAAGGATGAAGAGGTGAGCGTACCTTCATGATACATGCTGTGCACTTTGCGCCTAGATAAAAAGTTCAGCAAAATCGTATGGAACGAAATGCAAACTGCCCATACAGTGCTAACTATTATCAATTGGCCTAGTCTGACCACTCAACACCTTAAGAGATTGCTTGGAAAGACTTAGTTATTTGTCGTTCCCGCGGTTGAGCTGGAATGATGGGGCT